>Ga0307963_1003821_pt1 | contig 12016 bp, 10 predicted proteins | sample OrgLakmetagen594_FD_201829 | JGI IMG/M metagenome (GOLD analysis project Ga0307963, IMG submission 201829) | Saline water microbial communities from Organic Lake, Antarctica - #594 | ecosystem: Environmental > Aquatic > Non-marine Saline and Alkaline > Saline | place: Antarctica: Organic Lake...
GGGCCAAGCCAAGGAGCCATTACCAAACCGCGCCCGACGGCGTCATCTCGGGGTGATCGGATACTCCGGAATGGCTGATCATATGTCGTCGGAACACCTGATCGGATGTGTCGGAATGCGCACACGGCCCCGGCGGTTCATCCCCGCGTGGGCGGGGAACAGCTCCCTGCGCAAACACGTCATGCCCGCGCCGACGGTTCATCCCCGCGTGGGCGGGGAACAGGGTCCAGATCGCCAGCGCGTCGCGTTCCCATTCGGTTCATCCCCGCGTGGGCGGGGAACAGCAGGAACCCCGCCGCCCGATCCGCCGCAGCGCCGGTTCATCCCCGCGTGGGCGGGGAACAGACCGCCCACCCCGAGCACTACCTGCCCTACAACGGTTCATCCCCGCGTGGGCGGGGAACAGATCCACAGGAACCAGTTGATCGCAGTTTCCGACGGTTCATCCCCGCGTGGGCGGGGAACAGGGGCTGTTGATCGGGTTTCAGCGTCACGAGGCCGGTTCATCCCCGCGTGGGCGGGGAACAGGGCGGCGGTCACATCCTCGATCAGCTGGGCGACGGTTCATCCCCGCGTGGGCGGGGAACAGATGAACATCGTGCGTCAGGCGCATTCCGAGGTCGGTTCATCCCCGCGTGGGCGGGGAACAGGCGTATCAGGTCAGGTTCATCAATAATGTGGACGGTTCATCCCCGCGTGGGCGGGGAACAGTTCGTCCAGCAATGGGTCGGCTTGGCCCTTGGCGGTTCATCCCCGCGTGGGCGGGGAACAGCCAGCACTGCAAGACGGAATAGTCGTTTGCCTCGGTTCATCCCCGCGTGGGCGGGGAACAGGTCTTCATGGGTCAGGCTTACCATCGAACGCCCGGTTCATCCCCGCGTGGGCGGGGAACAGTCACCACACGATCCATTCCACAACTCCAAAGCCGGTTCATCCCCGCGTGGGCGGGGAACAGGTCTCCCGTTGTGGGCCGCGACCATCGCCGCCCGGTTCATCCCCGCGTGGGCGGGGAACAGCAAGCAAGAGAATGTGCTTCTGGGTGAAGGGGCGGTTCATCCCCGCGTGGGCGGGGAACAGGTTTGTGATGTTGAGGTTCATGCCTTCGGTGCCGGTTCATCCCCGCGTGGGCGGGGAACAGGCCTAGCGCCTTCTTGTCGCGGTCAATAACGTCGGTTCATCCCCGCGTGGGCGGGGAACAGGCCAGCGCGTCGTCACCCACACAGGCCGTCAACGGTTCATCCCCGCGTGGGCGGGGAACAGGTTGGTACTGTTACAAGAAGGCGATCATCAACCGGTTCATCCCCGCGTGGGCGGGGAACAGACCACGCTCGGATCGTTGCGATAAGCCACCATCGGTTCATCCCCGCGTGGGCGGGGAACAGGCGTTTGCGATCTATCGCAAATATCCGTCAATCGGTTCATCCCCGCGTGGGCGGGGAACAGCTAAGACGAACCTCACGGTCGATAGCGGCACGCGGTTCATCCCCGCGTGGGCGGGGAACAGTTCCCGCTCATCGACACGTCTTCGGGGACTAACGGTTCATCCCCGCGTGGGCGGGGAACAGTCTGGTGGTCCAAGGGATACACCGAGAGCGTGCGGTTCATCCCCGCGTGGGCGGGGAACAGTCTTCCTGCAGACCATTGATCCACCACAATAATCACGATGTCAAAGAGCGCACCGGCAACAAGGGCGTTCGAGCGCCCTTACCCAGGCTTTGCAGGGAAGAAACTTACCAGCTTCAGACCGTCGAATTCCACCGGCATACGACGGTTCTTTCCGGCCGTGAGGAAATCGTAGCCTTGATCGGTGGGGGCCTTCCAGACCATAACTGCGTCGCCCGCATCCAGGCCCGCCAGAACCTGTTTCCAGATCATCTCACGGGTGCGGGCGGAATAGTCCCCAACATAGACGCCTGCCCGGATCTCGACCAGCCAGGCAGCGAGGCGGCCGCGCAATCGGGGCGGCACGTTCGAAACGACGAAGACCATCATGGATCACCTATGTCCCGGATCGCCGGAGGGCGGCGCGTCGAGGAAAGCCGGGGGCAGGGCCTCGGGCGACGGATCGGGACGGGGCAGATCGCCGGCTGACAGGACCCCTTCGATGGCGGGGATAATGCGCCCAAGAAGCCCAGTGCGACGGAATGCGTCCCGGCAGGCCAGTCGCACGGCGCGGTCGGGCGCCATGTCCAGTTTGCCCTTGGCCGCCTGCCCCGCGATCCGGAAAGCCTCAGGGACGACAGTGTCGATCTTGAAAAGATCGGCAATGTCATAGACGAAGGAAAGCGGCTTGCCCGTATGCAGGAACCCGATCGCTGGGGCATAGCCCGCGGCCAACACCGCTGCCTCTGTCAGGCCGTGCAGGCAAGCGGTGGCGGCCGAGAGGCAGCGGTTGGGAACATCGCCAGCCTGCCAATCTGCGGGATCATAAGCGCGGCGTTTCCAGTCCACTCCGTATTGCCGTGCCAACAGTGCGTAGGATTCGCGAACGCGAACGCCCTCGATTCCACGCAGTTGGTCGATGGACCGGCGCGAGGGGGCATCCTCACCGAACCGCATCGCGTACATCTTGCGCACAACCCTTAGCCGCGCGGACGGGTCCAGCGCGATGGATGCCTGCCACAGAAGATGATCCGATCGCGCCCCGCCGGGCTGTCCGGCAGAGTAGAGCCGCACGCCTCCCTCTCCGACCCACGTGATCAAGGTGCCAGCCCGCGCCGCCAAGGCCACTGCGGCATGGGAAATGCGCGCGCCGGGTTCCAGCATGATCCCGGCCAGGCCGCCAACCGGGATCTGGGTGCGCGTGCCATCGGCATTCAGCGCCACGAAGGCACCGTCGGCCACATCAAGCCTGGCCCGTTCGACAAACACCAGCGAGGCGCGGTCCTTCAGCGGGATCGGCCGCGGCGGCGGCAGACCGGGCAGGCCGCCGCCGGTCATGGCGCGCGGCGGATCAGCATCAGTCCGCACCCGAAAGCCTTGGCGCGGCCGAAACCACGGGCCAGATGTGACAGAAACACCGCGGGGTCGGTCACCTCGATCCGGCCCTCCAGGTCGAGAATGCCGAATTGAGGCTGCCCCTTGCGTGGACCACGGTAGTCAGGAAGCGCCACAGTGGCGTAATCACCGGCCACAGCCGACTCGACCCGAAAGCCTGCCGCCACACCTTGACGCCCCAGCCACGCCGCGCCTTCGCGGCTGGCAGCCGCCAGCCGTTCGGGCACCCGCGCGCCCTTCGGCAGATCATGGAGCGCATCCATAACCACATCCACGCGTCGGCGTGTATCCCGCTTCATCCGTGTGGCATTGGCACGGAGTACGAAGTCCAGCTTTTGGCCGGGTGCCAGAACCGGGTCGAACGGTTTTACCTCATGCGGCACAAACAGGTCCATCGGTTGGGGTGGGCGAACAGACAAGGTCAGGAACGTGCCATCATGGTCTTCACGCCAAAGGAAATCGCGACGTCTGTCTGGCCCGTCGGAGAAGGCGGCCCAAAGCAGCTTGTGCTGGGCCGAGCTACGCGGACCGGGCTCTGACGGCGCGAGGAGGCCCGCCAATGCCTGCGCAGAAGGACTGAGCGAGAGGCGGATTCGGCTGAAATAGAGGGTCATGCCATCCCCCCAAGGGTGATCGTGACATCGCGCAGGGCAACGCGGCGCCGACCGAAATGCCACAATGCCCGGTCGCGGGGCACGTCCTGCACTTCTTCGCACAGCGCATCGGCTCCTTCCCCATCGCAGACCAGCAGGCACTTCCTCTCCCCTGCACGCTGCCAAGGCGGTAGTGACAGATGCGCCAGCGCCGCCTCAGGGCTGGCAGCCTGCACCACTTTCGCGCCGGGCGGGGCCGCAAGTGGGCACGACTTGCGCCCGAGATACAGCGTGAAATACGGCCGTTCCAACGCGGTCTCCAGCGTCTCCAGACCATCGCCCCGGACAGCGACACCATAGAACGCGCCCGACCGGTAATCGCGCAGCGTGATCGCGGTATTCAACCGCCCGCGCGCTGCGGCCAGTGCTTCAGGGCGCGAATTTGGTCGTTTCGCGGCCGCCGAGGGAACGGTTTGCACCGTGTGATAGTCGCGCAATGGCGCGCCTTTGTCGAAAACCGCCACGGCCAAGTCCAGCGAATCCAACGCCGAAAAGTCACCGCCCCTCTCGATCCCCATCGCAGCGCCCAACAGCCCAAGGATCGCCGACCGTCCCGGCCAGGCCAACGACCCGCGACGTTCGTGCCCAGCGAGCTCGCCCATCGAGCCAAGCGTGGCGGTCAGGCCGAATACCAGATAGGGCTGCATCACGCCCCCCGCACCGCATCGCCCGCAAAGCGGACAATATCGTCCAGCATGCCACCAACACCCACATGAAGGGTGCAGTCGGCATCCCAGGCTGGGCCATAGGCCGCGTCGATGTCGGAGCGCGCCTTGATCAATGCAGCCACGGAATTGTCGAGGAAAGGCGGTGTCCTGACCGGTTCGAAATAAGCGCCGGACAGGTCGCGCGGGGCCTGTGGTCCCTTTTCAGTCAGAACGAAATGGGCGCGCGGGTGGTGGGCAAAGCTGTTCTGTTTGCCACGAGGGGCGGTCTGTGCGACAGCGCGCGCCAAGGCTTCGGCGCCCCTGGCGGCAAGATCTTTGTCACCTGCGAGGTTCTCGATCAGCAAGTCACAGTTCACACAGACATACTGGTAATACACGCCCGAGCCGAAGGCGGTCTCGCCCAGATGGCCCGCTCCGGTCTCTTCGGCCTTGTTCAGGTCATCGACGGCAGAATACCAGTCTTCCTCGGCCTGCGCGGGGTGCGTAGTGATGGCGTGGGCCACCTGCACCGCCGCGTCGCGGTTGAAATCGGCGTCATCGGCCAGCATCCGACCGAACATCGCGATATCCACGGCGCCATCGGCATGACGCAGGACCAGCTTTTTCAGATCCTTGTCCTTGGGCAGATCTTCGCCCGCGATGATCTTGGCTGCCAGATCCTCGGCCAGTTGCCATTCGTCGGGCGAGATAAAGGCCAGTGTGGTCGCGACCCGGCTCTCTTCGCCCTTTTTCGGCGTTTCAAGCTTGCCAAAGATCGCCGCCACCTGCTCGGCGGCCGCGCGAACCGCCTTTTCCGGGGCTTCTTGCCGCAACATACGCTCGACCAGTTCGCCATAGATGCGCTTGGTGCGCGTGCCCATGTTGCCGTTCAGGTCCAGCGCGAAAAAGGCGCTCTCGCGCAGGGCGCGTTTGACCGATTGCGAGGACATGCGCAGCCGCGGGCTGCCCCCGACCATGGCCTGTTTCGGACGCCCCTGATCGTCGCGGTTCGGGTTCGACGGACCATAGCTGGTCAGCAAGTGGAATTGCAGAAAAGTGCTCATTCAATCGTCTCCTTCGACTCGTCCCTGGGTGCATCAGCCCCGAAATAGTGAAAGCACCAGCGCGGCCGTGCGGCCTCCCAGTGCAGCAGGTCGCTCGCCAGCGCCGCCACGTTGCAGCGTCGGTCCGCCATGACTATCGCGCGCCGCATCAGCGCGATCAGTTCGTCGCCCTCGGCACGCATCAGGCGCTGGAACCGCAGATGGGATAGGGCCGGCTCTGCCCCTCCCAGCCGTTGCGCCAGTGTGGCGCCGTCATGCTCGCGCACCTCAGCCAACAGACCGGCCAGCCGCACGAGGTCCTGTGCCCGCGCGGGTCCGATCCCCAGCGCGCGCGCAAGGTCCTGCACGGCGGGTTCGCACAAGACCGCCATCGGCGCTGCCCGCCGCAGCCGCGCCGCCAAAGCTCGGGCCGCGGCGCTGTCGCGCGCACCGATATGGGTGCTCCACCAGCCAAGGGCGATGGCCCCCGGCGTCCTGGCCTGATCGCTCATGCTGCTTTTCCCTTGCTTGTTGTCGGCAGGTCCATCCCGAGTTGCGTGAACATCTCACGTCCATGCTTGCCGTAGCCCGCGAACGCACCGGCCAGGCCTTTCCGCGCCTTGACGATCTGCGCGATCCGGTCTGTTTCGCGTCGGTCCAGCCCCGGCACCGCCTGAGCATCGAACTGCCGCAGAGCTTGCGCGCGCAGGTCGGCCAGCCAAGCAGGGCGCGGGTCATTCCCCGCTTTCAGATCCTGCACATGCTTCAGGAGCCGATCCTCGGTCGCGACAAAGAACGCCTCGCGCTCGGCCTCTCGGGCCTCTCCGGCTGCAAGAACCGGCTCCAGCGCTCCACGCAGCGCCACGCCGGCGGCCTCGGCCGCAAGGATCATACCCACCAAGCGGTCTTCGGCTTCGACGGGAAGGTTCAACAGCGGTTGAACCGACAGCGTGAAATCGCGCGGCTTCATGTTGTCCATGGCCCAGCCCCCCACCACGACCGACGCTTCACCGCCGCGCTGCCCCCAATCGCGCAGGGACAGCGCGCGTTCAGAGTTCTCGCTGCCCACCGCCTGCGCCACGATACCCAACCAGTTGCGATAGCCGAACCGGCCCGCCCTTGGATGCCTTGGCAACCATTCTTCACCCGCCTTGATGCGGTAGTGCGGGCTCAGCGGGTGTTTCCATTTGGCATAATTCGTACCCCAGGGCTTTTGCACGACGCCAGCCACGCCCGTATCGTCACCGACCAGGCGCAGCCGCCTCGGCATACCAAAGAACGCCTCGGCACCGAAGACACGTCCCTCGGGTGGCAAGGTCTGTTGCCCCTTGTCGGACACATGCGTCGGGCGCATCCAGGGCAACTCGTCGAGGGTGCCAGGTGTGCCGCAGGGGACATTGGCCCAAACCAGTGGCCACAGGCCATCACCCGGATCGACCAGCGTCACCAACGGACCGCCGCCGCGCATCGAGGTGCGGTTTCCCGCGCCGCCCGACGGCGCATGGGCCTGAAAGGCATATAGCGCCATCGCCGCCAGCGGCAGGTCAAGCCGCCCGTAACGCTGCCGGTGGACCATGAGATCGGCATTGTTCTTTGCCGCGTTTGCCCCGGCGCTGTCGATGAACAGCATGTCTACGGAGCCTGGCTGACCCGGCAGCGGCTCTTGATCCTGCAGGAACAGCGGCCCCTCACCCAGCAGGTTGAAGGCCGGTGCAAACGGGGCAAGCCGGTCCTTGAGTCGCTGCGGGTCGGGGGCGATGCGGCGCTGCCAGTCACCGTTGCTCAAGGGCGGATCGGCCAGAAAGACCAAGCCGATTAGTAATTCGTTACAGGCGATGTTAAGATCGGGGCGCGGCCAATCGGGACGCAGGATATCGGCTTCGGCCATCTCCCAAGGTGCGATCACCCGCCGGGCGCCATCGGCGCAGAAAACCGGAATCCATGGGTCCTCTATCAAATTGAGGGACATGAAAATCTCCACACAATACCAATACACGGATGAAGAGAGATCACTGCGCACCGTCTCTGTAAAGCCAGTGAATCTCTGAGGGTGTCAGGAATTGTCACCAAAAATCAGACCAAGCCTTGGATCATACCGCAACCCCGCACAGATCGCTCCGTCTTCGGCGACCGGGCATAGCCGGTACTCGGCACGCTTCCAGTCGGGCCAATCGCGGGTGACAGCGGCGATCTCTGACGCGAACTGGTCCGGCAGCGGCAGCGCGTCCAGGCGCGCCAGACGGGCCGAGACCTCTGACAAAGCCCAGGCGTCGTCGCCCTGCCCGTCCGCCCAGGGCCGCAACCTGTTCGCCTCCCGCCGGGCCAGCACAAGAACGCGCTGCGCCTCGCCCAGACGTGTCGGGTAACTTGCATCGTCATTGGCCTGCCCGCCCGCACGGTAACCCGCAGACAGGTCGACGATGTTCTGCGCCGCATGGCCGCGGGCCGCTGCACCTTCGCCCTCGGCTGTCACCTCGGCGTCCAACAGCGCCGCTGGTGCCGGTTCCGCTGCATCGCCATGAACGGCTTCGATCAACGCGCGCAGACCCGAGGGCGCCTCGATCCGGCCAACCCGGAACAGAACATCCGCCGTGCGCCACTGGTCGGCCACCGGATAGACCCAGGCGCCACGATCCAGTGTCCCGTGCAGCCAACGATCATCCTCCACCTGCGCCGGATCGGGCGACAGTACATGCAGGACCGGCGTAGGTACCGCGCGCGTCTCGGCTGGGCGCAAATCCATGTGCCGCCATAACCGCCCGGCGCGCTGGATCAGGGCAGCCATCGGTGCAAGGTCCGACACCATAACATCGAAATCGAGGTCCAGCGAGGATTCCAGAACCTGCGTGCCGACAAGTACGAGGCCTTCGCGCCCCTGCCCGTCTTTCCCCGCACGCGCCAGAATCTCGGCTTCGGTCCGCTTGCGGTCGCACAGGGCCAGACGGGCGTGCAGAAGCTGCGCAGAGACGCCCCGAGCATGAAGCATCTCGACCGCGGCGATGGCATCATCCACCGCGTTACGCACCCATACGCAGGCCGCGCCCTGTTGCGCATAGGCCGTCAAAAGTTCGACCGCCTCATCCGAACGCGACAGCCGTCTGACCCCGACGGCGCCCCGTGGCCCCGTCGCCTGCGGAATGACGATCGGGGAAGCCGCCCTCGCGACCGTCAAGGCCGGATAGGACGAGCTATCCGCGCGACCGCCGTAGATGGCCAACAACCGTTCGCGCTGTGCCAGCGGCAGGGTTGCCGTCAGCAGGATCGCCGATCCCCCGGCAGCGCGATGCATCCGCAACAGCGCTTCAAGTTCGGCCTCGATATAGGGTTCGCCCAGCTCATGTACCTCGTCCACGATCAGGATCTTTGAGGACAACCCGTAGTGGCGCAGGGCCTGAAACCGGACCGGCAGGACCGACAACAACGCCTGGTCGATCGTGCCAACACCGACATCGGCCAGAAGAGCGCGGCGGCGGCTTTCGGCCAACCAGTCCGTACAAGTGGCATCCTCCTCGCCGAGCGGCCCGTCTTTTATCAGCTCACGGAAATCTACGGAAAGACCCGCCCGGCCATGGGCCAGCGTCAGAGTGGTCTGCCGGTCGAACAGCCGGCCAACCGATCCGGCAGCCCGACGGAACATCGCATCCGCCGTGGCCATCGTGGGCAATGCAAAGAACAGCCCCCGCCCCTTGCCCGCCAGCAGCATCCGCTGGGCAAGGATCAGGGACGCCTCGGTCTTGCCCGCGCCGGTTTCATCCTCGATGACGGCCAGCATCGGGCCCTCGGACAACTCGAGCCGAGCGCAGGCATCCTGCATCGGCCTCAGGGCGAAATCGAACAGCGGTGTGTCGCGGGCCTTGCCGGATGCAAGCCCCGCCCCATCCACGGCAATCTGTGCAGTACGCCGCGCGCTGGCCAGATACTCTGTCAGTCCGGGACCAGCGGCCTGCGGTTTGAACCAGCGCGTGTTCGATCCGATCCAATCAGCGGCCGTGCACAAGCCCGGCAACCACCATGACAGGGCTGTCGCTTGGTCCTCTGACACGCCGTCAAGGGACGCGTCTGGCCAAAGAGTACACAAGGCCCCTGCGGCTTGCCGGGCGTCTTCGAGGCCCGAACCGACGGCAGCAATGGCCGACCGATAATCGCGCGATCGCCGCCCGGAATAGGCTAGGCCACCCATATTGCGTTTTGATGGGCGCCCATGATGGCCTGCAACGGCGGCGTAAAGGGTTTGTCGGCACCATGGATCGCCCCCGATCTGTTCGGCAAGAACCGGGTCGAACTCGAACAGCAGGGCCTCGGTCAATTCCCAATGACGGAAACCTTGCGGCACGCTGTCACGAAGCATGTTGCGAAAGCTGTCGCTGATTTTTCCAAGGTCGTGCAAGCCGACCAAAAGTATCAGGGTGTCACGTAGTTGCCGGTCGAGTCCGAAGGACTCGATCAGCAGCTCGGCTACCGACGCCACATCCAGCATGTGATAAATCGCCGGATGCTCTGTTTCGAACAGATCAGAGGTGCTTTTTCCCGGCCAGGCGAACATATCCATCTTACCCTCGAGACAGACCGGACGCTGAGCATTGAAGCGCGCTGGCACGACCCAGGGGCCTGGTCCTGTGCGGATTGGTGCTACAAATGAACGGAAACAATGAACGGCTCCTTCGGACGGGGTGATCCCCATGGGTTGCGCGGCATGTGCCTTGCTAACGCCGGGCCATGACAAATCCTGTCAGCTCTCAGGGTAAAGCGGGAAAATCCGACCTGCGATGATGTGCGACCAGACGGCGCAGTGCCTCGGGTTCCAGCACCTCGACCCCGTCACCCCATTGATAGAGGTGCCAGGCCATCTCCAGCCAGCCGCAGGCGTGGAACCGCACGGTCAGCGATCCGTCGGGTTCCTCGGTCACGTACTGGTCCGGGTGAAATACGAACTCGCGTGCCACAGGCGCCGCCGACGGGGCAAAGCGCCAGGAGACAGGGCCGTATTCGGCCGCGGCGTGGAACGAGCCGAAGGCGCGCGCTGCGTGAACCTGCAGATCAAAGGCGGGGTCGCGGGCGAAGGACTGCGCCATCAGCCGCGCGCCCTGCATCCGATCCAGCCGGAAATGCCGGAAAAAGCCGTCGCCGCCCTGTTGTTCCCTTGCGACCAGATAGCGGCGCGTGCCCAGCAGCAGGCCATAGGGCTCGATCAGCCGGTCGCAGGGGGCGTTGTCGCGGCTGCCGAGGTAGCTGATCGTCAACATGAACGGGGCCTTCAGCGCCTCGGCGATGGTGGCCAGCAGGCGCGGGTCGCTGCGCACGCGCGGCCCGGGCCGCGAGGCGAAGCCATGCGCTTCCAGCACCGCCTCGGCATCCGCCTCGGCCCGGCGCGCATGCGGCCCGGGCATCGCGGCCAGCAGCCGATCGCGCATGGATTCCAAGGCCTTCACATCCGCCGACGCACCCTCGTGCTCGGCCCGCCGGATGCTCAGCTCAAGCGCGGCCAGTTCGCTGTCGCGTATTCCCTGCGTCAGCATCAGCCGCGCATCCGTGCCCCGGAGCCGCCAGTACTTGCGCCGCATCTCGTCGGTGCTGGTCTCGGTGCCGGGAAACAGGTCCTCCAGCGCCTTGGTCATCCGCTGCGCGGTGCGCCGGTCTACGCCGAATTCTTCCTCGATTTCGCTCAACGCAACGCCCGTATGCCGGGCGGCGGCCATTTCGGCGAGGCGAAGCAAATCGGAGGCCTTGGCAAAGGACATGGGGGCACCGTGACAGGAAATGTCGCAGCCAAACGCTAAGCTCGATCCTGGGGTCTGTCGAGGCGGTTCCCCCCCTACCAACAGGAGAAAGTTACAGGGTCAATCGACAAGGGGGGGCGGCAAGCGGCATAAGGAACCGTTTCTTCTCCTCTCCCCCGGCCCGGCAGTTGGCAAAGCCAATTCATCGGCCATCGCCCTTCAATCGTTCGACCCGCGACACCGACCGCGAGGTATTTTGCGCGGCTTTCTGCAGCAGCTAAGGTCATCAGGCTGGAGTCGCCGACCTGCACCCCCGCCCGAATCTCAGCCCGATGGGAAAAAGGGTAAAGCCAAGGGAGTCATAGATCGCAGCCTGCAGCTTCTCACGGGTCGGGGCGAGGTCAGCATTCAGCATGGCGGCGGTGACCGGGTTCTTCAAGCCGGACTCCACAATCCCAAGGCCGATTCAGGCTCCGAGCTAATCTCGTTGGTCGAGATTTTTTGCACTCACCGGCGAAGGCCACATCATAGCCGAGGGGCGGTGCTCGATCACCACCATCAGCCGTTCCAGGGGAACGGGGCCGACCGCATCAATTTTGGATCAAACGCGGCTGGACCGATGTCCGGCGCATGCACGATATCCAAAACCAACTCTTAACAGTCAACGATGTCGCCGGTCGGTGGCAACTCGGCCCGCGGACCGTGCGCGACAAGATCAAGTCCGGCACCCTACCGGCCTGTCGTCAAGGCCGAACCCACCGCATCCGCGCGGCGGACATGTGGGCCTGCGAAGGCGGTCCATTCCCACGGGGTCTTGCGCAACAGCGCGCTCTGAATGCGCGTTCCGGGATCATCCGATCACCGGTTCCGATAACATCCGATCAGTGATTCCGATTTGATCCGATCACCTGTTCCGGGGCATCCGATCAGTTGGGTGTTCCGGCCGGGATGCGCGTCGT
>Ga0307963_1003823_pt1 | contig 12009 bp, 8 predicted proteins | sample OrgLakmetagen594_FD_201829 | JGI IMG/M metagenome (GOLD analysis project Ga0307963, IMG submission 201829) | Saline water microbial communities from Organic Lake, Antarctica - #594 | ecosystem: Environmental > Aquatic > Non-marine Saline and Alkaline > Saline | place: Antarctica: Organic Lake...
AGAAGCGGGAGGACGATGTTGCGCGCGAGCAGCAGCGTTCCAAGCATGCCATCCGGGATGCAAGCGTTGAGGCAGCTGGGCTGAAGCGCAAGCGTGAGGAGCAGTATGAGAAGGCCAAGCAGCAGCGAAAGTGTGGATGAGAATGGGAGAATATCTAGTTTCGGCACTCAGATTCAATGGATTAGCCCCAGGACAGAGAAGGAACAACAACAGAACAAACATGCGTTCTTTCCTTACATGACCTCAGTAGTGGCTGTAACCATGTACTTGTTGTATTGTTATGAGTTGCGCAATGCTCAAGTACCCGCGCAATGCTGGTACCTGTAATTCAAAGCCATGCAAGCTTGCTGCTGGGGGTTTGCGCAATGGGGTCTGCGCAATGCCCCTGAGAAAGCTCTGCGCACCTCAATTGCTGCGCAGTTGGGGGTGCGCAATGGCAAACTTTTCCCACTGAAAGGGGTGCACAAACCCCGCGCAATGCACTCAAACAATTCATGAAAAATTAGGGTGTGCATTGGTCACGCGTTAGTACGGTATATATGGTCCTGGCCAACCCTACCTACCCATGCACATGCGTACGCGTGATGTGTGTGTGTGCGTGTGTTTCTTGTGCTTTGCGTGTCTCAGCAGCTGTGATTAATTCCTTTGGCTGCTGCTGATGCTGCTGCTGTTGTGCTTCAGGTGGTGGTGTCAGCCCCCGTGAAGGACCCCAACCCGGTGCTCAACATTGTGTATGGAGTGAACCACGTAAGTCAGTTGGATGCATTGATGTGTGTGTGTTTATGTGTGTGTGTGTGAGAGAGAGGGCGAGCGTGTACAGAGTGAACCACGTAAGGCAGTTGGATTGCATTGTTGTGTGTGTGTATATGTGGGTGGGTGGTTGGGTGTGGGTATGGGTGTTGGTGTGGGTGTGGGTGTGGGTATGGGTGTGGGTGTGTGTGAGGGCGAGTGCACATGTGCATGTGTGTGCGTGTATTGATCAACGCAGAGATTCCAAGCAAAGATTCCCCTTAGGCATTTCTCAGCTCCCGTTAATTGTTCTGGGCTTTTGTGGAGTTAAAACACACCGTATATGACCGTGTACTTGGTAATTTCCTGCCAGAAATACCGTATATACACCATATATAATTGGTTCTGGCCAATCCTACTCTTGGGTAAGAGGTGTTCTTGCCTATGGAGCCTGCCAAAACTGCACGCGCACACACACACAAACACACACAAACACACACACACACACACACACATACACACACACATGCATGCCAATCTAGCACTGTGAACTTGTATGATTTTGATGTACTGGTAGTGAAAACTTGTACGTAGGGTCGGCCAAAACCTTACACATACGCCGTACAAGACCGTATATTTGATGAAATTTTTTGCCAAAATACCTTTTGAACATCGTACATGTATGGTTTTGGCCAACCCTTCTCGTCTGTAGTGCATGATGCACATGCTTGTGGTTATGTGCGTGTGCGAGTGGGCGCAGCAGGTTTTGGGCATGAAACAGCAGGCAGTGTGCAGTGCATGCCTCTTTGCAGTACAAGTTGTCTGTGTACTCTAATAAATAATGATCCTCTAATATTAATCCTCAAAAAAATGATCCTCGCAAAATGATCCTCGAATAATGATACTCTAGTAAATAATGACCACGTTGCGAGGACAAAGTCTCCATCCTATTTGGTTGCGACCTGTCCAATGCTGGGAACACTCAACCGTCTATGCACACAGGACTTGTACGACCCCAAGAAGGACCACATCGTGACGGCTGCTTCCTGCACAACAAATTGCCTGGCACCAGTGGTCAAGGTGTGTGTGTGTGTGCGTGTGTGTGTGTGTGTGTGTGCTTGTGTGTGTGTGTGTGACCCCAAGAAGACATGTCGTGACGGCTGCTTCCTGCACAACAAACTGCCTGGCACCAGTGGTCAAGGTGGGTGGGTGGGTGCGTGTGTGTGTGTGTGTGTGTGACGGCTGCTTCCTGCACAACAAACTGCCTGGCACCTGTGGTCAAGGTGTGTGTGTGTGTGTGTGCGTGTGTGTGTATGTGTATTTGTATGTGTGTGTTCGTTTTTCAGCAATCCTGCCGTGACTGACATCGCCGCGCGCCAGCCTTTCCCTCGTTTTTTCACCACAGCATTTGTGCTGACTTGCGGTTCCTCACCGGCATTTGTACTGACTTGCGATTGCGTGCATTTGTACTGGCTTGCGGTGGGGCGTGCACAGCTGCAAATGCGCACAAACAGAGGGTTTTTCCAAACTCTGGCTGCGCAGGTCATCCACGAAAAGCTGCGCATCACACACGGGTGCATAACCACCATCCACAACCTCACAAACACACAGGTGAGTGCTTAGGTTTGACTTCAGCCGCTAGTGGCAGGCTTATTAATGGCTCAAGATTAGGGTTGACCACATATATGCGGTGTAGCGAAGTATTGGCAGGGAAATCACCAGATGTACGGTCATATATGCTGTACATTTACGGTTCTGGCCAGCCCCACACATTTGAGTTGGCCATAACCATACATACATTCGCATGAATGCTGTATTTCCGGTATTCTCAGCAGAGAAATCACCATTCATGCGGTCATACACAACGTTTGCTATGTCACGATACTGTGACGTTGCTATGTAAAGATACGGTGACGTTGCTCTGTAAAGATACGGTGACGTTGCTGTGTAAAGATACGCTGACGTTGCTCTGTAAAGATTCGGTGACGTTGCTCTGTAAAGATACGGTGACGTTGCTCTGTAAAGATACGGTGACGTTGCTCTGTAAGATACGGTGACGTTGCTCTGTAAAGATACGGTGTCGTTGCCATGTCACGACGCAGACGCTAGTGGACGCCCCAAACGCCAAGAAGAGCGACCTGCGACGAGCAAGGTGTGTGTGCGTGTTTGCGTGTATGTATGTTACACAGAGTGCCTGTGTGCCTTTTTCTATGTGAAGAGTTGTGTAGTGAGGGATTGCGGAGTGAGAGTTGATTAAATTACACGCAGATGTGCACGCACAAGCCTTAAAATACGCAGATGTGCACGCATAAGCCCACACACACACTCCACGCACAAGCCTTTGCGGCCTCTGTATCACTGTTCTCTCCTTCCCTTCATTTCCTTGTCGTACGGTATGGCCTGGTGAATCTGCACACGCCCTACCTTTGCTCACTCACGCTCTCTTAATCAATAAAACTCCACGTCAACTTTGTTCCTCGACCTTTAAAAAAGTCAAAAGATCGACGAGTGCATGTTCAAATCATAATAAATTGCACAGGTCCGGCCTAGTGAATCTGGCGCCAACTTCCACCGGATCTGCCACTGCCATTGCCCTGATTTTCCCAGACTTGAAGGTAGGATTTTTTGAACGTGCCATCAGGACTTGTCCAGAAATTTGGAAGTGTGTCGTGTTGAGAGGGAGCTTGAAGGTTTAAGTGTTTGAACACGCCTTGAGGACTTGTCCAGAGACCTGGAAGTGTGTCGTGTTGAGAGGGAGCTTGGAGGTTCAAGTGGTTTAAACACGCCATCAGGAACTGTCCAGAGACCTGGAAGTGGGTCGTGTTGAGAGGGAGCTTGGAAGTGCAGATGGCTTAAGCACACCTTGAGGACTTGTCCAGGAAACTGGAAGTGGGTCCTGTTGGGAGGGAGCTTGGAGGTTCAAGTGGTTTGAACGTGCCATCAGGACTTGCCCAGACCCGACTGCTCAGGCACGAGCACTTGTGGAGGTTGGCGCTGGTGAGCACGGCACGCCCTCTCCGCCCTTTCTTTACTGCAGCCTAAACTGCTCGTTGCTCTTTACCAGTATATGCTGCCACGTTACACCTTACCAGTACTATGCTGCCTCGTTGCTCTTTTATGCTGCCACGTCACACTTTACCAGTATATTACACATAGTATACGCTGCCACGTTTCACTTTACCAGTATATTACACTTATAGTGTACGCTGCCACGTTACACCTTACCAGTATTAGCTGTCACGTTACACTTTACCAGAATAATGCTGCCACGTCACACTTTACCAGTATATTACACTTATAGTGTACGCTGCCACGTTACACCTTGCCAGTATTAGCTGTAATTTGACGGTGGGAGGTTGGTGCTGGTGAGCACGGCACGCCCTCTCCACCCTTTCTTTATTGCAGCTTAAACTGCTCGTTACACTTTTCCAGTATATGCTGCCACGTTTCACTCTTTTTCAGTATACGCTGCCACGTTACACCTTGCCAATATTAGCTGTAACTTGACGGTGGGAGGTTGGTGCTGGTGAGCACGGCACGCCCTCTCCACCCTTTCTTTATTGCAGCTTTGAACTGCACAAGCCACAATGCACTTTACCAGTATTAGCTATGCACAAGCCACGTTGCACTTTACCAGTATTCGCTATGCACAAGCCACGTTGCACTTTACCAGTATCAGCTATGCACAAGCCACGTTACACTTTACCAGTATTAGCTATGCACAAGCCACGTTGCACTTTACCAGTATTAGCTATGCACAAGCCACGTTACACTTTACCAGTATTAGCTATGCACAAGCCACGTTGCACTTCACCAGTATTAGCTATGCACAAGCCACGTTGCACTTTACCAGTATTCGCTATGCACAAGCCACGTTACACTTTACCAGTATTGGCTATGCACAAGCCACATTACACTTTACCAGTATTAGCTATGCACAAGCCACGTTACACTTTACCAGTATTAGCTATGCACAAGCCACATTACACTTTACCAGTATCAGCTATGCACAAGCCACGTTGCAATTTACCAGTATTAGCTATGCACAAGCCACGTTACACTTTACCAGTATTAGCTATGCACAAGCCACGTTACACTTTACCAGTATTAGCTATGCACAAGCCACGTTACACTTTACCAGTATCAGCTATGCACAAGCCACGTTGCACTTTACCAGTATTAGCTATGCACAAGCCACGTTACACTTTACCAGTACTAGCTATGCACAAGCCACGTTACACTTTACCAGTATTAGCTATGCACAAGCCACGTTACACTTTACCAGTATCAGCTATGCACAAGCCACGTTACACTTTACCAGTATTAGCTATGCACAAGCCACGTTACACTTTACCAGTATCAGCTATGCACAAGCCACGTTGCACTTTACCAGAAGTTACTGGAAGTGCTGACTTGGCTATGTGGCAGTACGTGCTGACCTGCTGTAAGTGCTGACCTGGCCATCGTGGCTGACTGAAAGTATGGTGTCGATTGCTTATAGCAGGCCAAAAGTAGTAAATAGTGTGTGTGTCTGTGCGTGTGTGTATGCGTGTGAGTGTGTGTGAGTGTGTGTGTCTGTGCGTGTGTGTATGCGTGTGCGTGTGAGTGTGTGTGTGTGTGTGAGTGTGTGTGTGTGTAGAGATTGGCAAGCAGCAGTGATGCGTAATGAGTCTGTCCAATGGCATAAGGGAGAGTGTCCCTTTTAAAAGTACATTGTACATTTTCACTCTCCCGTTTATTTCCTGACAGCATCATCAGCCTGCGCATCACTTACTGAGGAGCGCTGCAGCGTGCAATAAAGCTTCGTGTGCAGTATGTTGTGCGGTGTGCTGCATGCGCTAAAGCTCTGTTTGCAGTACGCTGCGTGCTATCTAAGTCCCTGTGTGTAGTGTGTAGTATGCTGTGCAGTGTGCTGCATGCGCTAAAGCTCTGTCTGCAGTACGCTGCGTGCTATCCAAGTCCCTGTGTATAGTATGCTGTGCAGTGTGCTGCATGCGCTTAAGCTCTGTTAGCAGAATGCTGCATGCATTCAAGCTCAAAACACATAGGGTTGGCCAGAACCGTATATATATACACCATATATGACCGTATATTTGATGATTTCCCTGCCGAAAATACCGTATATACACCATATATATATATATGGCTCTGGCCAACCCTAAAAACACAGCGTGCTGCAAAAACACCCTAAAAACACAGCGTGCTGCATGGTAGCTCGTTGACCTAGCTGTACGCATGTGTCTTCCTGGCCAAGGACAGCAGCATCGCAGGTGTCACTTACCAAACATTGCAGGTCTCACTTACCAAGCATCGCAGGTGCCACTTACCAAGCATCGCAAATGTCGCTTACCAAGCACCGCAATGGTAGTTACCAAGCATCACAGGTGTCACTTACCAAGCATCGCAAGTGTCACTTACCAAGCATTGCAGGTGTCACTTACCAAGCATCGCAATGGTAATTACCAAGCATCGCAGGTGTCACTTACCAAGCACCGCAATGGTAGTTACCAAGCATCGCAGGTGTCACTTACCAAGCATCGAAAGTGTCACTTACCAAGCATTGCAGGTGTCACTTACCAAGCACCGCAATGGTAGTTACCAAGCATCGCAAGTGTCACTTACCAAGCATCGCAAATGTCGCTTACCAAGCACCGCAATGGTAATTACCAAGCATCGCAAGTGTCACTTACCAAGCATTGCAGGTGTCACTTACCAAGCATTGCGATGGTAATTACCAAGCATCGCAAGTGTCACTTACCAAGCATCGCAATGGTAGTTATTAAGCATCGCAGGTGTCACTTATTAAGCATCGCAAGTGTCACTTACCAAGCATTGCAAGTGTCACTCACCAAACATCGCAGGTGTCGCTTACCAAGCACCGCAATGGTAATTACCAAGCATCGCAGGTCTCACTTACCAAGCATCGCAATGGTAGTTACCAAGCATCGCAATTGTCACTAACCAAGCACCGCAATGGTAATTACCAAGCACCTCAATAGTAATTACCAAGCACCGCAAGTGTCACTTACCAAAACCACTCCTGATCAGACGTTTGCTGTACAAATGTGTGTCAACTTGCAGGGCAAGCTGAACGGTTTGGCTGTGCTCCTGATCAGACGTTTGCTGTACAAACGTGTGTCAACCTGCAGGGCAAGCTCAACGGTTTGGCTGTGCGTGTGCCCCTGACCAACAGCAGCATCACGGACTGTGTTTTTGAGGTGGAGAAGGCCACAAGCGTGGAGGAGGTCAACAAGCTGCTCAAGGTGTGCTAGGAAAGGGCGAGAAAAAGAGGAAATAAAAGTTGGAGGAGGTCAACAGGCTGCTCGATGTGTGCTAGGAAAGGGCAGGAAAAGAGGAATGAAAAGTTGGAGGAGGTCAACAAGCTGCTCGATGTGTGCTAGGAAAGGGCGAGAAAAAGAGGAATGAAAAGTTGGAGGAGGTCAACAAGCTGCTCGATGTGTGCTAGGAAAGGGCGGGAAAAGAGGAATGAAAAGTTGGAGGAGGTCAACAAGCTGCTCGATGTGTGCTAGGAAAGGGCGAGAAAAAGAGGAATGAAAAGTTGGAGGAGGTCAACAAGCTGCTCGATGTGTGCTAGGAAAGGGCGGGAAAAGAGGAATGAAAAGTTGGAGGAGGTGAACAAGCTGCTCGATGTGTGCTAGGAAAGGGCGGAAAAAGAGGAATGAATAGTTGGAGGAGGTCAACAAGCTGCTTGATGTGTGCTAGGAAAGGGCGAGAAAAAGAGGAATGAAAAGTTGGAGGAGGTCAACAAGCTGCTCGATGTGTGCTAGGGAAGGGCGGGAAAAGAGGAATGAAAAGTTGGAGGAGGTCAACAAGCTGCTCGATGTTTGCTAGGGAAGGGCGGGAAAAGAGGAATGAAAAGTTGGAGGAGGTCAACAAGCTGCTCGATGTGTGCTAGGAAAGGGCGGGAAACAGAGGAATGAAAAGTTGGAGGAGGTCAACAAGCTGCTTGATGTGTGCTAGGAAAGGGCGGAAAAAGAGGAATGAAAAGTTGGAGGAGGTCAACAGGCTGCTCAAGGTGTGCTAGGATAGGGCGGGAAAAGAGGAATGAAAAGTTGGAGGAGGTCAACAGGCTGCTCAATGTGTACCTCAATGTGGAATTTTCTTTGCTCGTGGGAAGTTCTCACAGGTGCATGTGAATGATCATGGTGCTCGTGGGGTGCTCGTGGGATCGGTGCTCAAGGGGTGCTCACAGGAAGTTTTCTCACACAGGGGCATGGTGCTCAAGGGGTGCTCACGGGAAGGTTCCTCACACAGGGGCATGGTGCTCAAGGGGTGCTCACAGGAAGTTTCCTCACACAGGGGCATGGTGCTCAAGGGGTGCTCACAGGAAGGTTCCTCACACAGGGGCATGGTGCTCAAGGGGTGCTTACGGGAAGTTTCCTCACACAGGGGCATGGTGCTCAAGGGGTGCTCACAGGTTCCTCACACAGGGGCATGGTGCTCAAGGGGTGCTCACAGGAAGGTTCCTCACACAGGGGCATGGTGCTCAAGGGGTGCAGTGATAATCAGCACATACAACCTTCCCATGCATAGAATGCCAGACATGGATCTGTAGCATAAAAAAACACGCAACGTGTGCAATGATAATCAGCACATACAACATTCTCGTGCACAGAATGCTAGACATAGATCTGTAGCATAAAAAACAAGCAACGTGTGCAGTGCTAATCAGCACGTACAACGTTCCCGTGCACAGAATGCTAGACATGGATCTGTAGTGTAAAAAAACACGCAACGTGTGCAGTGATAATCAGCACATACAACATTCCCGTGCACAGAAGCTAGACATGGATCTGTAGTGTAAAAAAACACGCAACGTGTGCAGTGATAATCAGCACATACAACATTCCCGTGCACAGAAGCTAGACATGGATCTGTAGCGTAAAAAAACACGCAACGTGTGCAGTGATAATCAGCACATACAATGTTACCGTGCACAGAATGCTAGACATGAAATTGTAGTATTAAAAACCACGCAACGTGCGCAGTGATAATCAGCACATACAATGTTCCCGTGCACAGAATGCCAGACATGGATCTGTAGTATAAAGAACCATGTAACGTGCGCTATGATAATCAGTATAGACAACGTTACCGTGCACAGAATGCCAGACATAGACGTGTAGTATATAGAACCACGCAACGTGCGCAAGATGTCAACGCTCAGTACATACAGCATTACTGTGCACGGCTCTGTCATCTAGCCCAGTCAGCTGCCATCCTCGTTAGCTGCTTGCTCTTTTCATTCTAGTATGCTTTCTTCTCTGATGGGCTTGACCGCCCGAGTAAAGTTTGCACGTCCATAAAACCCTACGAACGTCTGAGCAAAATTTTTACGGGTTCACAGTCTGCTTTGAACAAACAGGAAAAGAAAGAAAATAACGTCGTTCCCAAGGACGTCACAGCGGCGCGGGTCAAAAATGTGGAAGTTTATGTTCCCTCATCCAAATTGAAGTGCAGTTTTGACACTACAAGCAGAAGAGAAAGCTCCTCTCATTTGTTTTTAAATTCTCATTCGTGGCATTCAAAACCAAATAAGAGGATAGAAATGCAAAGCTTTCTACACATTATTTGCACAATGCGCTAAACCTTATCAATAAGGGATTTTACCCTACAACCTTAGCTGCACCACCAACTGTACTGCCATGGCACCACCATCAGCACCACCAGCTGCACCACCAACTGTACTGCCATCGCACCACCATCAGCACCACCAGCTGCACCACCAACTGTACTGCCATCGCACCACCAGCTGCACCACCAACTGTACTGCCATGGCACCACCATCAGCACCACCAGCTGCACCACCAACTGTACTGCCATGGCACCACCATCAGCACCACCAGCTGTACCACTATCTGCATAACCATCTGCTCCATCATCGCACTGCCATCAACGTACCGCCATCGCACTGCCATCGCACCGTGCAGGAGGCAAGCGAGACGTACTTGAAAGACATCCTGGGCTTTGAAGAAAACCAGCTGGTCAGCACGGACTTTGTGAACGACGCACGCTCATCCATCGTGGACAAGCACTGCACACAGGTGCGTCTGAAAGCACTCTAAACTTTGCTTTTTGTGTATAAGATCCATCATGAGAACAAGCGAGGCTTTTTGATGGAGGGTAAGCATTTAGGCTTGTGTGCAAGTCAGAGTGAGATTTTGTGTGCTCTGATCCCTCTAAGGTTTCATTAGAAAAATTCCTTGTAATTTTGTATTATGGACGGCAAATTATAGTGCGTTTACAAAAGTGATTAATTAATAAAAAGTGAATGATTCTGAATTATTTGTAATCCTGGGGAGGGGGGGGAAGGACTAATTCATTTTTAATTAATTACCGGGTGGCAGTCAAACGTTCCAAGTGGTTAATCAAGGGCTGGGAAAGCTCCAGTTGAAGAGGGAATGGCTGGAGAAATTCCCAGCAGGTTAGTTAAAGGTTGCTAGCGCTCTCCATTGCATGCAAGCGCATTGCAAGCATTTCTGGAGAGCTATTCCGCTTGCATCGTGAGATGCATAGGGCTCTGTCATTATTACAAAGGAATAAAAAGACATAACATTGCGACAGATGCAACGGTCCCAAGCGTCAGGAGTGAGATGAGCCATGAGACAAGGGCCGTGGGTCGAGAATTATTGGGGCGCATAGCGCCGTGCAGGAAACGACCTAGAATATAAGTATGCTAGAGAGAGTTGTGTTCTCCAAGGAATAAAAAGAATGGAGAAGGGAAAAAGAATGGAGAAGGGAAGCAGAAACCTGAGAAAACCAGAAAGTTAGAACATCTCACTTTACGCTACACTTCAGGAACCTGAGTTCAGGTGTTTCACACTGAACTCGTAAGTTATAGCCCTTTCTTCACAGCTACAGCCTGATTCTGCTGGGTTATTTGCGTCCATTGCAAACGCAAGGTGATAAATTTAGGGGTGATTAATTAAACCGTGATCGATTTGAGGGGTTACTTCTGAGTTAATCACAAACATTAATCACCCTGTTGTAAACATGCCAGAATAATATCATCCGTTAAAGAGTCCCCTTAATAGACACAAATGCAAACAAGAAAGTAGCACCAGAGTAACTGTCGGGTCATGTCCTTTTTCTGGCTGTTCACTCGTCGTGCACTGTTGTCACAAATACAAGCGCAACGGAGTGGTATCAGAGTAACTGTCGGGTCAATTCCTTTTTCTGGCTGTTCACTCGTCGTGCTACTGTGACTCGTGCACCTGCTGCGCAACCTACGCAACCTACGCTACTACGCACCTGCTGCGCAACCCCATCGCTTCATATCCTACATCCATCGCTTCATATTCCACATCCATCACTTATATCCCACATCCATCGCTTCATATCCTACAACCACCGCTTTATATCCTGCACTCATCGCTTTATATCCTACACCCATCGCTTCATATCCTACATCCATCGCTTGATATCCCAGGTCATTGACGGTAAAATGGTCAAGATCTACGCCTGGTACGACAACGAATGGAGATACAGTGCACGCCTGGTAGACGTTGCAGCAATGGTCGCCAAGAGCCTTTAAAATGCACCCTGACAGCGTACCACAGAAGTTCAATACTATTGTAGTATTTGATAGCAAAATGTCATATTTTCCTGCGTTATATTTTATCTCCTACAATTTATCGAGGCCACAGCTGAACCATAATGATTGGCATGTTGTTACTTTCCTGTCGCATTATCATGTCGTATCCGTGTAAGAAATGGGCACGTAAACAAGCCATTGTCTATTAACTCCCTGGTATCCAGCTGAAACATTGTACATGCGCACAAACCATTGAACCAAGGAAAGGCATGCAAGGCTTTGTGCATAGGCTCGAAGCTAACTACTAAGGAACAAAAAAGATGCTGGTAATGCTAGGAAAGCTGCACCGTTTGACACTGCCTGTCAGCATGGACAAGGTAAGGTAAGGTTACATCACTATATATGCCTCAAAGGGCATCTCAGCGGAAGTTTGGAAAAAGCCTGGAACTACACCTGGCTAACAAAAGGAACAGAAGCTAGAGGAAACATGAAACAGATATATGTAGAAGAGAAAAGTGTATAGAGAAAGAGAACGTTTGTTTCGAAGAAGCGCGAAGAGAAAGCATCAAGGAGAACAAGAAAAAAGCTTTTGATATGTCTCAGGATGAGTGTATAAAAAGCTTCAGTCAGAAACAGGGAACCAGAGGCTGAGAGAGCCTCACAAAACCAGGAGTGCCAAGAGAACAAGTGCAGCGGAGCAGAAGAGAGAAAGGACGCATGCAGCC
>Ga0307963_1003825_pt1 | contig 12006 bp, 7 predicted proteins | sample OrgLakmetagen594_FD_201829 | JGI IMG/M metagenome (GOLD analysis project Ga0307963, IMG submission 201829) | Saline water microbial communities from Organic Lake, Antarctica - #594 | ecosystem: Environmental > Aquatic > Non-marine Saline and Alkaline > Saline | place: Antarctica: Organic Lake...
CCCCAACCGCGCGTGCATGGAGCCTGCATGGTGCAGCTGGTGGTGGTATACAACACACACACACAATCACACAAACGCACCCCCCAACCGCGCGTGCATGGAGCCTGCATGGTGCAGCTGGTGGTGATGGCTCGGCATTGGCTGCCCGCAGTTCTGTAACGCTAACAGTGCCGTGAGCTGCTTTCGCAGCTCTGCTGCCTCTTGCCGGTACCGACGCACGAGGGTGCGATCGTCCATGACATCATTGGCAGATACCGCCACTTGTACCTGTGTGTGTATGTGTGTGAGCACGTGCGTGTGTGTGCGTGTGCGTGTGTGTGTGTGACTGTGCATGTGCACGCTCAAGCATTAATGTGTGTGAGCACGTGCGCGTGTGTGTGACTGTGCATGTGCACGCACAAGGGTGCTTATGTTTTATGTACTAGCTAAGATGCACAAGGGTGCGGTCATCCAGGACAACATGGGCAGATACCGCCACTTGTACCTGTGTGTGCGTGCGTGTGTGCATATGCGTGCGTGTGCGTGTGTGTGACTGTGCATGTGCACGTTCAAGCATTAATGTTTTATGCACTAGCTAAGATGCACAAGGGTGCGGTCATCCAGGACAACATGGGCAGATGTCGGCACTTGTATCTGTGTGTGCGTGCGCGTGTGTGTACGTGTGTGTGTATGCGTGCGAGTGTGTGTGAGCGTGTGTGTGAATGTGCATGTGCACATACGGGCATTTATGTTAGATCTTAAGCAAAAGTACACAAGGGTGCAGCCATCCAAGACAACATAAGCAGACACCACCACTTGTACCTGTCTGGTGTGTGTGTGTGTGTTTGTGTGTGTGTGTGTATGTATGTGCGCGTCCGTGCGTGCGAATGTGTGTGTATGTGCGCGCGTGCGAGTGTGTGTGCGTGTGGTTGTGTGTGTGCCTGCCTGTGCACAGAAACGAAGCATAGATGCGCATGCATGTGGTCACTCACAGCACTTCAGCATAGTACCTGCAATACAAATTCAAGTCAAACAGTTGCAGGCAACACAATTGTAGGACCGGTAACTCAGGTGGGAGGACGTTTCAAGGCAATCATCCTGCACAAGCGTGGGATTCTGGCCAGCCTGACCGTTGCGATTTGAAGCAATACACACATACACAAACACACACACAATCACACACACACACGCACACACACAAACACACACACACACACACGCACACACACACGCACACACACATACACACACACACGCACGCACACACACATACCCCAAACTACCTTGCCCCAAGATTGTGTACGTGGCACATTGGAGGACACAGCAAGGTTGAGCCTGCCTCTCCAAACGCGGAGGCTTGCACTAATAGTCCGGTTTAGTTTAAAGAGACACAGATATTTACACACAGTTAGGGTCGTTCCGCACCAGGATGGTGTGCGTAGCAAATTTGAGGGGAGCCCTTTCTCTTTAAAGTCCTGAGTAGTCCATTGCTAGTAAAGCAATCATAGATTAGGCAAGCCTCCACACATCAGACTTGCTACGCACAAGCTTGGCGACTACAACAAATTTAAGGGCAGCGCTTTGCCTCTTCAAATTAAATGTCATCTCGACAAATACAGCAAACGGAACTAAGACAACTACACACGCAACATATGCGCTCAAATTTGCTACGCACCAGATCGGCGCGTACAGCAAATTGAGGGTGTCGCTTTGCCTCTTCAAACAAAACGACTAACTCTACTTAAGCAAATATAAATAAGACAACTGCACACACACACGCACACGCACATACACACACATACACACACAACTACACACACTCACACTACACACACTCCGACTTGCTACGCACCAGTTTGGCACGTGTAGCAAATTTAAGGGTGTTGCCTGTCTCTTCAAATTGAGCGGCTGCTGGGGTGATGTTGCAGATGATGGCGATGCGCGCACCCGAGCCAGACATAGAGCTCTGTTTGTGAATGTGAATGAGGAGATGTAAGTAAAATGACAGAGCTGTACAGATTTATAGGGAGAAAATGGGAAGGATCAGCACCCACAGACGCACACACGGATACACACGCACACACGCACACCTGCAGCAGAAATGTGGACTTGGAGCCCCAGTACAGAATGTGTACCTGAAACTAACATTTATATATATTCACACACACACACTCACACACACACACACACACACACACACACACACACACACACACACACACACACACGCACGACCACACACACCTGCGCACATGAACACACACACACCTGTAGCAGACGCGTAAGCTTAGAGTCCCGGTAGGGCACGTGCGATTGCCCCTGGCCCCGTGCGTCAGCTAGTTTGTGAATGACGGTGCCAAGCGTGAGCAAGCTCTTGTTAATGAAGGAGCCCTCCATCCGCTGCCCCTTGGACTGGTTTACCTGTGTGTGTGTGTGCATGTGTGTGTATGCATGTAAGTGTGTTCATGCACGATACGCATGTTTGTGTGGTGTGTATGCGTGTGGTGTGTGTGCATGTGTGTGTGGTGTGTGTGTGCGTGCATGTGGTGTGTGTGTGTGTGTGTGTGTGTGTGTGTGTGTGTGTGTGGTTTATGTGGTGTATGCGTGCATGCACGTGGTACACATAATGCAGTTGTTATACGTGCACGTATTGTCCCAATTCTACCTCTGCATCAAAGTATCAGAAAGGCTCAGCACTTCACTGATAGCATCAGAGCCTACCAAATCAGTGAGGCTCAGCACTACAGCTGTCGAACGACGGCCCCCTAATCTTGACATACACACACACACACATGCACGCACACACACAAACACTATCAGCCTTACATTTGCACTCTCAGAGCCTGCCAAATCGAGGATGCCCAGCACAACTGTCGACCGACGGCCCCCTAACCCTTGACACACACGCACACATGAACGCACACATGCACACACACACTCTACTGGCCTTACATTTGCACTCTTGGAGCCTGCCAAATCGATGAGGCTCAGCACAGTTGTCGACCGACGGCCCCCTGACCCTTGACACACACACACATGAACGCACACATGCACGCACACACACACACACAAACTCTAGTGGCCTAACATTTGCACTCTCGGAGCCTGCCAAATCGATGATGCCCAGCACAGCTGTCGACTGACAGCCCCCTAACCCTTGACACACACGCACACATGAACGCACACATGCACGCACACACACGCACAAACTCTACCAGCCTTACCTTCGCACTCTCAGAGCCTGCCAATTCGATGATGCCCAGCACAGCTGTCAAACGACGGCCCCCTAGCCCTAGACACACATACACATGAACGCACACACACACGCTACTGGCCTTACCTTTGCACTCTCAGAGCCTGCCAAATCAATGAGGCTCAGCACAGCTGTCGAACGACGGCCCCCTCCTTGCTGGGGCAAACGCACAGTGAGCACCTGGAGCAAGGTGCAGCAGCGTGCAGTTATGTGGCAGGCGCAGCTCTATGACTGGCATCTGCATGGAACACACGTGCAGACAAAAGATGCTTGTACATTCATACTAATGCACACGCTCAGACGCACACAGCAAGTGCGGAAAGTCACCTGCTGCGGAGAATTGCCTGTTGCCGGCACCTCCATGGAATCCACATGCAGGCGGCAGATGGTGTGGCTACGACTGCTGTCTTCGTTGTAAGCAGTGGAGCTGACCTGCAAGCACACACACACACATGTATGTGCACGTGCAGCGTGTTAATGAGTCAATACGCATGGTTGTAGGCAGTGGGGATGAGCGGCACAAGCGCAGGCAATTGTGTTGCAAGGCGCAGGCACAGGCGCAGGCAAGGTACAGGCACAGGCAATTGTGTTGCAAGGCACAGGCACAGGCAAGGCAAGGGCACAGGCAATTGTGTTGCAAGGCGCAGGCACATGCGCAGGCAAGGCAAGGGCACAGGCAATTGTGTCGCAAGGCGCAGGCACAGGCGCAGGCAAGGCAAGGGCACAGGCAATTGTGTTGCAAGGCACAGGCACAGGCGCATGTGCAGGCACAGGCGCAGGCGATTGTGTTGCAAGGCGCAGGCACAGGCGCATGTGCAGGCACAGGCGCAGGCGATTGTGTTGCAAGGCGCAGGCACAGGCGCAGGCAAGGCACAGGCACAGGCAATTGTGTCGCAAGGCGCAGGTACAGGCGCAGGCAAGGCACAGGCACAGGCAATTGTGTTGCAAGGCACAGGCACAGGCGCAGGCAAGGCACAGGCACAGGCAATTGTGTTGCAAGGCACAGGCACAGGCGCAGGCAAGGCACAGGCACAGGCAATTGTGTCGCAAGGCACAGGCACAGGCGCAGGCAATTGTGTCATGAGGTTAAGGATCCTAGATATGTAAGCAGCGGCACTGACGTGAAAGAATGACACTAGTGCGTAAAGACACGGGTGCGTAAAGACACTAGTGCGTAAAGAATGCTACTAGGCTGGTTTACAAAAAAAAGGCTTAGAGCATTAAGAGGCAAAGGCAAGACTTAGTGCATGAAACAAGCCTTGAATACAGGTCAAGGTTTAGTGAAGGTCATTGCGAGGCACACCATGCTCTGTAGGCACACCTTGCCCTGCAGGGAAACGAAGGTCTGCAGACACACCATGCTCTGTAGGGAACAAAGGTCTGCAGACACACCATGCTCTGTAGGGAACAAAGGTCTGCAGACACACCATGCTTTGCAGGGAAACAAAGGTCTGCAGGCACACCATGCTCTGCAGGCACACCGTACTCTGCAAGCAAGCCACGGACTCTTACAGGATTGCTCTGCCCAAAATCCAATCATACACTGTACATAAAGGTTATACACTGTACTTAAAGGGATCTGGCCATGCCCACTCTCAAACCATACACTCCTTTACACTTGCATTGCTGTGTCGTGGCAACTCATCATCACGTTTAATAGGTAGCCTACCGCAACGTTGCCTTTCCATCTCCATCATACTTCATCCGCCTTTTGTCAGCTTGCTCTTTTCTTCCTTTCAGCTGCTCGACGGTTTATATATTTTGAGGCCTGCTTTTCGCCTAGGTCAACCAGCCACTCTAAGTGCCTTCTGACCAAAGTTAAATTATACTACAACCACGACTCTACATCCCATCTCTCACAATCTTTCACACCTTGCCTGCGCCTGCCCCTGTGCTTTGCGACATAAAACACAAGCGGCAGGCTAGCAGTCGCACTTCTTGACTGAAGGCCTTTTTGTGTAAGCCTTGCTATAAACCTTGTAAACCTTTCATACCTTGCGGTAAGCATCTCCTTGGGCAATCAGCTCTAGCGCATCTTCAGCAGAGCTCACAGGCTCCTCACTTAACCCATCCACAACCTGTGTGTGTTTGCATGTGTGTGTGCATGTGTGTGTCTGTGTGTGTGCGCTTGCATGTGTGTTTCCTGTGTGGCGCGCCTTGTCAACGCCTTATTACTCTAGCACATCCCCTGATAAAGGCTTACACAACCACTAAGGTCAGGAAGGAGAAAGACTTGCACGGCGCGGAGCGCAATGAGGCAAATCTCAGTACAAGCAGCATCCACTAGCTATTGCATTATTGAACCAACTCACTAGAAAATAACTACGCAGGCAGTGGAGACTCCAGCTATAGTACCTAACACCATCGCTAGGGGCGCCTTGAGGCAAATTTCCTCACGAATGATTTCTGCCATATATTGCGCTATAGACTCAGCTCACTAGCTACAGCACCTGAGACCATCGCTCAGGGCGCCTTGAGGCAGCACTCCATGCAAATGGCTTCTGCCATATATTGCACTATGGACTCATCTCACTAGCTATAGCACCTGAGACCATCGCTCAGGGCGCCTTGAGGCAGCACTTCACGCAAATGGCTTCTGCCAGATATTGCACTATGGACTCATCTCACTAGCTACAGCACCTGAGACCATCGCTCAGGGCGCCTTGAGGCAGCACTCCATGAAAATGGCTTCTGCTAGCTATTGCACTATGGACTCATCTCACTAGCTATAGCACTTAAGACCATCGCCCGGGGCGCCTTGAGGCAGTACTCCACACAAATGACCTTTGCCAGCTGCCGCGCTAGACTCAAGCCACGAGCTATAGCACTCGAGTTTTGAGGTGTTAATATGGTAGGTACCAACAAGGCCAGCAGGAAGTTTGACGGGGGGGTTGGCAACGGCCCTTTATAGCCTGTTGGTGGTTGACGTCCATAGGCTCTTTGGAATCTGTCGATTAATGTCTGTTGATTAATCTCTGTTGCTTAACGTCTGTTGGTTAACTTCTGTTGATGAACGTCTGTTGATGAACGCCTGTTGCTTAACGTCTGTTGCTTAACGTCTGTTGATTAACGTCTGTTGCTTAACGTCTGTTTATGAATGTCTGTTGATGAACGTCTGTTGATTAATGTCTGTTGAATAACGTCTGTTGGGTAACGTCTGTTGATTAACGACTGTTAGTTAACGCCTGTTGATTAACGTCTGTTGATTAACGACTGTTGATTAACGTCTGTTGATTAACGTCTGTTGATTAACGTCTGTTGATTAACGTCTGTTGATCGTCAAGTATCATCAGGCCTTTTCAACACTCTTTGAGATCTGTTGATCGCCAACACTCACCAGGCCTTTATTCCCAAATTATTACACTCAAATTACTCAAGTTATTACACTCACCAGGCCATTATTCCCAAATTATTACACTCAAATTATTACACTCAAATTACTCAAATTATTACACTCACCAGGCCTTTATTCCCAACCTCCAGCAGCTTCAGGTTGACCTGGCCGGGCTGCAACAGATCATTGATCACCTACAAAACACACAGGTTTGGACAGAACCGTGAGTGCATACCATGTATGACTGTATGCACGATCATGTTCGTATGCACAATTATTTCCCTGCTAACAATTAACAATACCGCGTTTGACTGTATGCACGATCATTTCCCTGCTTAAAATACCGTGTATTACCGTCCCTGCTATGAATACCCTATGTGTTGCATATGTACTGCACATGGCTTCATCATTAGTGAAGAAAAACTAGAGAGGGGTGGGTACTCATTCTGACTCTATTTTGGTCGGACATTGAGCCTGTTTCGTCAGAACCATTTAATCGGCTGGACAGTAGTGTGTGTGCATAGTTCCCAGACGGTGTTATAGCAGGGAGTGTTTTTTACGTAAGGTCAATGCGCATACGGTCAATGCACTGCATGTGTGTGCATTTATGTATGTACCTGCAAATGCATACAAGTGTGTGTTTGTGTGTGTGTGTGTGTGTTCACACGTGTACTATATACGATCCCTGGTCAAGATGGCAAGGCCCGAGGTGACGTGGCATTACAATTTGAAGCTCTGTCCTTGCGCTTCAATGTTTTTGAGTAGTGCAGCAAACTTCCAGCCCGTTGTTTTAAGAAGAGCTTCCAGCCTGTTGCCTGATGGAGAGCTTTCTTATTACCATAAAACTTCCAGCCCGTTGCCCAATGGAGAGCTTTCTTATTCCCATGATACTTCCAGCCTGTTGCCCTGAGAAGCGCCTTGATAACGAGCTTTCTAGTTTCACAGAGGCAGTGCTTCTTTACTTATAACATACAGGGATGGGTAGGAAATATGTATTTTTTTGCATCATACGGAATTCGTATATTTAACATCGTGGTATAAAAAATGGGGTCATATCTCGCCTTTTTAGAAAGCCTGCAGCATTTAAAACGAAATGGTGGCGTTTTGAGGTGATTTAGGCTTTTCTGAGCCATTCTCCCCCGAATCCAACACTTTCAAAAGAGCAAACCGTGTTTGTCAAATCATATGAGTATTTCGTAATTTACATCGTTTATCGTATTGAACGTCTCTAACAACCGTAACACCCATCCCATACAAAAAGAATACTGCCCACCTCATTGTATATTTCCATCATGGATAAGCGCAAGGAGTACTGCCGGAAGTACGGGGCCCCACTGGACTGCTGTTGGACCTGTGTCTTGGCAATCTCATCAAATAGCTCGCGCACCACATTGGGAACGATACCTGAAGGTGGTGAATATGGCAACATGTGTGAGTGTGAGTGTGAGAGTGTGTGTGTATGTGTGTGTGTTTGTGTGTGTGTGTGTGTTTGTGTGTGTGTTTGTGTGTGTGTGTGTGCCAATGCAGATTGGAAGCATGGAAACACGTACCATATAGGTAGGTTATATTTAGTATAGCATGGGGAATGGTTTTTCACTGCCCGCGTAGTTTTTTTTAACAGCTTCTTCTTTTTCTTATAGTTTTTTTTATAGCATGGAGCGTGCAAATGTTTGATGGTCGGTCTGTGCTTTTTGAGAAACACCAAACGGCTTGCACGCCACATTCATAACAACACCTGTAGGTTCTAAGAGCACAAGCATTTCTTAGAAACAGCTTAAATGCTTGCGCTTGCTCGTGGTGGGTCTGCACCACTTTAATACCGCCCAGACATCTTTGAGCAAAACGTCAGGGGGACGATGCGAGGCATTGAATGCGCGTGTAGGAAATACAAATAATCTTTTGTGCCATTGTGTGCCCTGATATGGTAACAAGGAGGGTTGTTTCAAGCTAATTCAGAGCATGTTTTAAATGAGGAAACGCGCCTGCTCAGAAGCATTCCATATACAAACGGAGGTCCTGCAAACTCCGATCCATTTTCTGCTTCTCTGCCCATGCAACCTCCCACCTTACCAGCAGAAAAGAGTGGACATCAGTTACCTTGATTGGCCCCCCACCCTGGTTTACAAAAAAAGCCAGCTTGAGTGGGTAGACAATGTCTACTAGACATGCACGCTACCTACCCGGCTTCACCCTGTAGGTCTGATTATACCACCCATCATGTTGAGCAGACCACTCCAGTTAAAGTGGGTCATGAGGCACACATCACTACCCACCCAGCTCCACCCCATGGCCCTGAGAAGAGCCGCTTATCATGGTGAGTCACACCAGCTAGGATGAGCACACACACACACACACACACACACACACACACAAACACACACACCCCAGGCACAAATCACACATCCCTTCCCGTCTACCTACCCAGCTCCACCCCATGGCCCTGAGAAGAGCCGCTTATCATGGTGAGTCACACCAGCTAGGATGAGCGCACACACACACACGCACACACACTCCAGGCACAAATCACACATCCCTTCCCGCCTACCTACCCAGCTCCACCCCATGGCCCTGAGAAGAGCCGCTTATCATAGTGAGCCACACCAGCTAGGATGAGCACACACACATACACATACACACGCACACGCACACGTGCACACACACACACTCCAGGCACAAACAATATACCCCCTGCTGTCTATCCACCTGGTTCCGCCCCGTGGCCGTGCGAATAGCCGCCCATCATGGTGTGTGTCTTGCCACTGGATGTGACCCCGTAGGCAAACACGGTGCCACTGATACCCACGAGGGCTGGAGCGACGAGGGGGCGTGCAACCGTGGAGTGCACGTCCAGGTTGGTGGCCTGTGGGTAGGAGCAAGTGGAAGGGATGGAGGCCTGCTGTCTTGTGATTGTGAAAGGAACAAGGAGGCCTGTTGTCTTGTGATTGTGAGAGGAATAAGGAGGCCTGTTGTCTTGTGACTGTGAGAGGAACAAGGAGGCCTGTCGTCTTGTGACTGTGAGAGGAACAAGGAGGCCTGTTGTCTTGTGACTGTGAGAGGAATAAGGAGGCATACTCATAGTTGTGTGTACGTGGGTAGCAGGATACCACACACTAAGTTGCATGTATGCTTTCTATTACAGGGAGAGATAAATCATGTTGTATAAAAAATTTCCATTCAGCCAGGTTTCGACTTGTCATTGAGCAATGCGTAGCTTATCTTGAGCTCGTGCACATGCATAGAACCATAACGTGCCAGACGCTCAAGATGTATGGAAGCCGTTAATCTTCCAGCAGGACGCAAATAGCATTTACATCCGGGCGCCTGGAGTCAGAGTTGGTGTCATGGGTTATGGGAACAGAATTAGGGCTGGCCAGAACCATAAGTATACGGCGCATATTCGGTATTTTTGGAAGGGAACCCTCCAAACATACGGTCATATACGGCGCATATAAACAGATTCTTGGCCAACTTTAAAAAAGATATATCTACACAAATTTGGGTAGCAATCAGGAAGATAAGATGGCAGCACGGCTTGCTCTGAAATAGTCTTTCCTAGGTGTGCTCCTATTCTATAGGTGCTCCTATTCTAAGTGCGCGGTGTTTATCCTCTGAGCCACAGATCACGCTGCTTTTGGAGGGACTTTGGCCAGTGTGAGTCCCTAGATGCGATTTACTGCGTCATGTCTCAGCCATAAAGAATGGGTCAAAGCGTTTAAAGAGATTTGCTCGCTGACTATTGCTGCACGAACGGCTTCTTTCCTTCACGCATCCTCATCAGCGTAACCTTTTTCCTTTCACAAATTCGTTGGAAGGACAAGCTGCCCCCAACACCTCACCTGTTGCCCAAAGACAGTGTCATAGCGATGCTTGGGCATAAATGTGCCATCTTTGCCCAGGGAGCCGATGTTTTTGTGTTCATCCAACATCCACATTTCATGGTCCCCCCGGCTCCTTTCCTTGTCACTGCACGTTAAGTGAGCAGGTGGCAGGTTTTAACATGACACAGTAGCTGCGTTGGACTTGCAGGCGCTGGCAGTGGTTTAATAGTTTGTGCAATTAGTGTGATACCCAATGAAATTCAGCACGTCACAAGTCGACGCCCCCCTTGGCGTCTCACCTCAAAGGCCTCATTCGCACAGCCACCAAGATGTTGCTGCGTTTGCTGTTCTTCTCTGGGGGAGGGGTAGGAGCGTGCTCTGGCAAACCCATCTGCGCCAGGCCACGTGCGGGCGGGTTATGCGGGCTGATCCTGTCCGTCTCTGCGGTAACGTGCAGGTCAAATGGCGTCAGTTCTGGTTGTGAAACGTGCAATTGTCGGTGTGCGATTGCAAGTAGTATGCAAGCACAAGTGCACGTGTGCAAGCAGAGGGGTTACTTTTGGAGGTCCCCTTGATGCTGTGTGCGATTGCAGGCATACGCTAGGCCCATGCTGAATTACTTGCCTGTTGCATCATCGCCAATGGTAGACGCGGAGTCATTGTAAACTGACCCCCCACCAGAAGGTTGCCTCCCCACTACAAGGGGGTGTCCAGAGGGAGGGGGGGCTTTGCTGGCGCTTTTCTCACACCAGTCCAGAATGCTGCTGGGCACTCCAGCAGCACCGGAGCCAGCAACTCCCAAATTGCTGCTGCTCCGTACAGACCCCGGTGAGGGGATTCTTGATTTCGCCTTCATCTCTCAATTTTTTAAACCTGTCTTGACGAAGTCGTTGCGTTGACAGGGGTCGTTTTATCTAACGGCGTGTTGCAACCCCAAATTCCCTTCTTTAAGTACAATTGAAACATCGAGACATGAATTGGAGGAATATAAGGAATTTTGATCGCCAGGAGTTTAATATATATACATTTACTTAGGTATTAATTAAGTTGTAGGAACAAAAGGATCCTACACTCTTCCTGCCCGGAAGCACCTCCGAAAAGAGCACTGCAGGAATGGGGTGTTGCGGGAAAGATGATGAGGATGCCACCAAGAAGGAAGGTGCGAATGCGTGCAGAACGCGAGCGTGTAAACCTCCGTTTCAGGAGTACAGCTTCGGTCCAGCTGTCTTCGGCCAGTGCCGCCCTCAAAAGGACACGAAGGGGGCCTACCCGTGTTCAGGAATTGTAAACAGACAGCTGCGCGTTGGCCTGATGTGTGGGGTGGGGAGGTTCGGGGGGCTGTGATGCCAGAATACATGTGAGTGCTCGTCCCCGCGCGTTGCGGAAGCACCGCACTTGCCGCATTGCGGTTATTTGTGGCCACTAGTTTGCTGTATCGTCACCGCACTTGCTGCGCAAAGGAGAAGAGCAACACGAGCAAGCACACGCGACCTCCAAGTTGACTCTTATACACACACACACACACACACACACACACACACACACACACACACACACACACACACACACACACACAATACACACACACACACTTACACACACACATACACACGCGCACACAC
>Ga0307963_1003830_pt1 | contig 12003 bp, 18 predicted proteins | sample OrgLakmetagen594_FD_201829 | JGI IMG/M metagenome (GOLD analysis project Ga0307963, IMG submission 201829) | Saline water microbial communities from Organic Lake, Antarctica - #594 | ecosystem: Environmental > Aquatic > Non-marine Saline and Alkaline > Saline | place: Antarctica: Organic Lake...
TGTGTTGTATTTACTTAGTGTGAGTGTGAATGTGCAATTGTTAGTTATCTACAAGTGTGCATGCATGCGTTGGTTTGGCTGTGGATCTGGGGGGGTGGGTTGGTGTAATTGTTAGTGTGAGTGCAGGCACAGTGGTGGTGTGGGTTTGGACGTGAACATGTGTGTGTTTGTGTGTGTGTGTGTGTGCGTGTGTGTGCATGTGTGTGTTTGTGTGTGTGCATCTGTGTTTGTGTGCTTGCTGACTGCACTTTGCTCTCACAGCAGCTGCACATAATTTATGAACAACCACACACATAGTTTATGAACAACCACACACATAGTTTATGAACAATCACACACATAATTTATGAACAACCACACACATAATCTATGAACAACCACACACGTAGTTTATGAACAACCACACACGTAGTTTATGAACAACCACACAAATAATTTATGAACAACCACACACATAATCACATAATTTATGAACAACCACACACATAGTTTATGAACAACCACACACGTAGTTTATGAACAACCACACACATAGTTTATGAACATCTAACGTCAATTGTTACTTTCTGTGTAAGGAGTAAGGCATGCACACTCACACACACACACTCGCACACACATACACGCACATGCACACACATACACACACGTATGCTTAGGGTTGGCCAGAACCATACATTTATAGGTATATACGGTGTACATACGGTATTTTAGCAAAAAAATCACCATACATACGGTCATATACGGTGCAGATATACGGTTCTGGCCAACCCTACGTATGCTCACACATTCACGCAAAAAAAACACGTGCAGGTGCACGTGCATGCGCAAACACACATCCATGTCTTTACAAACACACACACACACACACACATTCCCACGCACAGTTCTGTGTGAAGCATGAGGGCAGCGTGATCACCAATGTCATTATCTCTAACACATGCAAACACACATACACACACATTCCTACTCACACGTGCACACACACACACAAACACACACACACACGCACATACACACACATTCGCACACACAGTTTTGTGTGAAGCGTGAGGGCAGCATGAGCACCAATGTTATGGTCTCTAACAGCATTCGGCGTAATAAGAAAGTGGCTGAAGAGGGAGGCATATTGCGCCTGCCACGAGAAGGGGAGCGCCTCTTTATTGGCAACCAGACGAAAATGGAAAATGTGAGTTCGTGGGAGGGCTCAGTCATGGGAGATGTGAGAATGTGAGTGTGTGTGTTGCACATTCAGAATGACCGGGTGGGTTCAGTCATGGGAGATGTGAGAATGTGAGTGTGTGTGTTGCACATTCAGGAAGACCAGATTGGGAGGGATGTCTGTACCTATAGCAAGCTATGATTAAATAAGCAGAAGTCATGTGGATTTAAACATCCGGAGAAGCATTGGCAGTAGACGTAACTAACTTTGCAGAAGCGACTGAAGGTGTTTGGGTTTAGGTGGGTGGGTGCGTGCATGCCTGTGTGCATGTGTGCGTGTGTGTGTGCGTTTGTGTGTGCGTGTATGCATGCGTGCATTTGCACATGCGTGTGTGTGTATGTGTGGGTGGGTAGGTGGGTGCGTGCATTTGGACATTTTGTGTGTGTGTGTGTGTGTGTGTGTGTGTGTGTGTGTGTGTGTTTCATTTGTAGGAAGTGCTCGTGCTTCATTCGGCAAGATGGGTGTGTGTATATATGTGCGTGCATGTGTGTGTATGTGTGTGGGTGGGTGGGTGGGTGTGGGTGAGTGAGTGTGTGTGTTTGTGTGTGTGTGCGTGGGAGTGAGTGGGTGGGTGGGTGGGAGTGGGTGTGGGTTCTGGTATGTTTATGTCATATGGCTTGCATGTGGGTATATATGTGCATGCATGTGTGGGTGTGTGTGTTTGTGTTGTGCACAGTGGTGTTCGTTATATTGTACAAGGGGGGGGTGTCAAATGAAGAGCATCCTGATTGACAGTGATGAACGCGTATACACACATGTATAGTCACACACATGCATATACACACACGCGTATACACACATGTATAGACACACACATGCATATACACACACGCATATACACACATGTATAGACACACACATACACACGTCCACGCATAAACCCATGCACCCACTCACATTCGGACACACCCATACTCTCATACACACACTCAAACTGCAACGTGCGCACGTGCTCATGGCCTCAGATCTGGCTTGACACACACACATACACACACGCACACAAATTGCAACGTGCGCACGTGCTCATGGCCACAAATCTGGCTTGACACACACACACACACACACACACACACGCACACACACGCACGCACGCACACAAATTGCAACGTGCGCACGTGCTCATGGCCTCAGATCTGGCTTGACACACGCGCACACACATACACACACACGCACACACACACACACACACGCACACACGCACACACACAAATTGCAACGTGCGCACGTGCTCATGGCCTCAGATCTGGCTTGACACACGCGCACACACATACACACACACGCACACACACATACATACGCACACACGCACACACACACAAATTGCAACGTGCGCACGTGCTCATGGCCTCAGATCTGCTTGGACACCATCGAGTCCATACGGCAGCGGCTGGAGGTGTTCCTCGGCAAGGAGACCCCTGTGGAGATCAGTGTGAGTAGCTTCACACACAGGGTTGGCCAGAACTGTGTAATTATACACCGCACACGACTGCATGTGTGGTATTATCCCTGCTAAACAAATTCCAAATACACGGTGTGTATAGCTAGAATCGGCCAGATCCTGTACATAGATAGAATCGGCCAGAACCTGTATGTAGCTAGAATCGGGCAGATCCTGTACATATCTAGAATCGGCCAGATCCTGTATGTAGCTAGAATCGGCCAGAACCTGTACATAGCTAGAATCAGCCAGAACCTATATATTCATCGTATATGACTAGGGTTGGCCAGAACCTATATATTCATCGTATATGACTAGGGTTGGCCAGAACCTATATATTCATCGTATATGACTAGGGTTGGCCAGAACCATATATATTCATCATATATGACTAGGGTTGGCCAGAACCATGTATACTCATCGTATATGACTAGGGTTGGCCAGAACCTGTATATTCATCGTATATGACTAGGGTTGGCCAGAACCATATATATTCATCGTATATGACTAGGGTTGGCCAGAACCATATATATTCATCGTATATGACGAGGGTTGGCCAGAACCATATATATTCATCGTATATGACTAGAGTTGGCCAGAACCATATATATACGGTGTACATACGGTATTTTTGGCTTGGAAATCACCAAATATACGGTGTATATATGCGTATATATACGGTTCTGGCAAACCCTATATATGACTGTAGATTCGGTGGTTTCTTGCCAAAATAACCGTATATATACCGTCACCGTTCAATACAGTAAAATATGTGTTAAAAAAGAAATTCGCGTATAATACGTTCGCATTTTTAAGCAATTATGGGAGCGCTGGATTTTTTTACCAAAATGGACCCGATTCGCCCCAAATCACCCAAAACGTTTCCAATTCTTTTCCAGTATACCATGTGTTATTTATAGAATATAGTAAGCGTTGTGAGCTCGCTGGAAGACCATTTTGGAGGCGGAATTGCCTAAAAAGGCCAAAAAGCGGCAAATTTAGCAATCGTATAATATGGCCCGACTTTTTCATTACGGTAAAATACGCACTAAATACGATTTGGCGTATTATATGAATGCGTCGTATGACACATCCTTGATATATTGTACAAGGTAAGGTTACATCGCTATATAATGTATAATTCTTTCATTATAATATGTTGCTTCAACACACACACAAACACAGTTTCACGCATGCTCGTGCACACACTCACACACATACAAACACACAATTCCACACATACGCCATGCGTTTGAATGCAGCTGGTTCATCTCTCAGAGTGCTTTGGGGCTACCGACTGTGTTATGCACACACACACACGCACACGCTTACGCAAACACACACACACACACACAATTCCACACATACGCCATGCGTTGAATGCAGCTGGTTCATCTCTCAGAGTGCTTTGGGGCTACCAACTGTGTTGTGCACACACACACACACACACACACACACACACACACACACAAACACACAATTCCACACATACGCCATGCGTTTGAATGCAGCTGGTTCATCTCTCAGAGTGCTTTGGGGCTACCAACTGTGTTTTGCACACACACACACACACACACACACACACACACACACACACACGCACACGCACACACACATACACATATACAAACACACAAATCCACACATACGCCATGCGTGTGAATGCAGCTGGTTCATCTCTCAGAGTGCTTTGGGGCTACCAACTGCGTTATGCATGCACACACACACACATACACACACATACAAACACACAATTCCACACATACGCCATGCGTTTGACTGCAGCTGGTTCATCTCTCAGAGTGCTTTGGGGCTACCAACTGCGTTGACTGTTGGCCTTACAAGGCCCTGGAGGTGTACCAGATCGTGCTGATCGTGTGTGCCTTTTGCCTGGTGGTGCTGGGCATGCTGGGCGTCCGTGCGTACTTTGTATTGAAAGTCATCAAGCTAAATTCTGTGGTACGTATGTATTTGTGTGTGTATGACTGTGTGTGTGTGTGTGTGTGAACGTGTGTATGATTGAGTGACTGAAAAAATTAATGAATTTGCTGTGAGGCTTTTACACCGAGCAACTCTGCCACTACGCCTCTATACATCGTCCGTGAGGCTGTTATCCCTTGTAAGTGCGCCTCTATACATCGTCCATGAGGCTGTTTTCCCTAGTAACTGCGCCTCTATACATCGTCTGTGAGGCTGTTATCCCTTGTAACTGCGCCTCTATACACCGTCTGTGAGGCTGTTATCCCTTGTAACTACTACGCCTCTATACATCGTCCGTGAAACTGTTTTCCCTTGTAACTACGCCTCTATACATCATCCGTGAGGCTGTTTTCCCTTGTAACTGCGCCTCTATACATCATCCGTGAGGCTGTTTTCCCTTGTAAGTGCGTGTGTGTGTGCGTGTGCGTGTGCATGTGCGTGTGCGTGTCATACGAATATGCTGTGAGGTTATTTTCAGGCCTGCGCTACTACGCCGTCTTTGCGTACTGCAAGGTATCCATATACTTAATTATTTAATTGCAATACTACCAGAAGCCTACGGTCAGTGTTGTGCAACTACGCCGTCTTTCGGCTATTTTGACCGTCTCTACGGTGCGTACCGTATTTGCACCGTACAAGACGGTGCTAGTACGGTCTGTTGGAACCATCGTCCTTTAGGACTCTGGTTCCTTCTGGTTGGGGAATTGGACAGGGTGTGCAAACGCGCTACAAGGGGTACTTAAGGGTTCGAGGGGGGTCCAGAATTAATGGTCGATTCGGAATTCTGAAATTCGGAAGTCCGGACCCAGTTTCTGTCGCAGGTCACCCCAAAGTGTAAAAATTGGAGCAAATAGAAGCAGAGTTTTTGGCGACCAAAGTACCCACTGTTTTCTATGAACCAGCGTTAGATCAGAACGCGTGCGGAGTTGCGAGTCCGTGGTTTTGGGTGCGGCAGAATGAATGTATAATTAGTCTTCTTTCGGTCTGTGTAATCGCTATTGCATTTGGCGCTGGTGGAGAGTGCCCGGAGAGGAGAGTGCACCGGTTCCTCCGCACATAGTGAGTGGACAGAATGACGTAATAATTAGTCTTCAATTGCTCTGTGTGATTGCTATTGCGTTTGGCGTTGATGGGGTGGGGGGTCAAGAGTTCCTGAGCACGTAAGAATCGGATGGAATGCATTTGTAATGAGTCTTAGTCACGGCTATAAAGTTGCTATTGGGTTTGGCGTCAGGCCCGCAGAATTTTTCACACATCGGCGGGACTGTGAGCACGCTGTCACCATAAGTAATTATGTAGAAGCACGGCTGTTAAGTTCCTAGGCCAAGAGTACACTGTTCACACGATTACCACACACTTTGCTGGAGAACGGCGGGACCTGGGAGCCACGGCGGGCCCCATCGCTGGTGGGTATAGTACACACAATGTACACAGCACACACTGAGCACAAGAGGAAGGCGGGTGGGAGTGGGCGTGGGCGTTGAGCAGCAATTTGCACTTGGGACGGGGACTGTTCTCACTGTGCACACCAAGCATTGCACACCCTACAAGGTACACAGGCATTGCACAGGGATGGGGCACTAAACACAGCTTGTGCACAAGGCAGCCTGTGCACTGAAACACCCTGCACACAGCAAAATGCACACGACATTTGCACAATGCGCACTGAGCATACTGAGCAATGCACACCTTTCTTGCTGCACGCACATTGCACACTGTCTGGGTACTGAGCAGAGCTTGTGTACAAAGCAAACGGGGCACTGAAACGTTCTGCACACAGCGAATCGCACGACATTTGCACAATGCACACCGAGCACACGTAGCATTGCACACTTTACAAGTTGTATGCACATTGCAAACTGTATGTGTTCTGTGCAGTGCTTGTGCACAAAGCAAACTGGTCACTAAAACACATTGTGCACAGCGAACCGCACGACATTTGCACAATGCACACCGAGCACACTTAGCATCGCACACCTTGCTTGTTGCACGCACATTGCACACTGATTGGAATACACTACGTAGCTGGTGCACAAAGTAAACAGGGCCCAAAAACACACTGCAACCAGCACAATGCAATGCATTTCTTCTTGTGAATTGTACGTACAAGGATTTGCCTATGCATGATGTGCTTTGTGCATATGCCTTGCACTGCACACAGAACAGTGTGCAAAGTGCACAGTGCACACTAATAAAGTTGCACGCGCGACACCAGGCACTGAACAAAACAAGCATCTGGCTGTCCAGGCACACCCAGCACACTGCACGTATCAACTTGCGTGCGACTTACAATGCTTAGTTTTTTCTTATGTATGTTGTGCCTTGTGCATATGGTGGTGCTAATGCATTCACTTTCATGATTTGTGAGCTGCTTCGCTGCGCTGGTGCTTTGCGACCTAGGTCAGGAAAATGCTGATCTTGGTTTGTTTTCAGTAAGAAATGTGATGAATACCTCAAGAAAATCCAGGAGCTGGCAACAGGGCATTACTTGCTAAAGGGTTACGACAAGGCTGTGCTGGTGCATTGCTACCCAGATCAGGTACATGGTGATCTGGGTGTGTTTCCTCTGCAAGAAAGGTGATCTGAACCTCAGGTTCAGCCCAGGAAAAAGTCAGTTGTTGTGCAGCGCATGCCCGAGGGTTAGGACGATGGTTCCCAGCTTCGCCTACAGCGGAGCCGTGTATTTAAAAAGTACGGTCCCAACCGTACAAGGACGGTGCCACCGTACAGTACGATTTTGACCGTGATTTGGCCGTTTGAGATCACCAAATATACGGTCATACACGGTGCATATTTACGGTTCTGGCCAACCCTACACATTTGACCCCCTCATTCGCACATCTGTGGCCTGGCAACCTGCACGACGATCGCACCTGAGCAAGTGCAGGGAATGAGCATGGATGCGTGCCTCTTGTATGAGCACATTAAAATAGCATGCCTCTATGCGCGTTTTTTGCACTGCAAAACACGTGCACCCTCTCTCGTGAGGGCAAGGCTTAAGTACGAATTCGCTCCCTTTGTTCACGACCTTTTTCTCACTTCAACGTTGCCTGACCCCTTTGATCTGCACAGTTGCGTCCTGGCAACCTCAACGACAATAAAGGCACTCACCTGAACCCTAAATAATAGCACATCTTGTGCACAAACCAACCTGTTTTGTGCATGGCTAGTACTCACCTCTGTGTGCCTGACCCCTTTGATCTGCACAGTTGCGTCCTGGCAACCTCGACGACAATAAAGGTTTTCACCTGAAACCTACACAAGAGCAGATCTTGTGCACAAACCAACCTGTTTTGTGCATGGCTAGTACTCACCTCTGCGTGCCTGACCCCTTTGATCTGCACAGTTGCGTCCTGGCAACCTCAACGACGAAGGCACCGTGACGCGACTCATTCAGGAGCAAGATGAGCTGGACTATGATGACATGGCCGATTAGACCGTGTGTGCATTGTGTGTGTGTGTGTGTACACAAATGTGTGTGAGTGCGTGCAGTTGTGTTTTCCGAGAGCAAGATGAGCTGGACTATGATGACATGGCCGATTAGACCGTGTGTGCAGCAGTGTGTGTGTGTGTGTACACAAATGTGTGTGTGAGTGCATGCAGTTGTGTTTCCCGAGAGCAAGATGAGCTGGACTATGATGACATGGCCGATTAGACCGTGTGTGCAGCAGTGTGTGTGTACACAAATGTGTGTGTGAGTGCGTGCAGTTGTGTTTTCCGAGAGCAAGATGAGCTGGACTGCATTGACATGAGAGGGTTTTACTTTTTGTGCGTGTGTGTGTTTGGGTATGTCTGTGTGCGCATGTGCATGTGTGTGTGCGTGCATTAGACTGTGTGTGTTCGTGTGTATTCTGTATCCCGTCAAGGTACCGCCACCACCGGCACAAAGCTGCTGCCATGGCTGCCTGGCAAACGAAATTGAGTGGGCAGCTGGCATCCGGTCGCTGGTGGTGTGGTGAATAATGGTGTTAGCACGACATTGAGTGTTGGCATCACATCGCTGGTGGTGTGTTGGCCAATGTTGTGAGCATGGAATTGAGTTGGAGGCCCGGCTTCCGGTCACTGATGGCGTACATTGTGTTGACCAAATGGTGTGAGCATTGAATTGAGTTGGAGGCCTGGCTTTTGGTCACTGATGGCGTACATTGTGTTGACCAAATGGTGTGAGCATTGAATTGAGTTGGAGGCCTGGCTTCCGGTCGCTGATGGCGTACATTGTGTTGACCAAATGGTGTGAGCATGGAATTGAGTTGGAGGCCTGGCTTTTGGTCGCTGATGGCGTACATTGTGTTGACCAAATGGTGTGAGCATGACATCGAGCTGGTGGCCCGGCTTCCGGTCACTGTGTTGTTTGAGCTGCGTCGAGGTGTGCCCGTGGTGGGAGAAAGAATGTAGGCGCTGGACGCTCAGACCTGTAAGCTTGCTCTGGTTTGTTGGATACATAGCTACAGAGTTTTGCACACAAAGGTAGTCATCACAAAAGGATGCACAGACTTGTACGTACTCACTTGCCTTGTCCACTCTTGCACGTCCAACAGCGCACACACACACACACACACACACACTCACACACACACACATACACACACACTCACCCATACAAACTCACTCACTCACTCACTCACGCACGCACGCACGCACGCACACACTCACTCACTCATACACTCATACACACCAGTAGGCGACACAAAGCAAAGCATGCGAAGAAGGTAACGAGCTGATAGGGACGAGACGAGCTGATAGGGACGAGACCAGTGGGTCAAACTTTGTTTAAGTATGGCGAGAGAAAAATGGTTGAATGCCGTAGACGTGATTGCACTGTGGCTCATTGGTGCAGAGTTGTTTGCACTGTGGTTGAAAGGCGCAGACTTGTTTGCACTGTGATTCAATGGCGCAGACTCGTTTGCATTGTGGTTGGATGGCACAGACTCGTTTGCACTGTGGGCCATTGGCGCAGACTAGTTTGCACTGTGGGCCAATAGCGCAGACTTGTTTGCACTGTGGGCCAATAGCGCAGACTTGTTTGCACTGTGGGCCAATAGCGCAGACTTGTTTGCACTGTGGGCCAATAGCGCAGACTTGTTTGCACTGTGGGCCAAAAGCGCAGACCTGTTTTGCACTGTGGTTGAAGGGCGCAGACTTGTTTGAACTGCGGTTCATTGGCACAGACTTGTTTGCACTGTGGCTGAAAGGCGTGGCGTGACGCACGCTGCGGCACTGCACGCACTGGTTCATTGGCACAGAGTTGTTTGCACTGTGGGTTATTGGCGCAGACTTGTTTGCACTGTGGTTGAATGGCGCAGACTTGTTTTGCATTGTGGGCCATTGGCACAGACTTGTTTGCACTGTGGGCCAATAGCGCAGACTTGTTTGCACTGTGATTCAATGGCGCAGAGTTGTTTGCATTGTGTTGAATGGCGCAGAGTTGTTTGCATTGTGGTTGAAAGGCGTGGCGTGACGCACGCTGCGGCACTGCACGCACTGGTTCATGTGTAATGGCGCTGCAGGGGTTTCAGCGTCCGCATTGATGCACACCCGATGATATACGAAGAAGCGACGCGTTGGTTGACTGTCGTGGCGACACACACACACACACACACATACACACACACACAAACAAACACACACACAAGGTCATAGCGTGCGTGCTGATGCACCACACCAGAAGAATAAGTGTCCGCACATTCTAGTCGCCTGTTGGTGCTGTACGCATGGGTCAAATGCTGCGCACTCTGACTTTCTTGTGGCTGTTGCTGCTGCTGCACGCTCAGTCCTCGTGGCCTTTTGCTTTGCCAAACCAAAAAACTCGTCGTGCGCATTTTTTGTACTTTTGTGCACCCTCCCTTTTTAAGGACCAGTTTTGGGCACCACTTATTGTTTGGATCTGCTCCTTGGCTGTTTGCACCGCTGACAGTTATTTTTTCTTGTGACACACATGCATAAACGACTTTTCATTGAAGGTCCTGGAGCTAAGTAAGCAGTGCCTGCTGCTATCTGAATTCATTATTTTTCGTGTGTGATACTTGTTGCCTGAAATCACTATTTTGAGCATGATAAAAGGTTTCGTGACTGTCCTCCGTTTTCCTTGCTTGCTTGACTTGCGCATATATTGGGCATTTAATGGTTACAATGGTTACAATGGTTACAATGGGGGGTGACCTTCAGCCAGGTTGTTTGGCTGATCTGCCGCTGACTGGTTTCGGCCAGCCACAAATAAATCCATTAGCCCAGAAAGAAAAAGAAAAATTCTATTGTTCTGCTGAGAAAGGAAATCATGAACAAGTTGGTTGTTGACCTGTTGCGGCAAAAAGGGTTGGGCTGCTGAAAAGTCCTCAAAAAAAGGTGTAAACAGAAAGGATGCGTATATATTGGGCATTCTGTTTGATTGCCCAGCCATTTGCACAGTATTTATCTGCCTCTATTATTACAAGGATTACAAGGATGGCCTACAGCCCGAGACTCTGGCTGATGGCAATACTCTATTATTACACGGCCAATTATGTCCCTACTAGTTCCCGTGACCTACAACAACCGGCAATTCTCTTCTCTTTCGGCCAGCATTTTGGGTGCACGTGCACACCGGACGTTCACAGAGTAAAAAGATTAAATATAAGGGTAAATGAATGAACACTCTGTTCAATGTCCCATATTACTCAGTTCAAATTAGACGCACTCTCCAGAACAACAACAATGTCCAATGCCCCATATTACTCAGTTCAAATTAGACGCACTCTCCAGAACAACAACAATATCCAATGCATGCGAGCATTCACTCTGTTCAAATTAGACGCACTCTCCAGAACAACAACAATATCCAATGTCCCATATTACTCAGTTCAAATTAGACGCACTCTCCAGAACAACAACAATATCCAATGCATGCGAGCTTTCATTCAGTTCAAATTAGACGCACTCTCCAGAACAACAACAATATCCAATGCATGCGAGCATTCACTCAGTTCAACTTAGACGCACTCTCCAGGACATCAACAATATCCAATGCAAGCGAGCATTCATTTAGTTCAAATTAGATGCACTCTCCAGAACAACAACAATGTCCAATGTCTGCGAGCATTCATTTCTAGTAATTTTTGCCATGAATGGCACTGTGCCCAGGGCCGGCACTTTGATAGGCACTTTGAAGGCTAAAGTGCCTAGCCTGGACATGGGTCTGACCACGGACATCCACCCCTGCGCCCAAATTGTACCAGAATGGTTGTCCGCCATGTCTTACAATGCATATATGCTCGCGAAACGTGCAAGCGCCGGTGAAGTAGCGTATTTTGGAGCTTGTCATTTTTTTAAAGTTTCAAAGTGCGCTTTTAAATACTAAAAGTGCGCTTTTGATTTCAAAGTGCCTCATCAA
>Ga0307963_1003836_pt1:2500-5000 | contig 11993 bp, 22 predicted proteins | sample OrgLakmetagen594_FD_201829 | JGI IMG/M metagenome (GOLD analysis project Ga0307963, IMG submission 201829) | Saline water microbial communities from Organic Lake, Antarctica - #594 | ecosystem: Environmental > Aquatic > Non-marine Saline and Alkaline > Saline | place: Antarctica...
TATGTGGTTGCGTAACCGTACAGTGTCTCTTGCAGGTGCCAATGGAGCAGCAGTCACCGCTGCCTCTTTCGCGTTCCGTGCCAAGCTCGAGCGCAGCAGCTGCGTCATGGACGCCTGCGTGGTCGTTGTAGAAATCGTTGTAACTGTAATTGTAACTGTAACTGTAATTCTGTAGTTGTAGTTGTAACAGTAAGCGTGAGCGCAGCAGCTGCGTCGTGGACGCCTGCGTGGTCGTTGTAGAAATCGTTGTGATTGCAGTTGTAACTGTAACTGTAATTGTATTTGTAGTTGTAATTGTAAGCGTGAGCGCAGCAGCTGCGTCGTGGACGCCTGCGTGGTCGTTGTAGAAATCGTTGTGAATGTAGTTGTAACTGTAATTGTAATTTGTGTGAATGTAGCTGTAACTGTAAGCGTGAGCGCAGCAGCTGCGTCATGGACGCCTGCGTGGTCGTTGTAGAAATCGTTGTGATTGCAGTTGTAACTGTAACTGTAAATGTAAATGTAGTTGTAACTGTAAGCGTGAGCGCAGCAGCTGCCTCGTGGACGCCTGCGTGGTCGTTGTAGAAATCGTTGTGAATGTAGTTGCAACTGTAACTGTATTTGTAGTTGTAACTGTAAGCGTGAGCGCAGCAGCTGCGTCATGGACGCCTGCGTGGTCGTTGTAGAAATCGTTGTGATTGCAGTTGTAACTGTAACTGTAATTGTAGTTGTAACTGTAAGCGTGAGCGCAGCAGCTGCGTCATGGACGCCTGCGTGGTCGTTGTAGGAATCGTTGTGATTGCAATTGTAACTGTAACTGTAAATGTAGTTGTTAGTTGTAATTGTAAGCGTGAGCGTAGCAGCTGCGTCATGGACGCCTGCGTGGTCGTTGTAGAAATCGTTGTGATTGCAGTTGTAACTGTAACTGTAATTTGTAGTTGTAACTGTAAGCGTGAGCGCAGCAGCTGCGTCATGGACGCCTGCGTGGTCGTTGTAGAAATCGTTGTGATTGCAATTGTAACTGTAACTGTAAATGTAATTGTAGTTGTAGCTGTAAGCATGAGCGCAGCAGCTGCGTCATGGACGCCTGCGTGGTCGTTGTAGGAATCGTTGTGATTGCAGTTGTAACTGTAACTGTAATTGTAATTGTAGTTGTAACTGTAAGCGTGAGCGCAGCAGCTGCGTCATGGACGCCTGCGTGGTCGTTGTAGATATCGTTGTGATTGCAGTTGTAACTGTAACTGTAATTTGTAGTTGTAACTGTAAGCGTGAGCGCAGCAGCTGCGTCCTTGACGCCTGCGTGGTCGTTGTAGAAATCGTTGTGAATGTAGTTGTAACTGTAATTGTAATTTGTAGCTGTAACTGTAAGCGTGAGCGCAGCAGCTGCGTCATGGACGCCTGCGTGGTCGTTGTAGGAATCGTTGTGATTGCAGTTGTAACTGTAACTGTAATTGTAGTTGTAACTGTGAAGCCAGAGTTTCAGGCAAAGAGGGTGTCAACATCGCGAGGCAGTGTTTTTTGCTGTGCTGTGGCAGCGTCATACTCGACGCGTTTTGTCGGCCAAATAGCGCAAGAATAGCGATGTGTTCTTACCTAACGAGTTTTGTCGGCCAGAACTGTATATTCACACCGTATATGACCGTATATTTGGTGATTCCCCTGCCAAAATTACTGTATATACACCGTATATATATATGGTTCTGGCCAACCGTACTAACGAGCAGGGTTGGCCAATACCACACATTTATAGGGTTGGCCAGAACCGTATATATACACTGTTTATGACCGTATAATTGGTGACTTCCCTGCCAAAAATACCATATATACACCGTATATGTATGGTTCTAGCCAACCCCACACATTTATATGAATTGCTTTGCGGTGGCAGCAGAGGCTTCCTTTCTTTGATCAGTTGCGCAGATTTAAGCAAGATTAGGTTGGCTGTACTTTGTACACTGAGCCACTCCTTTATATCATAAAAAGCCTGACACATAATATGGCAAGCACAAAGTAAGCAGCGTTACCAAGAATTGTCGGCCAAGAACTCACATTTATACGTAAAATAGATTCACCTAGACCCTGACACACACACACACATACGCACGCAGAAAAACACACTCACACCCACATACGGACGCACGCACATGCGCAAACACATGCCCACACGCACACGCACGCACACACAAACGTACCTCAGTCATCTCCTCCCACCCCACTTCTTCATTGTTGTGGACCTCTGGGCTCAAAATGCGCACACACGCACACACAAGCACACACACGCACACACACACACGCAAACACACACGCACACGCACACAAACGCACCTCAGTCATCTCCTCCCACCCCACTTCTTCATTGTCGTGGACCTCTGGGCTCAAAATGCGCACACACGCACACACAAACACACATGCACACAAACGCACACAAACGCACCTCAGTCATCTCCTCCCACCACACTTCTTCATTGTCGTGAACCTCTGGGCTCAAAATGCGCACACACACACACACACAAACACACAC
>Ga0307963_1003836_pt1:7500-11993 | contig 11993 bp, 22 predicted proteins | sample OrgLakmetagen594_FD_201829 | JGI IMG/M metagenome (GOLD analysis project Ga0307963, IMG submission 201829) | Saline water microbial communities from Organic Lake, Antarctica - #594 | ecosystem: Environmental > Aquatic > Non-marine Saline and Alkaline > Saline | place: Antarctica...
ATTGATGACACTGTCTGTTGCTGATAGTGCTTATTGCTAGCTATCAATGACGCTGTCTGTCGCTGGTAGTGCTCATTGCTGACTATTGATGACGCTGTCTGTTGCTGATAGTGCTTATTGCTGGCCACAATGATGACGCTGTCTGTTGCTGATAGTGCTTATTGCTTGCCACCAATGACGCTGTCTGTTCCTGATAGTGCTTATTGCTGGCCACTGACGACGCTGTCTGTTCCTGATAGTGCTTATTGCTGATTAGTGATGAGGCTGTCGATTAGAATCGACTGGCATTGGAAAAAGAGCAAAAAAAGGCCTGAAAAAGTGACGTGACGTACACATGCATACGCACACACACAGAAACAAGCACACACGCAAAAGCACAAAAGCACACACACACACACAAGCACACACACACACACACAAGCACACACATACGCAAGCACGCAAACGCAAGCACACACACACACGCTAGCACACACGTATACATACCACACACAGACGCGCACATACATACACACACATGGACACACACACAACACACACAAACACCACCAAACATGCACACCTGTGCCTCCTCCATTTGCGTGCTTAATGTGGAGATGGCTAAGTAGGTTTCCTCCATGAGAACATCCAGGTCATTCAGGGGCACAGGCGCCTTGTCCTGTATGTGCACACACACATGCACGCATGAACGCATGAACGCACAAACACGCACACACACACATACACAAACACACACACACACACACACATGCGCGCACACACACACACTCACACACACACACGTACGAGCGTTGCCTCGATCACATCAAGGTGGAAAGAAAGACTTAAAACAACAATGCTTAAACACGCACTTCAATATGCAGATGCACAAGCACACGCACACACAAGCACACAGTCGTTCAAACACATTCCCACACACCAGCAAGTATAATCGCAAACACAATTGCAAACATGCTCTTACACGCTCTCACACACCTACAGACACAATTGCTAACACGTTCTGACACACGCACAAACACATTCTGACACATTTGCAAACCCGTTCTGACACTCATACAAGCACATTCAAACACAATTGCAAACACGTTCCAACACACTCTGACACAATCTTACAACATTGCTGTTCCTTGCACTGGATGTGATAAGCAGCTAGCTTTTAGAACTGACCCAAACTGCACAGGTCCTTACAACACGTATCAAGCATGACTTAGAAACAGCAGCTTCTGTTGACTTGCTGTGTTGATCCGCACACACACACACACACATGCAAGCACGCAAGCACACACACAGACGCTCACTTCACCCACCCTGAAGAACAGCCACTTCTTTCTGTACATGAACCAAACTGCACATATTCCCACGATAAGTATCCACCCTGACTTGATGCACAACTCGTATTCATATCTATACTCACATCTTACATTGTAATTCTATCGCTGCAATTGTAATTACAAATATAATTATATTAAATATTATATATAGAGAATATAGAGAACTATATATTGTAATCATATTCGTATTTCTATATTCATGTCTATATTCACATCTTACACTGCAAGTAGGGTATGAACCCTAGTTATCAGCGTGAGGATGGTGAGCAGCTGCTTCAGTCTGTGGGTTCAAATTGCGCACATCCCCATACTTGGTGGGTCTGTGCTTCTGTTTAAAAAGAAGAAGGCAAAATACACAATCCACCCACCCTGAACCTGATGAGCAGCTGCTTCTGTATAATCCTTCATCTATACATTTCACTGGCCTTCATTCATAGTGAGATCAGCTGATTCTTATAACTTATAACCAGATATGCCACACACACACAAACTCCACCCACCCTGAACCTGATGAGCAGCTGCTTCTGTGTAATCCTTCATCTTTACAATTCACTAGCCTTCATTCATAGTTTGAGCAGCTGCTTCTTATAACTTGTAACCAGGTATGCCACACACACAAACTTCACCCACCCTGAACTTGATGAGCAGCTGCTTCTGTATGGTCCTGAATAGCATGGCTTGCTTCACCAGCTGCTCCCTTAAGCTGGAAACACGTTTCCGAGCCGCAAAGTGCACATCCACCACCTGTAGTGTGTGTGTGTGTTGTGTATATGTGTGTGAGTGTATGTGTGTGTGAGTGTACGTGCATGTATACGTGTGTGTGTTTGTGAATGTGAGTGTACGTGCATGCATACGTGTGTGTGAGCGTGTGTACGGGGATGCGTGCGTTATTACACGTGCACTTGAAGGACACGCCTTTAAGGAAGAAGAGAAAGCAACGCAGGCGGTGGAACCCAGAAGACAAAGGACTAATTGTTGTGCTGATTTGTTATCAAATGAAAAACGCAGGTGGTGAAACTTGCTCCCACAAATAATTAGGAGGAGCCACTTCAATACCGGGACCTTTCACGGTATGGCTCCTCCACCATTCTTGTCTTCTGAGAGGACATCAGCTGGCATTGATTCCAACACATCCATGCAATGTATACTCTAACACACAAAAAGGTCCCCACTCCATGGACGCATGGTAGTTCAGTTGTTTCCTTGACTATCTTGGTAGACCTACCCTCACCTAGCATGTACATACACATACACACACGTGCACACACACACACACGTGCACATACACACACACGTGCACATACACACATGAACACACATGTGCACGTGCACATACACACACAAACACACATACACTTTGTAAGATGCTTGTGACACTCGCCTAAAAAAATCTGTTAAGGGCAGCGGCTCTTCATAGCTCACTGCCATTGTTATTAGACACACACATGCACACACACACACACACACAAACACACACACACTCACACACACATGTACACGCAGTGAAGGAGCTTTACGGTACTCGGTACCAAAGTGGCTCCTTTTCCTTAGTTAATGTGGGAAGTGGCTTTCACTGCCTGCGTAAATTCTCCTTTTTCCCCCTCTTTACACACACACACACACACACACACACGTACACACACATGCATACAACGCTCACTTCAAAAAATTTTCAAGGGACAACAGCTCTTCGTAGCTCACAGCCATTGTTATTTGACACACACACACTCACACACACGTACACACACATGCATACAACGCTCACTTCAAAAAAATCTTCAAGGGGCAACGGCTCTTCGTAGCTCACTGCCAAGGGACCCTCTGGGGAGGCAGAGCCTGCCTCCGCGTCTGTGTAGTACGCCACCAGCCGCCGCACGAGCTCTGACAGGATCTGTGTTATGTTTATGTTAGGAAAGCGAAAATTAATAAAAATGTCATTTGGCCTTGTGTGTAGAACGCCACCAGCCGCCGTACGAGCACATTCGCATTTTGTGCCTTTCTAGGCAATTCTTTGCTACGAGCACATTCGCATTTTGTGCCTTTCTGGAGCAATTCTTTGCTACGAGCACATTCGCATTTTGTGCCTTTCTGGAGCAATCCTAGTCCATGCGTAGCTTTCCATTTCAGCCTGCGCACCAACCACATAGCATCCGCAGCGCGCCTGACTGTAGGCGTCAGCGCCCGGCATTCTTAAAAACGAGCACCATCACTTTTTAGGGTTAGCCAGAACCGTATTTATACGTATATATATACCGTATATACGGTGATTTCCCAAGCCAAAATACCGTACACCTACCGTATATATATGGTTCTGGCCAACCCTACACATTTTGTGCATTGCTTGCACACAGTCCATGCATATTTTTAAATGTAGGCCTGCACACCATCCACACAGCATCCAGTGTGTCTGACTGAAGGCGGTAGCGCCCGGCATTTTTCGAAACGGGCACATTCGCATTTTGTGCACTGCTCAAACAGTCCATGCATATTTCTCAATCTAAGCCTGCGCGCCATCCATACAGCATCCGCAGCGCGCATGTGCAACGAGCATATTCACATTTCGTGCACTGCTCAAACACAGTCCATGCATATTTCTCAATCTAAGCCTGCGCACCATCCACACAGCATCTGCAGCGTGCCTGTGCAACGAGCACATTTGCATTGAAGAGTGCACTGCTCAAACACAGTCCATGCATATTTTCTAATTTTAGCCTGCGCACCATCCACACAGCATCCAGTGCGTCTGACTGAAGACGGTAGCGCCTGGCATCTTTCGAAACGAGCACATTTGCATTTCGTGCAATGCTCAAACACAGTCCATGCATATTTTTAAATGTAGGCCGCGCACCATCCACACAGCATCCAGTGCGTCTGACTGAAGACGGTAGCGCCCGGCATTTTTCGAAACGAGCACCGTCACATCATGCCCACTGACGAACTGGAAGGTGAGCACATTGGCACCTGCGTGTGTGTGCGTGTGTGTGTGTGTTTGTGTGTGTGTGTGTGTGTGTGTGTGTGTGTGTGTGTGTTCGTGTGTGTGCATGTGTGTGTGTGTGTATGTGTGTGTGAGTGTGTGTGACTGTGTGTGTGACTGTGTGTGACTGTGTGTGTATGTGTGTGTGTGTGTGTGTGTGTGTGTGTGTGTGTGTGTGTGTGACTGAG
>Ga0307963_1003845_pt1 | contig 11980 bp, 14 predicted proteins | sample OrgLakmetagen594_FD_201829 | JGI IMG/M metagenome (GOLD analysis project Ga0307963, IMG submission 201829) | Saline water microbial communities from Organic Lake, Antarctica - #594 | ecosystem: Environmental > Aquatic > Non-marine Saline and Alkaline > Saline | place: Antarctica: Organic Lake...
GTGAGAAATCCAAATATCTAATTTATATTAGGAAAGTTGTGCTTTCTGACGCCTCCTGTGTGCAGGTCAAGAAATGGATCTTCCCTAACACCTCGCCCCCTGTACCCAGCCTTTTGTTCCGCCCTCCTTTGGAAAAGCCACGATCCCTCCCCGCAGCGCAGCACAGCAGGATCAGCACAGCACAGAAGCTTCCAGGGCAGCTCAACAGCTTCGATGACCGTCGCAATGCAGAAGTGGTTCAGGCTGTCCACTCAATCATGAGCGCTGGCGGTCCTCACAAACAATTTAAATACTAGGGAGTAGGGAGAGCCCTAGATTGCAAGGAAAGGAGGAAGTAGCTTTTTTGTGATGCTGGGTGCATTCACGTTTTAAAGTGCCAAAGCAAGAATGTGACACTGCGGGTGCTCTATGGTGCAGAACTGAGTTTGATAGATGTACGTAGTCAAGTATAAGAAGGGTGTAGCTGCGTAGACCAATCGACCTGCAATGCGCTATTAATCTACGGATTTTTGGGACAATTATTTACCATATTTGCGTTCTTGCTTAGCAACAATGCGACGTGCGTAATCCCAACTCTGTTGTGACGATGCGTACACTTGTTTCTTCAACCATTGTTCTAGGTGCTGGGTCAATACTAATAGCATATGCATGTGTTCCTTTCCCTGCAATAGAGGGGGGGTTCATAATAAATGTATTCCTTGTAAAAGAGGTAGCTGGTGTCAATGGCTAAGTTGGCGGTGCATGCATAAAGGATAGACATCCTCCTTTTCGGTGGCTGGCTGGCATTTTGTTTGTCAGGTCTTACAATTGACATAACAGAAGCATTGATCAGCATCACGCAACTGATTTCATTAAATAGATGGATTGTCGTTCTCTTTAAAAATTTGGAAGCTTCCCTTGCAGCCCACCGTTTGTGTGAACTTTGCCCCAAATCAAAACTTTCGAGAGCCAGGACTGTCAGATCAAATCAACGTCACTGCAAAGTATAGGACCAGGATATTTGCAACATTATGATCCCTAATGCTTTTGGCGTACACCCACGCCTGTGCACTCTGTTCATACTCCTCGTCCACATGTGTATCTCTTTGCTAAGGCTACTCATCTTTGGTTGGCTACCACACCGCTCTTTTTTCCCGCCTGGAGCTGGAAATGTTTACTCAAACTTTCTTGTTCTCATCGTTATATATGCAAATTTGACTAGGCAACAAATATTAGTATTCGGGTATGCTGAGGTGCAAAAAACTTAGGACGAATGTGACTGGCATACTGTTCAGGATGAATAACACATTTTACTGGACTGTCCGCATGAACATCTTGTTAGCCTTTGCAACATGTGGCAGCTGACATATAAGCTGGCTACAGCACCCTGTAAGTTTATCAGGCTCTCGTTACTAAACGCCCATTCAGGCAACCCCTGTCGCAAAATCCAGGCCTTAGATCTGGTCTTCCAGCAATTCTTCACATGTGGCCTCCTGTCCAACGAATTATATCCAAGAGAGACACAACTCTGCTTAGGGCAGCCAGAACAGTAGACAATGCCATTTGGGGATTCAATGAAGGGCAAGAAAGCCCTTGCTCATCGCAGACCTTTGCAAAGGTGGCTGTCACGACGAGGTTATGCATACCATATGGTACCAGCATAAATTGCAAGTATGGGCTATGGTGGATTTCAAGTAATATGGGCTATGAATCCAAGGTCTCAGACCATTCCTAGAGACCCCAAGCTACGTAAGTTGAATGGACCTAGGGTACCCAAACGCAGCGCCACTATTGATAATTTTGGTCTGTCGGACAGCATACTGGTTCAGTTTTGTTACTAGCCTTGCAGTTTGGGAAAATTTTAAGCCAAGATCCTGCAGCGGTCTATCAGTGTAGTCTATATGGATGTTGTGCCCATGACTCCACTCAGGATAGTATGAAGCTGGACTTTATTATAGCAACGTGATCTCAACTTACTAAGTAGCTGGGCATGCTGCTCTCTTGCTATATCGAGCTGGGCCTCAGGTCTGGTGTCTTCATAATATTTGAATTCGAGCAGGTGTACTTCCCAGAGCCTTGGATTAAACTCATTGCTAGCGAAGTGACTGATGGCGGTCTCTCACCCATGCATCCTCCAAAAGTCATTCACACCCTTGGCTTGAATAGTCGGGAACTCTCCAGCAGGTTAAAACAGAAACATTGAATCCGAGTTTCCCCTACCAACGCAAGATTCTTACCAGCAAAAACACGAGATATCATCCCTTGGCTGTACACAGCCTCACCATTAAGAACTGGCAGTCTTTGCAAAAAGAAAGAAAAGGAAATTACGCAGGAAGTTAAAACCACTCCCCACATTAATTAAAAATAGGAGCCACTTCTTACTGGGTATCATTTACCTCTTTCACCACAAAAAGGCAGCCGGTGCGACCTTCTCAATGTGAACCCAAACAAACATTTCCGATGAAGGTCCTGAGTCAGGAAGCAGCATCTCATTTCACAAATCTTCTGGAGTCTTCTTTACTGGCAAGCACGCCTTCCTTGACAAGCGCAGCATTCCCCTCACGTCGCGACCTAGGAATTGCACAGGTATCTCCTCTCCCTCTTGCAAGACTTTTGAAAGGTCGTTGATCTGCAAGCAAAGTTGGTAAGACGATGTTGCTTCAAAGCACAAGTTTCATGTGAGGCTAGCCGCAAATGAGATCAAGGTTTAAGCACTAGGATACAAGTATTTGATACTTGCGCAATGATAAGATGCCGAAAGTAAATACTCGTGCTGACAGCCTTTCACACGTGAACGATGCATCAGCTTGGAAAAAGACCTGAAAGCCTTCCATATGCGAATTGAGCATCAGGTTCTGCAAGAATTGCAAATGTCATGCAAGGATGCCAAGGACCTCCACGACCCCAAATGATAGCCTAATGAGCAATGAGAGATGAGTATATTTGGCCAGAACCGTGAATATGCACCGTAATATACGGTCTGTATATGACCATATATTCTGTAATTTCCCTGCAAATAATACTGTATATACACCGTATATATATGGCTCTGGCCAACCCTATACATGACATGAGCTTGCAATTGTTTTGCTGTCTCGTGGAGGAGGTGTGGAACAAATAAGATTGACGCAGTGCCAGAAAAAAAAGTGCCAGAAACTTGCCAGAAACAGTGCCAGAAATTCATGACGCCAGCGCTGCAGCACAAATTAGGACTTGCATCATAAACTCCACTGTTGATGCATGTGCACAGGGTTTGGATGCAAGGGCGACTACTGCGGCGCTCACACTGCCTCTAGGGTGTACTAACGTGCTAGCGGCATCTACCTTTTCTAGGGTTGGCCAGAACCGTATATACACACCGTATATGACCGCATGTATGGTGATTTCCCTGCTAAAATTACCGTATGTACACCATATATACGGAAATCTTTTTGATTCTGGCCCACCCTGACCTTTTCATGAGACACCTCAGAGACGTGCAGCACGTGCTTTGCTCCATTGGGAAGGCCCACAGCAGCGCCCCAGTCGTATATCTGCAGCACCTGTGTGCATGTTCATGTGTGTATATATGTTTGTGTATGTGTGTGTTATATGTGTGTGTGTCAGTGGAGGTGGGGTCCATGTTTTCACATCCCCCATATAAACACGGGCCTATGCTTAAGGGCAAGCAAAATCGAAAGCGCAGTGTATAGTAGAGACTTTGCGAAAAGCTGCTGAGAGCTGCTTCGCTGTCTATGTTGCAGGGTGGTAGTTGAGTGTGCTCCTTTTCCTTGATTAATGTGGGGAGTAATTTTCACCGACTGCGTAGTTTTTCTTTTCTTTTCATGCGTTGCAACGCCTGACTGATAGAATAGCACGTCCTGATTTCGGCTAGAAGTTACCTGAAAGAATTCGGCCACTAGTGATGTGAAAGGCTTTTGGCTTTTGGTCACTAGTGACGTAAAAGACTCCTGACCGCTAATGACGTCATAGGCTTCATGCCGCTAATGCCATGAAAGACTTTCGGCCACTATAGCAAACAACTAGAGTTGGTCGGAACACCGTATATCTGCACCGTAGTATATCTGCACCGTAGTATATCTGCACCGTAGTATATCTGCACCGTATATCTGCACCGTAGTATATCTGCACCGTATATCTGCACCGTAGTATATCTGCACCGTATATCTGCACCGTAGTATATCTGCACCGTATATCTGCACCGTACATGACCGTTTATGTGGTAATTCCTTTGCCAACACTACCGTAGATACACCGTATATACCTATGAATGCATGGTTTTGGCCAGCCCCGCAAATAGCATGCTTTAGCCTGAGGCATATACTCAGGTTTAGCATGTCACAGCTAAAAATGCACCATGCACAATGCACACAAATATACACACGCACACACTCATGTACACACCGTGGCAGTATACACTTGGCCTTCTATTAAGTCAGATCCCTCCAAAGCATGCACGGCAGCTCGGGCAGCAGCCATCTTGCCCAGACTGGGTGCATACATCTGCAGGGGCACGTGAAACAAGCTTTGCTGTGACATGTATGCTGAAATCGTTATTGTTTAAGTGATTGAAGGTACCATTGGAGTGTGTAGAGTAAGTGATTGGAGTGAATGCTTGGTGTATGCATCGCTGGTAAGATTTGGATTGAGTGTACTGATTGCTAGGAGTGTGTATCGTTGGAATGATAGGAGTGGTTCGAGCGAGTAGTTAGAGCAAGCAATTGATGTGCGTATTGTTAGAGCACTTGAAGCACCTGAAGTTTGCTTTGAGGGTACGTTGCTGCATTGCTGCACATTTTTATATCAAATCAATCAGCCTTTCACTGATCAGATTCAGACAGAGCCTGCTCGTTCCCAACCCCTGTCATCCAGACTAGATCCCTTTTTTAAACCAACACTGCCAAAAAGATCCACTTGAGATGGCCACTCCACTCCACACACGTACTGACCTGCACACGTCCTTCATTGCTGACCACCAGCTTCGCCCCCGTTGCGGCTTCAAGAAGCATTCGTCCATTCGCTCCCTCGCTCATCAGCATAGGCTGCAAGAAGGAGCGAGCCAGCATGAAGTCCATGAGCGGAAAACGACAAATCATACGATTGAATATAACTTGTGATGATTGCTCCATCAGTCATAAGCATAGGCTGCAGGAAGTAGTGAGATAGCATGAAAAGTGGGTGCCTGCTGGTTGGAGTGCAGATTGCAGCGTCCATTCGCTCCCTCGCTCATCACCATAGGCTGCAGGAAGGAGTGAGACAGCATGAAGTTCATGAGCGGGAAACGACAAATCAAATGATTGAATGTAACTTGTGCTGACTGTGCCCAAAGGATACCACGTACCAATCATTGCTTGTTTTTAAAGGGGGTGCCTGCTGGTTGGAGTGGAGAATGCAGCGTCCAATGGCTTCCTCACTCATAAGCATACAACAGAAGAGCACTTACAAGCATAAAGCATAAAACAGAAGAGCACTCACAAGCATATAGCATAAAACAGAAGAGCACTCACAAGCATAAAGCATAAAACAGAAGAGCACTTACAAGCATAAAATATTCAACAGAAGAGCACTCACAAGCATAGAACAAAAGAGCACTCACAAGCATAAAACAGAAAAGCTAAGGCAATAGATACTTGTCGAAAATCCCGTGGGGTTGCAGGTGAGGTATGCAGGGTGTGTTTGGCTTTCTCTGTCGACAGTAAAGGCTTAACAGAAATAACAGGTAGTGGAATATGAGTGTTTGGCTCCCTCTGTCGGCAGCAAAGGCTAAACAGAAATAACAGGTAGCGGTAAATGAGTGTTTGGGTCCCCCTGTTGGCAGCAAAGGCTAAACAGAAATAACAGGTGGCGTTAAATGAGTGTTTGGGTCCCCCTATCGACAGCAAAGGCTAAACAGAAATAACAGGTGGCGTTAAATGAGTGTTTGGGTCCCCCTATCGGCAGCAAAGGCTGAACGGAAATCACAGGTAGCGTTAAATGAGTGTTTGGGTCCCCTATCGGCAGCAAAGGCTATTCAGAAATCACAGGTAGCGTTAAATGAGTGTTTGGGTCCCCTATCGGCAGCAAAAGCTGAACGGAGTCACAGGTAGCTTTAAACGAGTGTTTGGGTCCCCCTGTTGGCAGCAAAGGCTGAACGGAAATCACAGGTAGCGTTAAATGAGTGCTTGGGTCCCCCTATCGGCAGCAAAGGCTGAACGGAGTCACAAGTAGCGTTAAACGAGTGTTTGGGTCCCTCTGTTGGCAGCAAAGGGTTGAACGGAAATCACAGGTAGCGGTTAAAAAAGTTTGGGTCCCTGCCAGCCGCAAAGACTGAACAGAAACCTCAGGCATTAACTAAAAAAGTGTTTGGTCCCCTTGTCGGCCGCTAAGGATTAACAGATACCACAGAGGTGGGCACCCCAGAGGCTTAATATGGGCAAGTCGTGCACCCCAGTTTGGCTAGCTCTAGACTCTACATATTATTAGGGTTGGCCAGGACCGTATATATACACCGTATATGACCGTATATTTGGTGAATTTCCTGCCAATAATACCGTATATACACCGTATATATATGGTTCTGGCCAACCCTACATATTATGAATCTGTACGTGGGTGTAGAGTTTAGATACTGCAAGTTTGGTGGGTGGCAAGTGCGCATTTTGCTGTGGCGTGAACCCCACTATTTGCTGCCACGTCTTCATAAAATATTGCTTACTGTCCCACATTCGGTGACATTTTGTGTCTTTTTAGAGTCCGTGCAAGACGTACAAACCATTGCAAAAGAGATCAAGTGAATACATCCAGTGGTTGGCAAGATATGCAAAGAAAAGTGCTTTTCTCATGGAAAGTACCAACCTAGGGTCTGGACCAGATGCATTTAGTCCTGTCAATATGCACATAGAGCAGCTCAAATCAATGTGAGCACATGCTCTGGTGGCTTATAACGTGAGACTTGGTTTGAAGCTATAATGGCTCCAGTTTCATGAAGTGGTGTGTGGATGTTTGCCCCTGGAATGTTGAAAAGAAGTACACTTAAGCCCTTACTCAGTGACCCCCCTCTGCAAAGGTCATGGGTAGGGTTAGCCAGAACTGTGTACCGGTACACGGGCCGTATATTTGGTGATGTCCTATACTACAGTATACGGTGTATAACAATTGGTGATTTCCCATTTGGCAGGGAAATCGGTCATATACGGTGAATATATACGGTTCTGACCAACCCTAGTCATAGGTAACAATGTATGAAAAACATGTAGGATGCAAGGCTGAGTGCAGCGAAAGTGTCATTCAAAGGTTCACGACACCTTTTCGCCACAACAGTCTTGTTTGTTACTGCGCATTAGCCAACAGGGCTCTACTCAAGCTCACGCGCATTTAGCAAAAAAATCCATTGCTGCTGCACGATGTCAACTACTTAGGGCTGACCAGAACCGTAAATACACGCCGTACGTGATACGTGACCATATATTTGATGAACTCCATGTGAAAAACACCGGATATATATGGTTCTGGCCAACCCTGCAACTGCTCCAACGGCCCCTCTTAGCCAAGCCTGCAACCCTCCTAATCCACATCGTTAATCTGTCTGTTCTGTTGCAAGGGAGTTAAAACGGTGTTCAATTCCAAGGGCCTTCCTTTAATTAACGTGGGGAGTGGTTCTTCACAGCCTGCGTAGGCTCGTTTCCTATTTTTGACTGACGATGGCCCTTACTCAAATCCCACCGATAAAGAGTAGCCCATTCATTACCTTGCATACATAGTAAAAAACACGTGTTTGCTGTGTGGTTGAGTGCGATTATAGCGTCGTTACTGGGATCTCAGCTGTTTTGGCAGAGGATGGGGAAGAGAAAGGCAAAAGCACATGGATACATCGTGGATTTGCATAGTTTTGCACGAAACACACATATGCACGCTTGCGCACACACGTACGCACACTCTAACACGGATACAATCCATACGCAAAGCACACATACAGAAACACACACACACACAATAACATACTCACATTAACACAAAAGAGATGTGCAGAAAAGCAATGAATATAAAATAACAGATTCTTGCAAAACATGTTCACCACCAAAGGCAACGAAGGAGTTTCAGGGGAAATGACAAAGTGAGAAAGTGTCCCATGCAGGAGCACACGACGCACACAGCGTACACAATCTCACCACACTGTCTTCGTCAATACGGAGCTCATCCACACATGGGCCCTCAGACTTGCCCTCCTGCTGCTGCTGCAATGTGTGTGAATTCGTGTATGTGTGTGTTGTGTGTGTGCGTATGTGTGTGTATGCCTGTGTATTCTTGCGTTGAGAGTGTGCAAGCCTGTGTGTGCATATGTGGGTGTGAGTGTGTGCGCACATGCCTGAACGTGTGTGTATGTTAACGAATATGTGTGTCTATTGGAGCCTATGTGCTTTACATGTGTTTATCAATATGCATGTGTGCATGTGTGCATGTAAGTTTGAGCCGGTATGCGTGCATATACATGTGTGTATGTGTGTGTATGTGTGTGTGCGCCTTACCTTTGCATAGTATGGCTGCTGCTGCTCAGCTATGCGTGCCTGAGCCATCACAGAAAGCATTAACATGTGTGTGCATATGTGTGTATTTGTGTGTGTGTGTGCCTTACCTTTGCATAGTACGGCTGCTGCTGCTCAGCTATGCGTCCCTGAGCCATCACAGAAAGCAACTTGGAGCGAGCTTCACGTGCGTGAGCCATGGCTTCCACGAGGATCTGTGTGTGCATGTGTGCATGCACAGACGATCAAAGAAGGGCCTTATAATGTACATGATCTACAAAACTCAATCTACAAAACTGAGCAAAGTGTGAAAAAAGTGGGCACGCGCGTTGATAAGCAGTTCACCTGCTAGTGTGCATGCGCGCCATACCGCCCGTGCACACATGCTCAAACGAGAGAGGAAGAGAAGGACGTTTTCAAGGTAACAAAGACTGCGCGTATAGCGTCTATGTAAGCGTGTGTTATCAAATTGTATAGTTCAGCAACTATTTTATTTGTGCCGTTTGTGATGGGTTCAATGTGCACGAAGTGTCACAATTTATGATAACAAAAATTAAACTGTGCATCCTGGAGCTGAAGTGTGTAGCCCAGGGTACTTTCCTTGGTGGAAATATAGCAGGACAACCTATCACTCGTGCGTGTGTGTGTGTGTGTGTATGTGTGTGTGTGTGTGTTTGTGTGTGTGCGTGTGTGTGTGTGTGTGTGCGACCTTTACTTGATTACTCATCTGCAGAACATGCGACCTTAATCTCGGATCGTTATGACCATTGCTACTCACGCACCACTGAGGATATTGTTCCGCTCAACACTTTTGGACATATACAACCATGACTGCTCATGCACCACTGAGGATGTTGTTCCGCTCAACACTTTTGGACATATACAACCATGACTGCCCATGCACCACTGAGGATGTTGTTCCGCGCAACGCTTTTGGACATATACAACCATGACTGCTCATGCACCACTGAGGATGTTCCGCTCAACACTTTTGGACATATACAACCATGACTGCTCATGCACCACTGAGGATGTTGTTCCGCGCAACACTTTTGGACATATACAACCATGACTGCTCATGCACCACTGAGGATGTTGTTCCGCTCAACACTTTTGGACATATACAACCATGACTGCTCATGCACCACTGAGGAGGTCGCTCCACTCAACAATTTTGTACGGGCACAGTGCTGCTGGCAACCATGGAATATGGTGCATAATCTGTTTCTAGCATCAATTTTAAATGAGATGAACAAGATAGAAGCCTGCCGTGTGGCGCCGTTGCACGGCTGAAAGAATACACCAACCACAAAATATTTAACACATCTTCTCTTCCACGTGAACCATACACATTGGATATGACACACAGAGTCCGTTTTGCCTGTCTTGCACGCTACACTTGATCTTAACCAAAAGGCCAAGAAAGGTATGAGAAAGGTATGTCTTGTATGAGCCCCATGCAGCATGAAGTCCTAGCTTGCATGATGTGAGGGCAGTAGTTCAGCAAACTCTAGATCTAAGGTAGAGTACCCCCCTCTGTGTTCCTTCCACCGTGATCTGCTCGAGCGCATAGCACGGGAGGTCACCCTAGACAAATTAGAGTACTATGAGCAATGACAGTAAACAGGAATGGAAAAGGAAAGTATTTATATTATCGCAGTCACCCTACAGTTTGAAATAGTGATTATTTGGGGTGGATAAAATTAAGTACAGTAATAAAATTAAGTGAACATTATAGCCGGCCTTTTTTTGGCCTTCAGACCCACCTCCACAGGGATGCCGGGCAATTTCATGTCCAGCTGCATAGCAGTCAGGCCCTCCTCTGTGCCCGCTATTTTGAAGTCCATGTCACCGAGAGAGTCCTCCACGCCAGCAATGTCTGTGTGTGCATGAGTAGGAGTGTGAAGAATGTGTGCAAGCGTAGGAGTGCAAAAAATGTGAGCGTAAGCAGTGTCTCGAATTTTCAAGTCAGGCCCTCCTCTGTGCCCGCTATTTTAAAGTCCATGTCGCTGAGAGAGTCTTCCACGCCAGCAATGTCTGTGTGTGCGTGCAAGCCCTTAGTGTAAACTTGGTTTACGGTTGTGCGTCTTTCGTTTCCTGGGTGCAGGCTAAGGTAATTGCAGAGGAGGTCTTGCAAGCCAGCGGTGTCTGTGAGTGCAGCATTTATAACTTGTGCCTCACACCCTATATAGTGCAGGGCACAATAACACATTTTGAGAGCTCCTCGCCAGTGATGTCAGTGAGTGCAGCATTAAAAACTTGTGCCTCACACCCTATATAGTGCAGGGCACAATTAACACATTTTGAGAGCTCCTCGCCAATGATGTCAGTGAGTGCAGCATTGAAAACTTGTGCCTCACACCCTATATAGTGCCAGGCACATTAAACATTTTGAGAGCTCCTCGCCAGTGATGTCTGTGAGTGCAGCATTAAAAAGTAAATAACAAGGGTGGTCCACTGATCCTCCTAGTGGTCTGTGGTCAAGCTAGATCTCCGGGGAGCACTGGCCTGGTAACAAGAGTCATCCTGGTAACTGGCCTGTAAATTATAAGTGGCCTGGTCCTGCTCACTGGCCTGGTAACTGGCCTGTAAAATTTAGGTGGCCTGGTCCTACTCACTGGCCTGGTAACTGGCCTGGTAAATCGTAAGTGGTCTGGTCCTGGTAACTGGCCTGGTAACTGGCCTGATAAACGGCCTGGTAAATTGTAAGTGGCCTGGTCCTGGTCACTGGCCTGGTAACTGGCCTGATAAATGGCCTGTAAATTTTAAGTGGCCTGGTCCTGGTAACTGGCCTGGTAACTGGCCTGATAAATGGCCTGTAAATTGTAAGTGGCCTGGTCCTGCTCACTGGCCTGGTAACTGGCCTGGTAAACTGTACCTGGCCTGGTCCTGGTAACTGGCCTGGTAACAAGGGTAGTCCACTGATCTGTCGCAAGGTCTTCATTTCCTTATTCCACGCTTGAGTTGCTAGCAGCACTTGTGTATGCACCCTTACGACCTCAGGTTGTGCATGGCTGGGGGCTGGAGCGTATGTAGGCTCATGCACAGTTTGCATGACACCAGTACGAAAAGGTGCATGGCACCAGTACGAAAAGGTGCATGGCACCAGTACGAAAAAGGCACGTGACACCACCAAAGCACAGAAAGGTGCATGGCACTACCTATAAGGCACATGACACCACCAAAGCACAGAAAGGTGCATGACACCAGTACGAAAAAGGCACATGACGTCACCACCACAGCACAGAAAAGTGCAAAGGAGATGCCTTTGCAAGTACTCTCCACGTTGATGAAGGATGAGAAGCGCCGCGGAAATCCTCTACCGAAGATAGGGAAGCGACAGGAATCAGGAGGATTTCAGGTCTGGTCTGCCCAGCAAAAACAAGGGCTGCTACAGGAGGGTGTAGGAACCATAACTTTTGGAGGGCACGTGTCAAATCAATACAAAATCATATAATCGGAAACCTCTTGTCGAGAGCTGTCGATTGATATATGTATGG
>Ga0307963_1003848_pt1 | contig 11974 bp, 8 predicted proteins | sample OrgLakmetagen594_FD_201829 | JGI IMG/M metagenome (GOLD analysis project Ga0307963, IMG submission 201829) | Saline water microbial communities from Organic Lake, Antarctica - #594 | ecosystem: Environmental > Aquatic > Non-marine Saline and Alkaline > Saline | place: Antarctica: Organic Lake...
GGAGGGGGAGGGGGAGAGGGAGAGGGAGTGGGAGAGGGAGGGAGGGAGGGTGGATGTGTGTGTGTATGTTTCGTGCGTGCGTGTGTGTATATGCCAGCGTCTTAAAACCGATTTCCTCCTGTGCAATGCCACATTAAATTTAATACAAAAGCTGGTGGGGAGTCTGCTGTGGAGCCATTCATGAGTATGCATGAAAATTTAACCACTTACTTCGTTACCCGTTAATTTTGTTGGTGCAGGTCGATTTAGGGAACAGCCGCATCCTGCCTCTCATCCGTTTCCGTGGCAAGGTGATTGGTGGGAGTGTGCTTGTGTGTGTGTGTGTGCTTGTGTGTGTGTGTGTTTGTGTGTGTGTGTGCTTGTGCGCTCTTGGGTTTGTCTATCATTTTGTATGCACACCTGTGAGATATGGGAAGGGCCTGCATTTTCGAATCATCAAAATAGCGCTCGTGAGATTATTTATAATTTTGCGCACCAATGATATTTTAAAGGGCTTGCATTCCTGCATCGTCAAAACAGGCGCTCATGAGTTTGTCTGTGATTTTGTATGCACAGTGATAACAAAAGAGCCTGCAATTCTTTTACACCAAAAAAGTCCTGCATTTATCTTCTCCCCAAGAAAGGTCTGTGTTTATGTATCACCAAGAAAGGCCTGCATTTTTCTTTTCCCCAAGAAAGGTCTGTGATTATCTATCACCAAGAAAGGCCTGTGTGGCTGCATCTAGTGATCATTGCTTAAATTGTGCGGATACGTCTCTTGAATGCTCACCATGTGGTCTTGTCCTCTCGCTTCATCATCATCAGGGCAGGACCTACATGCTCAGTGTTGGCCAGAATCATGTACACACACTGTATATGACCATACATACGAAAGTTTCCCTGCCTAAAATTCCGTACAGTATACATCGTGAATATGTACATATCGTAGGTTCACAAACTCTTCGTGACACCAAATTTTAAAGTTGGATTTGGTTTTTAGTTCGGTTCTGAGGGTCTTGTCGGGAATTAATTTGTGGATTCGAGAGCCCCCAACTGCAGGCTGCTGCTGCCTGTGTAGTGCTGCTGCAGCAGCTGCTGTGCAGACTGACCATTGGCTGCATGGGGAGAAGCTGTGAGTGCTTGCATGTGTCAATCAGAGAAGCAACCTTTGCTTACCCACTTGCCAGCAACACTCACTCTCGATAAATGCCCCAGAAGAAGAGCCTGAAGGGGCTGTGAGAGGAGGAGGCTTGTTCTTGGAACTGCACAGGCGCGCCACGGGCCTCTTCACAGCCGCGCCCCTTGCTTTTGCCTTTGCCTCTGCCAGCTCCCTGAGCTGCATCTCCCTCTGCAACTTTTCATGGTCTCCCTGCTGAGCAGCCAGCCTCAGCTGGGGACAGGGGCTTCAAGACAGGGTCAGGGTTCACACCGGCACGCTTGAAGTTTTTTTTTTTAAATTACCCTCGTTAAGAACATTTAATTTTAAAGTTCAAATCCAGCTCGGAGAGGGCTCCTCTGAGAATTATTAACAATTTCTGTTTTTCCGCGTACTAACTATTAATATGCCAAGTGATCGTGAACTTACGGTATATATATGGGGCTCTGGCCAATTCTACAGATTTACTCCATGCGTTATCTTTTCTTTATTTTGTTAAATTAATTGGACTGACTGGATCACAACGACTGACCTTTTGCGCTCTTCTGTACTGCATAGGTGCTCTTTTGAACTGCATAGGTGCTCTTTTGTACTGCTTAGGTGCGCCATAGGTGCGATCTTTTGTTCTGCATAGGTACTCCATAGATGCGCTCTTTTGTACTGCATAGGTGCGCCCGATCATCATCAGCGGAACCCGCAAGTATATTGACCAGGTGCTGAGGTCGGCTGACCCTTACCAGAGTGGGATGAGAGAACGAGGGGTGTCAGGTGTGCCTTTTTACATGTGTGTGTGTGCTTTTGTTTATGTTCAGGTGGATGGAGGAGTCAGGACTGTACTCAGCATTTGTTTGTGCTTGTGTGTATGTGCGTGTGTGCATGTGTTTGTACGCATGTGTGTGTGTCAGTTTGTGCGTTTTGTGTGCAGGTGCAGGTGCGTGTGTGTGTGTACGTGCGTACGTGAGAGTGTATGCATGCGTGCTCATGTGTGTGTGTGTGTATGTGTGTGTGTGTGTGTGTGTGTGGCCGTGGAGACGGGGGTCATAGAGGAGAGATAGTTAAATTTGGTGGTCACTGGTAAGAGAGGCGGATGTCAGGTGTGTCTTGGAGATTGTGCACACGCAATTTTTACTTAGTTTTAAGCAAGGCGTGTTAGTAAGTTACTTTGAGTTGTCCCAATTTGCAGGAGTGCCTGTTGCAAGATCTTCCTTTGCACCTCTGCTGTGTTGTTGCCTGTGGTCCTAGATGACGTGGAAGCCGCCAGGTGGCTTATTGTTTATGCATGTGTTCATAGCATAGTTACCGATGCGTTTCCCTTCGTACATCTACAGTGGTGCCGGTGATCCTAGATGATGTGGAGGCCTCCAGGTGGCTGATCGTTTATGCAGTGATGTGTTCATAACACACTGTACCGATGCACTTCCCTTTGCACCTCTGCTGTGTTGTTTCCTGTGGTCCTAGATGATGTGGAGGCCGCCAGGTGGCTATTCGTTGATGCAGTGATCTATTTAATACACACTGTACCGATGCATTTCTTTTTGTACCTCTGCAGTGGTGCCGGTGGTCCTAGATGAAGTGGAGGCCGCCAGGCGGTTAGGGGTGGGCACTGGAGAGATCGACCCTGCAGAGAAGATCAGGAGGTTGAAGATGGAGATGCGAGGGGAGAAGCCTGACACGTGAGTGGTGGACGAGGCGTTTGTGCTACGACTTAGCGAGTGTGTGTTGTGATGTTGTGTCGTGTTGTTCTATGTCCATTTGTGTGTGTCAGATTGTGAGTGTATGCGTAGAGTATGAAACAGTGTGGGTGGATGTGCATGCAAGTGTCACTGCGTGCCAAGTTTGTGATGTGCACATGAGCACATGAGGCCTAATATGAGGCCTAACATCTCATGAGGCCTACTGGTGATGGACACATGAGGCCTTATGGACCTAATTGTGTGCCAAGCTTGTGATGTACATGAGGTGTCTACTGTGGTGTTAGCACAGTACTGGCCCTGACTCAGTGGCGCAATAGCAAAAGGACAAACTTGGACACATAAGGGCCTGGCATGGTTGGACCTGCCTCCTGCGTATCCAATCCTAAACCCTAAACATATGATATATAACGCCCTATCAATTGGGAAGTGGTTTGCCCTGCCCGCGTAGTTTTTTCTTTTCCTGTTTTCCCCTCTTCAACATATGACCACGTAACAATGAGTGCTTTTGTACAAATCATTGCACATCTGTAGGGTTGGCCAGAACCATATATATACTGTGTATATACGGTATTTTCGGCAAATTTAGACACATAAGGGCCTGGCATGGTTGGACCTGCCTCCTGCGTATCCAATCCTAAATTGTTCTTTGGACCTGCTAAATTGTTAGGTTCTTTGGACCTGCTAAATTGTTGTTCTTTGGACCTGCTAAATTGTTCTTTGGACCTGCCTCCTGCGTATCCAATCCTAAATTGTTCTTGCAAAGTTGCACACAGACCTAAAGTCCGTGCTTTGATTTGTTTTGCAACTTCCTCGCATGCATGTGAGTTCACCTGAACGTTTTTTTTTGGCTGCACGTGCATGCAGCTCCAAGGGGTTTGGCTCAGCAGCCAGCAAAGAGAAGAAAATTGAGGAGGAGAAGGTGCGGAGGTTAACCTCTATTAAAGCAAATTAATCATTGACCCCTTTTCTTGTAATGTTGTTGATTTCCCCTCCATAGACAGTACATATTTGTATAGAATGTGGTTTGATGTTGCAGACCATCGCAGGCCATTGCTTTCAACTTCTTAACAAAGTTTCTGTGCTTGCACACTCTTGATCCTGTCAGGGCAGGCTGACTGTGTTATATTTCCTTCGTTAGCCTAGGCGGCAGGATATCCTCATTTGCTTTGTCAAAACATGTCTTGCTTTTTCGCGCGGAGTGATACTGTCAGATCAAGCTGGCGCAGGCTTTCCTTCTGTGGCCTAGGTTGCAGATGTTGTATAGTGTGTCTGTTTCCTTAATTCCTTATTATCCTGTCAGGGCAGGCTGACGTTTCCTTTCCTCCAGTGACGCACAACCAGAGCCTGTCACAGACAGATGCATGTAGCAAAAAAATACGCAGGCTGACGTATCCTGTCTTCCAGTGACGCACAACCAGAGCGTGTCACAGACAGATGCATGTAGCAATCAGAATACGCAGGCTGACGTATCCTGTCTTCCAGTGACGCACAACCTGAGTGTGTCACAGACAGATGCATGTAGCCAAAAAAACGCAGGCTGACGTATCCTGTCTTCCAGTGACGCACAACCAGAGCGTGTCACAGACAGATGCATGTAGCCAAAAAAACGCAGGCTGACGTACCCTATCTTCCAGTGACTCACAACCTGAGCGTGTCACAGACAGATGCATGTAGCCAAAATATGCGCAGGCTGACGTATCCTGTCTTCCAGCGACTCACAACCAGAGCCTGTCACAGACAGATGCATGTAGCCAAAAAAAACGCAGGCTGACGTTTCCTTTCCTCCAGTGACTCACAACCAGAGCCTGTCACAGACAGATGCATGTAGCAATCAAAATACGCAGACAGTGAAACCACGTGCCATGCCGACCAAGGAAAAAAGGCGCTTCTCAGGTACAAGGACACACACACCCTCACACTTGACTGCTTTCTTCCCTTTCTTGCAGGCCGAGTCTGTTGGTGTAGCAGAGGAAGACAAAAAATGGAAGCTGGCACCTTTTCAAGTAACAGAGTGGAAGGTACGATTAACCCCCCCCCTGTTTGACAGTGGAGTATTTCGCGTACCACAAGCGGTGCAGGTCTGCCCACATCGTTGGATGATCAGCCTGGAGCTGACCTGTTTCACCTCCTGCATTGCACATTGCTAGTGATCAGGAATTGCAGCACACCCTCCCTGCATGCAGCTAACTATTCCTGCTTCTTTGGCCCATTGTACTGCCTACCCAGACAAGAAGCAGAAAATTATAATCTCGCACGAGTACGCTCCTCATTGCTGCCATTTTGGGGCATAGCAACACACACACACACACACACACACACACACACACACACACACACACACACACACACACACACACACACACACACACACACACACACACACACACACACAATGTGTTCACAGGACTGGGTGGATGCCCAACGCAAGTTCGCAAAGCTGCCCGTCAATGCTGCAGAGGCAGGCATGTATGTGCAGGTGAGTTTGAGCCACAGTGCCTGGTGCTGTTGTAGTCATACCAAATGCGATCACCTTTCACGACGTTTCTGCGATCAGTGCTGCAGCAAGCTTTTATTGACGTTTCTGCAATGTTTAATTCAGCAATTATTGCTGGTGAAACAATGTTGTGCTCACAGTGTTGTGGAACGTTTACTGCTATATTCCTCAAAGAACTCTTCTGCTATTTATCTAAGCAATGCACATTGTCACAAGTCTGTTTACTACTGTAAATAAAATCGATGTGTATAAGCGAAAACTAGAGGCATACATGCCTCTCAGTGTTGAGGGCGCGCTTAATGTTTTCACCTACTTTCCCCCAATTTTAAAACTAGCACACAATTGCTTTTCCTTACAAGCCATGACCATTGCAACAAACCTTGCAGATTCAATTGGATGGCACGGTGCGCTCCAGTGGCTTAGGCATCCCACCATGGGGGAAGTTTATGGACGACTTGCCGACGCTAGACTCGATCAGGACCACATTTACGGATGGAATTGGCCCCAGCATATAGGCTTATGCTGCCCAAATCATGTGCTTTCTAGTTTATAAAAGCATGAGCGCAATCCCGTATTGTAAGAGTTCTCGTTTTAGCAGAGGGGTGAGGGTTGTATTCTTTTCAATGTCCTCAGAAGTGGGAAAAAAAGAAAAGGAATTTATTTCAACGCAGGCCAGTGGAAACCACTGCCTCCCAACATTAATTAAGGAAAAGGAGGAGCTACTTCGGTACTTTATGCCCATACTTCAAATGCCTGATGATTCTGCTTGAAGTAGAAACGTCACAACTGTGTGCTCTCTCCTGGAACTGGTTCCCTGCTTACCCCAGCTAGTCTTGCGCGTTAAAATGCTGTATGCAATGCATGAGCTACGCGTTTGCCCTGTTCCGGTGCTCACTGCATTCCTAAGGTCCTGTGTGTTGACCTGTCGCGTGTGCCCACTGTCATGCATGCAATGTATGAGCAAAGCACACAAGCAGGATGGCGGTACGCTTAAAACCTGCCCAAAGCCAAGCTTCATTTGTCGACTTAAATATGATTTACACATTTGAAACCTTTACGTCGACTCTGAGGGGGGGGTGTAGAGGACCCTGAGCCGTTTTGTTAGGCACCCTTGTTGGGTGATTAAAGGGGGGGTCTGGGTCCTAGTCACAGAAATGCATGGAAAGCCCCAAAGTAGGCCGCGCGCAAGGGTGTGTTCAGGCAAATTACCAGCAATTGATTCTGGACTTGCAGCTCACGTATTGCATTATACTCAAGTATCTGAATGAAGTAAAGAAATGCTTTGGCAAAGGGTTTGGCCGGATTTGTGCACTATATATAAATATGTATGTATGACTTGATGGAAGTTATATAATCCCCCAATACTACCCAGTGGTTCCTTAATGCATGCTGAACTTTAACAGGAAAGACTTGTACTTCCATTTAGCGCTGTAGCTGCACCTCTCGGTGCCAATACGCGTCCCTTGAATGTATACAACAGCTTAAAACATAGCATTCCCAAGCGTAGCAGATGCTCCAATCAAATTCGTGCTGCGGAGGTTTAATCAAGTCAAGGGAGGACGCAGGGGGCACAGTCTCTTCCTGTATGGATAAAAGAGCATCGTTAGTAAATTTCTGAACCCGTAGCAAGCTTCGTACACTGAGATATAAATCAATCCAACCAAAAGAAAAACCATACCACTATGTCGTATCAAGATGTGTTGGTTTGGAACCCAAACTTTGGATGCAGAGGCATACAAGCCAAAGTGCTTGCAACATCCATCCTGCATCCTGTGTAAACAAGTGTTCTGTAATGAAATCCCGTCAGAACCCAGTTTTAGGCCCAACTGTCCGAACATTTGATCATTTCCTCGCAGCTTCTTATACAAATTTTACACATTGTGATTTTGCAGCGTGGGTGCCTCAACATTGCGCATTTTACTTTTAAAGGAAGGAATACCCAGCCACATGGAAGAGGAGACCCCAAATTGCCTACTGCTAACATTGTTGCTGAGAAATTGAGCACACAGGGTAAAAATGACAGAAATTGAGCACACAGGAATGGACTTTTTGCCGCAACCCCAAAAAACACCCTGCATCTCTAAGTTTAAGCATGCTGATAGAAAGGCAGGGGAAGCTCAAATCTTGCTGCCATCAGTATTTTACACTGCAGTGTGTAAGAAAAAGAGGAAACGTATGTCTGCTGTTGGTGTAACGCAGCCTGTATGAGCTGGCAATGAGCATGATGTTATATCGCTTTTGCGTATGAGCATCAGGCATTCCAGCAGAAAAGAAACAAAAACGCAGGTAGTGCAAACACTACCACCAGGGATTAAAATTGATGTTGTTTGTGTACTGCACCACCTAACGGATGCAGGGCCACACAACATCCCACCTGGATAATGTACATAAAAATGGCTTTTAAATGAGGATCAGGTGGTTGGGAGGCAAAGGTCTGCGCACCACCTTCAGGATTATTGCTCAAATACTTTTTGGGGTTGTTCAATGTCTCGTCTCATCTGTATGATTTTTGATGCGGATCTGATTGCATGTGAGCTTAGTTCTTCATGAGTGCTTTGGCATGTCGACTTGTTACTCCAAGGCTCTGGAGTTCCTTGTGTGGCTGCTGTAGATGGTGCCTGTTGCTCCTATTAGGAGGATGGTGTGGAGGGTTTTGCGGTGTCCGAATAAGCAAGGCATCAGCAACTTACGTTGTTCCTGCGCGTTTTTTGCTTGTTGAGTAGGATTAGTGTCTGTTCAGTACTTGATTTTATCTGTAGGGTGTGATTTGTTTAATTGACTTACTGTCACTGCCGAAGCATCGCAGTGTTCAATTTATTGATCTAAATTGTGCAGCCCACTGATTGAACTTTACAGCCCTACTATTTTACATGTCCTTTAGTTTTTAGGAACTTACCTGGTCCACTGTACAGAAAGACTTGCTAAACAATTTGAGCTAACCAGAGTACTCTTTCTTTGTCAGCCAGCGACGGCACGCCAATTTTGAATTTGGATACTGCTGCCCTTCTTTGAATTCTAAGCACCAGGCTACCCCTTCTTCGCGATAGCATTTGTCACACTGTGTCTCCGAAAACCGTTTTCAAGGCTTTCTGCAGGCCCAAAGGGCGGACGAACCTTTGATCTGCTGATCTTAGCCTTTTTTTGGCATAGAGAATTCTCTCAGGGTCAGGGCACAAACTTCTTATTTCATTACCTCAAGCTCAGTTCTTGCATGGGCACAACACACTGAGATGTGCGGGGCCAGTGCTGAAGGCCTGTGAAGGGCTGAGCACAGCACAGCCCTGTCTGGCTTTCCGGACCTGATAGCCACAGCCACTACCACGGCTAAACAGTGAGCTAAACAGCAGTAATGCAGGACACCAAGGACATTCTGGGCGTGAGGGGGGCAGCCCCGGCAGGGGGAACAGACGGACCGCCCGCTGTCAAGGCCAAGCCCCAGAAGCAGAAACGCCCCGAGGGCATGAGCCGCGAGGCGTTCGCGCTGCTGGGTGACTCGCACCCCATCATGTCTGCGCAAGAGCTGATGCCCAAGAAGAAGAAGGACATCAAGGCAAAGCCCAAGCCCAGCACTAAGGGCATCGTGACCTGGCGCTACCTGCCATTCAAGAGCTCTGCCCGCTCTGATGGCCTGGAGCTGCAGCGCTGGACCAAGAGCTACAAGGATGCAGCAGGCAGGTTCAAGGAGCCGGATGACTCAGACTACTACTTTGCCAAGTTCAACAAAAAGGTACGCGTGCCTTTCTCTCTTTGTTTATGCAACATGAACTGTTCTGGCCTGTGTCAAAATGTGTCTCTTTTTTTGTGCGCATGTCTGAGTTTGGATGTCCATGTGTATGTGCATGTATGCGCGCGCGCGCGTGCGCGCGCGCGTGTGTGTGTGTGTGTGTGTGTGTGTGTGTGTGTGTGTGTGTGTGTGTGTGTGTGTGCATGTACGCGTGTGTGTGTGCGTGCGTGTATGTGCAAGTCTGTGTGTGCGTGTGTGTGCGTGTGTGTGTGTGTGTGTGCATTTTTGTGTGTTTGTGCATGCATGTCCTTCCCTTCTTGCATTATGAAGTGTTTGATTACAATTGTTGCATGTGCATGTGTGTGTGTTTGTTTATGCATGTGTGTGTGTACACGTGCGTACGTGTTTGTGACTGTGCATGTAGGTATGGGGTTGCGTGCTTGCGTGCCTGCGCATATGTCTGTTTCGTGTCTTTGCATGCTCAAGTGCAATTGCTCTTCACCTGTACCACACATATCTTTTGGGTTGCCGTCTGTGTTTCTGGAGCTAATGGTGTCAAATGTGTTCTACCTCTAGAAGCAAACGTGTTTGCAGAGACTAAATTGCACGCTGTAGACTGGAGGCCCAAAAACCACTAACATGGCTTTTCCATTCTAGCTCGAGCACATCATCTTAGCGTTCAGTTTTTGACTAGCAAGCAAACCCCTACATACACATATTTACATATTTAGGGTTGGCCAGAGCAATGCACACGCGTGTATGCTGTAATTGTTTTGGCAAAGGAATTTTTGCAGCTGTTCAGTAGTACGCAGCGTGCAGATGTGAGTCAGGCCAACTCTCATCATAACATTATGCCACGTCAAGATCCCTCATACATGCCCCGGAGTGTCAGACTGTCAGACTGCATGCATCTGTCCCTGTTTTCACAAACCCATCATCAAATCCTCACAGGTGTCCGTCTGGAAGTACGACGATGAGGAGTACGAGACCTTGATCCGTCCTGTTAGTGGGGACTGGTCACGAGAGGAGACGGACTACCTGCTAGACATGTGCGAGCGCTTTGACCTGCGCTTTGTGGTGATCGCAGACAAGTACGAGGTGAGGCGTAGGTGTGCTTGCATGGAACTCCTGAGTTCAGTGTATAACACATGAACTCCAGTTCTTGTAGCGCAGCGGAAGTGATATGCTACTTGATCACTTTTGCTTCTTATCTGTGTTTGTTCTTTCTCCCTCTCATTATTTTATATCTCCTTGGTCCTCACGACTTGCTCTTAAGCTTGTTTTTCTTTTTCTTTGTTTGTTACCATGTTCCTCTTAGAGCAAGATGTGAGGAACTTTGAGCAGTTGTGCTGTTAACATTGGTAATAAATCCCCCGCCTACGGCATCTCAAGATGCAAACGAGAGAACTGTAGGGTGCACGTCATGTGCGTGCTTTGACGAGGGCTTTGGTGCTTTCTGGCAAGCACAAAATGAGAGGCGTGCACAATACAAATACGCTCATTCTTGCACATAATGGCAGAGTGATAGGGGCATGGTGTTTGCGAGGTAAGAATGCATTGAGGGGACACCACCAGTGGTTGCAACAAAAGTAGTAAAGTAAATTCGACTAGCTGACTGTTTCTTAATTCCAGTTTTCTTGGCAACAATGTCGTGACCGTACATGGTATCCTAAACACCACATTTGTAGGGTTGGCCAGAACCATATAAATAATAAATACGGTGTACATACTGTAAATTGCAGGAAAATCACCAAATGTACTGTCATATACGTTGTATATATGTAGGGTTGGCCAGAACCGTATATACACACCGTAAATGACCGTATGTATGGTGATATCCCTGCCAAAAATACCGTATATACCTATAAATGTATGGTTCTGGCCAACCCTATATATATGCGGTTCTGGCCAACTCTACACATTTGCGTTGCCCTTCTTGAATCGCAACTCGTGAACTCGTTTCAGCATCCCAAATCTCCCAACCGTGCCCCCAGCCTCCACCCTGCACTTTTGTGAAATCCACAGACATGGGCACACGTATCTAAATTGACAGCTGCACGTACCTTGCGTGGCAGCTGCACACTGCTCCCTACTTGTGCTCTGCTCTGCCCTCTGTGCCCTCAGCTCAGAGTGTGCCCCTGCCTCCACCCTGATGGCAGTAGGCCTGCAGACAAAGCGTGTGCAAGCAATCTCATACTTCCTTCCGTGACTGCTGCGTGCGGTTTTTACTTGTGCTCTGCTCTGCTCTCCATGCCATCAGCTCAGAGTGCGCCCTTGCTTGCAATGAGACCTTTAGACACAAAGTGTATGCAAGCATTTACCCTAACACACACTTCCTTTCGTGACTGCTGCATGTGTTCTCAAACTTGTGCTCTGCTCTGCTCTCTATGCCATTAGCTCCTCGTTTGTCCCAGCCCCACCCTGCTTACAAAGGGGTCCCTGCACGGAAGCGGTTCTTGAGTTGTAGGCAACAACCCCTGACCACTGGGGCTATTTGTGCACGCTCTTCAATTGGTCACTTGCATCAAGGGTTACAAGGCTTTCAAGGGTTACAAGGATGGCCTACAGCCCGAGTCTCTGGCTGATGGCAATTGGTTGGTGAAACAAAAACAACCAGTGGGGCTATTTGTGCACGCTCTTCAATTGGTCACTTGCATCGAGACCCGTAGACACATAGTGTGTGCACAACAGGTCACACCCGTACGTACATACCGCGCGTGGTAGCTGCACGCTGCTTTTAAACTTGCTCTTTGCTCTGCTCTCTATTCCATCAGCTCTCTATTCCACCAGCTCTCTTTCTCTCTCTCTCTCTCTCTCTCTCTCTCTCTCTCTCTCTCTCTCTCTCTCTCTCTCTCTACTCCACCAGCTCCACGCTTGCCCCAGCGCCACCCTGCTCGTAATGAGAACCCCAAACTAAGAAGCGTGCG
>Ga0307963_1003849_pt1 | contig 11973 bp, 9 predicted proteins | sample OrgLakmetagen594_FD_201829 | JGI IMG/M metagenome (GOLD analysis project Ga0307963, IMG submission 201829) | Saline water microbial communities from Organic Lake, Antarctica - #594 | ecosystem: Environmental > Aquatic > Non-marine Saline and Alkaline > Saline | place: Antarctica: Organic Lake...
CCTTCGGGGTCGCGTGTCCTTATTTCCCCCGGGATGCAATTGGGTGTATTTATCATATATTTAGAATGTTTCCCATCATATTCTTAGCCCTTCTTCTCAGTAGTGGTGTCATTGAGTGTGGTAGAAGGTCGACCGATCCCCACACGCTAGCAGCGCTTGCAGCAGCAGAGCAGAGACGGCAGCAGCTTCACAGCATTGGGAGGACAGGCGAGCGAGGGCCCGGGAGAGGACCCGCATCCAGCACTTGGCACAGCACTTGGAGCAACAGTCTCAGCCTGGCAATGCCACTCAGCAGGCACAGGAAGCAGCAGCCCAGACAGAGTTGGTGGCTTTGAACAACCGCATGGAGCTCAGTATGGAGCTGAGGCGTTCAGAGGAGCAGTTCAGAGGGATTGCACCCCTGAATTGCTCGCTCACATGACACACAGCTGTTGAGGTATATATCGGAGGTCTTACACACCATTGGCAAGCAAACAGCTACAGACACGGTATGGTATGGTATGACAGGTACTGTGCAAACGCAAGAGGGGGTGCAGGGGGGGCGAACTCCCCCCTGAATTGTCTAACTCATTTGAATGCCGCTCTTCATTGCAAAGACCAGGCTGCTCAGAAATGGTTGAACAGGAGCAGTGGGGTGCAGAGGGAGCGCAGTACCCCCCGAATCGCTCTCACTACATTAGGTTCAACTTCAATGCAAATTGCAGCGCAGGCTCCGCCCCATTTTTTGTGATCCGCAGGATCACACCCTACTTGTTTGTTGATGTCTGCACTGCTTTATGGCTGTTGCATCGCGCTTTTCTTGGCTTGCACAAGGCCTGACAATGCACTGTGTGGGAGTAATGAATTGCGTAGAAGTAACCGTGATGTGATATATGCGTAGAAGTAATTGTGTGTTTTGCGTAGAAGTAATTGTGATGTGATTCATGCGTAGAAGTAATCGTGTGTTTTGCGTAGAAGAAATCGTGATTTATGCATATGAGTACACAAACACAACCACTGTGTTGGGATGAGGTGTTCTCCTTTTTGGAGTTGCTCTCAACAGTTCTAAGCCTGGCTAGACAATTTGATGTCTGGTTGGGGCGGTAGCTGGTCACAATTGGGGGAGTGTACAAGGCAGTGGCCAAACAGTAGAGGACTGTGTAGAGCAACTATTGAATCCGACTTATGGTTATTTTTTCAACCCTGCACTATCACATTTTCTCTCACAAATGCTCGACACAAGAAATGCTAGGACGCAGCACACGCAAATCAAGTGTGTTGCCAAGTAAGCACTCCACACTTCAGAAACCCACTCCAAACAGGGAGCAGAGAAAGGAAGAAGAAAACACTTTGCAGGCATCGAGAAATTTTTGTGTGCAGGCATTTATAATCATTTCCCACATTAATCAAGGGAGAGGACTCTTCAGGCCAAGCTTCAGAAACCCACTCTAAACAGGGAGCAGAGAAAGGAAGAAGAAAACACTGTGCAGGCATTTGGAATCATTTCCCACATTAATCAAGGGAGAGGACTCTTCAGGCCAAGCAAAGACCCTGATTTGATGAACCCTGTATCTAAAGTTAACATAGGCCGACCAGTAACTGGAGTGCAAACAGTACGACGGCGTATCTTGACATCAGCCCAACAGTGCAAACTGTGCAGACAGTACAACGGCGTGTCATGACATCAGCGCAACAGTGCAGACTGCGCAGACAGTGCAACCCTATGTGTAAAGCGTATACTAGAGCAGTGCTGCAACCCCCACACACCTTTATTTTCAGGGGCTCCTCCATGTACCTGTGGCAGCCTATGGGAGGCATCAGCTGCCCCAGGGGCTGGATCATGCATCCAGTACCTGCCGTGGACGCCTGCAGCAAAGGAAGCCAAAGCGGTGTTGCTTCTCTAAGTTTAAGACCTAGAGCAGCAACACACCCGGGTGTTCTGATAGCCAGAGGGTAAAGAGAACTTACAATGTTCAGCGAAATACGTAAGAAGTGTTATGCGGGTAATCTACAGCCTGTTGGCAAAGGCACACAGCTTTCAATGGCGACAGTATTATTCCCTGGAAAGTTGTCACGCTCAATGGCTCTCTATCTCTCTCTCTCTCTCTCTCTCTCTCTCTCTCTCTCTCTCTCTCTCTCTCTCTCTCACACACACACACACACACACACACACACACACACACACACACACACACACACTCTCTCTCTCACACACTCTCTCTCTCTCTCTCACACACACACACACACACAGTCTCTCTCTGACACACAAGCACAAGTACACAACTCGGGACAGGCAGCAGCACCCACCGACGTGTCTAGCGCCGGCACGGAGTCATGCAGAGTGCTGGTGACCTGCCGGCTCTGCAAGAAACAAACAAACAGGTATTCAGAGTGAGAAGGACACAGCGTGAGATGAAAAAGAAACAGCAATGTAGACAGTAGCACGTTTGAGTAAGCCAAGCGCGCGTGCACATTTGCACCTTTGCACAGATGCTTTTGGTTATGCTGCTCTGGTGGCACGCAGAGAACAAATGTAGCTGAGACGGGTTTCTGGTCCGCACAAGAGGTCTAACAGAGACATTCTTTGGAGCAGGCTGAAAGAGCAGGAAAGACAAGTACCTAACAACGGGGCAAGAGGACACGCAGGAAAAAGAACAGGGAAGAGAGGAACAACAGGGTCGAGAGCGACTGGTTCTACAGCACGCTCGATCACACAAGTGAAACACACATACACATACACGATCACACAAGTGAAACACACATTCACATACATGATCACACAAGTGAAACACACATACACTCGATCACACACATACACTCGATCACACAAGTGAAACACACATACACATACACACACATTTGTGCGAGAGGCATATTTGGACGTGGTTGCAGGTGTGGGCCGTCCATTGGGTGTTAGCTGAGGGTTGTTGGAGGAGGCACTGGCGGGTGTGGATACTCCTTTTGCTCCCCCTAGATTGTTGGGGCGAAGGCCAGTGCCAGGGGTGCCCTACAAAGCAAATGAGTGTGTGTATGCTGTTGTTTGTTTGTGTGTGCATGTGTAAGTGTGTGTGCTCTCCTCAATTAAGTAGTAGGACCTTAACTAATGAGTGACAAAATGAAGCTGTTCGTTCGACTCCCACTAGAGGGGAGGAGTTATGGACCCATGGACTGATACCAAACCAAATCATAAGTTTGTATGGACCTGTGGTGTGGCAACATAAACACCCTTGGATCCAGCCAATTATCACGTACCAAGGCTTGGCGCTTTGGTGTGGGCTGAAACTGCTCTGACCTGCAGGAGCGTGCAGGAGCAGCGGATGAGGTGATGTTTCGAAAAGAGCAGACATGAGTGCGCAGACCCCTGCAGCACTTCAGTGCACATTCCGCTGCTGGTAGTGGTCAATGGCCACACACAGTGTTCCCTCACTCACGTTGCGCCCCGAGGTTGCTTGATGGCAGTCTTGGGAGGCTGCACTCTGTTCCTGTGATGCTTGGTAAGCAATTCCCGAAAGCTCCTTGACTCTATCTGGGCAGCTGTAACCACATTTGATGTGTCGTCCCTGCAGGTCATGGGGGAGAGAGGAGGTTAACATAAACGCACACACAGGGCATGCACGTGGATCAAGCTGTCATTTCTTTTTCAGATAAGTCAGTCAGTTTTAGAGGTATTAGTCTGAGTCAGGCTTTCATGTCGGTGCCGCTGACATGCATTACTTACGCAGCTGTCAGTGTGTGCATTTCAAACATGAGCACGCGCACCGTGTGCTGTTCAGCAGGTCAAAGTCAGCGGCAATCTTTTCTGCTGTGATGCTGAACTCCTCAGCCACCTGGATGCAGGCTGTGACGGCCTCCCCATCCTTGAAAGATATGTTAACATTTTTGAATGCCTGTTCAAATGTACGAATTTGCCGGTCATCAGACATTTTATTGGTTTAACTAGGCCGTATTTAACTTGCAGACAAGGCAAAGCAAAACGAGTAAGAGGCAAGGCAAAACGAGTTAGGGGCAATCGAAATTGAATATATAATTAATAGCGAGATTGTATCTAGGAAAGTGACAGATTGAGAACCCTAATAAATCAAAACCAATCTGTCTTTTTGCAGTCAGTACAAGCAATGGGATCAAGGGGAGTGTTCCAGCCAGTAGGTCAGTTACTGTTTACTGGGCTCTATGTGCATGCTTTCATGCCGCATGGAGAAATGAGGCGCAGCCACCCTGTATACCCCTCGCAAATAGGAACCACTTTGCTGTCTTTCCTTGCTCTCCTATTTTTCACACATACACACTTATACGTGCAGGTCAGAAGCGCTTAACAAATGTGGCAGTCGTGCGAATGAAGAAGGCCGGTCAGCGCTACGAAGTGGCCTGTTACCGGAACAAGGTCCAGGATTGGCGCTCTGGCATGTAGGCAGTGGGTGGAGCTATACTTGCTAGATATGACACACATGCGCACACTTCAAATTGTATAAGAAAACACACGCAAATGCTTGCGCGCGCACACACACACACACACACACACACACACACACACACACACACACACACACACATACACACACACGAGAAACACACACAACACACACAAACAGTAGTACACACACATGAACACACTCATGCTTAGGCACTGGTCCCATACACATACACTCATACATGCACATTTACTTAATCTACACCCATAGTGAAAAAGACTTGGACGAGGTGCTCCAGTCCACCAGCGTGTTTCACAACGTGTCCAAGGGCGTGGCAGCGAAGGACAAAGACCTGCAGGCTGCATTTGGCACGACGGACCATACAGCAATCTGCTTAGAAATCCTGGCCAGAGGGGAGTTGCAGGTGTGTGTGCGTGCGTTTCTTTGGTGTGTGTGCGCATGTGCGCGCGCGCGTGTGTATGTGCGTGTGTGCGTTTAATTGTTTGTCTGTGCGTGTTTCTTTGTGTGCGCGTGCGTGTGCGTGTGTAGCGACTTCTAGCCCATCCCTCCATGTGAAAGATCCCTTTATTTTCCGTGTGTACATTCAAGGAAAGAGCTGCTCAGCACCTGCACAACTCGTGCACTTGGCTCTCATAGCATAAGAGAAGTGCTCACGTCACGTCGTAGCCTAAATTAAAATACATAATTCGTGTACACCAGCGCACAGCACACTCATTTTTTTGGCCAGGTCAGTGAAGAAGAGCGCAAGATGCAGTACGACCACCTGTTCAAGGACATAGCGGGCGTGCTGGTGGACAAATGCGTGAACCCTGGTAAGTGGAGCAGGCACGTAAAAATCACAATACGCAGTGAGCAGGCACGTAAAAAGCAAACTACGCAGTGGAGCAGGCATGCAAAAGCAGACTACGCAGTGGAGCAGGCATGCAAAAAGCACAATATGCAGTGGAGCAGGCTCGTGAAAAGCACAATATGCAGTGGAGTAGGCACGTAAAAAGCACAATACGCAGGCATCGAAGCCACCCCCCACCTCAAACAGGGGTAGGAGTCACTTTCTCAGGTCCCAGGGATGCGTGAAATTATTCCATAAACTGTGAGCTGCTCTCATGTTGTCCGTGCACCATGGCCGCCTCTTTTCATGGTCACGATTTTCTAGACGGCTGTGGGCGGCACGTGTGTGTTCACCTGAAATTTGGACGGCACACACTGCCCATTGCATAGCTAAGCGCGCTAGGTTGTGAGCAAATCTACTACTTCATAACGCCTACCGACTATTGTGTGCTGCGACATAATCTGTGCTAGTATTTTGTGTGTCTGCTGATTCCTGTGTGCGTGTGTGCGTGCTGCTGCAGACAGTGGGCGCCCCTACACTCTAGCCCTGATTGAGCGTGCGTTACATGATGTGCACTTCAATGTGGACCTCATGTTTTTTGCGTGTGTGTGTGTGTGCTGCAGAAGACAGCGGGCGCCCCTACACCGTAGCCCTGATTGAGCGTGCGTTACATGACGTGCACTTCAATGTGGACCTCATGTTTTTTGCGTGTGTGTGTGTATGCTGCAGACAGTGGGCGGCCCTACACCTTAGCCCTGATTGAGCGTGCGTTACGTGATGTGCACTTCAACGTGGACCCCAAGCACTCAGCAAAGCAGCAAGCTTTAGAGGTGTGGCGTTAAGGCAGTCGACTGATCAGACTCTATTGATGCACTACTTACATTTGATCAGAGTCATGTGTTGCTATGTTGCTATTGAACAAATTCCCTAGGAAAGGCACAAGAACTAGCACAAACACCAAATTAAGTGGGCCTACGTTTGATGGGCTTAGAACGGAGGCTAATTTAGCGGAGGCTTGCTTTCCAAAAAAGCATGTCAGGATTGGGCATTGCAGTCTTGCATCAAATGCGCACAGCTGCAAAGTTGTAACACGCTCGAAAATGTTGTGAGCGTTATCTTGCCCTGCTTCTTTGACCATTTGTGCTTTTACACACGCAAAGCACACACTGCGTACACCTGCGCGTCCCTACAAAAGCAGACCTCCAAGCTCCGAGCACACACACACACACACACACACACACACACACACACACACACACACATAAAACCGACAGTCTGATGTTCGACCTCCCCTCCAGGTCCTGCCGTTGCTTCAAAAGAGCTTTCCCATTGAGCGTGCACGCATGCGGATGAAGCTGTCTGTGCCACAGGCCCAACGTCAAGAGATGGTGGACAAGCTGCAGGAGTGTGATGCTTTAATCGAGGCCTCTGACGTGCTACCTCAATCGGCTACATTTGTAGTGCTGGTAAGAAAAGGAGGGAACTTGCAGTGAATGAGAACATGACGCTGCCATTGAGGCCTCTGCTTTTCTGCCACGGTCGGCTACGTTTGTAGTGCTTGTAAGAACAGGAGGGGACTTGCAGTGACTAAATACATGACGCTACCATTGAGGCCTCTGCTTTTCTGCCTCAGTCGGCTTCGTTTGTGGCGTCGTTGAGAGGGATGGATTCCAGCTAATGCAGGACATCAGTAGCCGGTGCAGGTGTGAGGTGCAGGGTTGCTGCTGACAGATTTAAGTATGGTGCAGGTATGAGGTACAAGGTTGCTGCTGACAGATTTAAGTATGGTGCAGGTATGAGGTACAAGGTTGCTGCTGACAGATTTAAGTATGGTGCAGGTATGAGGTACAAGGTTGCTGCTGACAGATTTAAGTAAGGTGCAGGTATGAGGTACAAGGTTGCTGCTGACAGGACCTCCGCTAAAACGTGCAGGACCAATACTGCCTGCCGTTGTGCTACTGGTTGGAATTGAATGCATTAGTAATGAACTGGAAAAAGAAGGGGCAGAGGTCTGTGGATGTAAGTTTACCTACCGGGGGGGGCGTAAGATCTCTGTGCTTGCGTGAGTATAAGAAATTGAGTTCGCGGCTAGCAAGGTCGGCGCTGGACAGAGCTAGACTGTGATTCAATGATCTGGGTCAATAGTCTGGGAAGTACAAACGGTGTGTGTGTTCCTAGTATTCTTACCATTTGCATCCTCGTTTCTTTTTACGCCTTTCCCTCATTTCCTCATCTCCGTAGCTGCGATTGCCACGCTTCCACGCTTTGTCATTCGCACCTTGTGTCTTTTGACTTTTATCTCTTGCTTTTTATCCGTGGTGTGTGTGCTTCTTACATTTGATTGTACTTCTCTACTGCACAAACTGATCCCTGTGGTGAAAGTACTTTCAACTCTGTCCAGTCAGACGTGTCCATCTTGATCATCCGTTCTATATTCTTATAAATTACAATTCACACGATTAGATTAAACACTTACACACACACATACACACACACGTACACACACACATACACACACACGTACACACACACACACACATACACACACCTCAGGTTGACCCAGGCCTCTTCCGGCCCCTTAACACCTTCCTCCAGGCAACCATGAATGGCAAGGGTCGCATGGAGGTCGTCAACTTTGCCGTCATGGCAGAGGGGGTGACTGCGGATGCGTTTGCCTCTGAAACCATCCACAGGAGCTGCGGTGGTAGCAGCTCAGGTGACGGGATGTGCTTCTACACCTGACAGACGCGTTTGCCTCTGAGGCAATCCACACCAGCTGCTGCTGTTGCAGCAGTGTTCTGCAATGGCAGCACCGCTGCGTTAGTTGCGTTGGCAGTAGTGGGATCTCTCCCCATTATGTGCTCTGCGTTGATTGATAGTCATGTGGGTCAAGCATGAGGGACGTTTGGTGCTCATTGGAGGCCTAGTACAGATTTTTGACAAACAAGTCAACACGCAATTCATGTCTCCTGCTTTCAAATCCCACTCAGCCCGTACGCCCACCGCCCGCCCCTACCTAATCGCTTGCCATCATATTACACACACACAAACACACACACACACACAAACACAGATTTTACAGTAGGCAGAAGACTAAACATGCTCCCCTCCTTACGACCTCTTCACCCCAGGCATGTACGGGCAACCCACACTCTCGCAGCCCAGCCCTGTCCCAGCTCTTAGCGCCTGCTCCTCTACCCTGCATCCGAGTGGTGCTGCAGCCCCTGCTGCCTCTATATCCCCTGCTGGTGCGGCTGCAGTGCCTACCGCAGCGCCACGAAGGCCTGTGGGTGAGTGCCAAAATATTCTGTGCCAAAGTGAGCAAGGTAATTCACTGCAGGTACTTGCAGGTATATCGGTGTGCGTGCTGGTGCAGCGTGCTACAGAACTGTGGTCCCTGCATTCCCTATTTGCTGCGACAAATGCACACAGATGCACATCTTCAGGCGCATGCTGGCAAATGCACAAATGCATGAACATGGGGGTGGGTGCTTTGGGACAATGCACACAGGTCAGTGTAGGTGTTCAGAGATGAGGGTGAGTGTGTTTAGTGTTATGTTTCTAAGAAGAAACTCAGTGGGACCACTTGGTGAAAATACTCACGAGCTGTGTGCTCTTTTGCTGCAGCCAACGTCATTAGAGGCTGGCGCCCTGCAAAAGAGTTAGGATTGCTTGGTCGCAGTAAGATTTTTTTTCGAGGCATTTTGGCTGCAGCCTCACATCTTTGCTGCCCTCCCTCCTTCCCTCCCCCCCCCCCCACCCAGGCACACACACACACTCACACACACACACAGGCACCAGTTCCAATCAAGGGGAGGGTAACCCAGTAGTGTACATATGTGGGCCCATCTCTCGACTACCGGAGGAGCATGCATCTCGGCGTGAGCGATTTGCTGAGCTGGATGACTTGCAACCGGGCTGGCAGGTTTGTGTGTGATGTTTTGATTGTGCTTCTTGGCTTGATCTTCCGTATACCATGCAGCAGCACTTGAGTGTGTGATGTTTTAATTGTGCTTCTTGGCTTGATCTTCCGTATACCATGCAGCAGCACTTGAGTGTGTGATGTTTTGATTGTGCTTCTTGGCTTGATCTTCCGTATACCATGCAGCAGCACTTGAGTGTGTGATGTTTTGATTGTGCTTCTTGGCTTGATCTTTCGTATACCATGCAGCAGCACTTGAGTGTGTGATGTTTTGATTGTGCTTCTTGGCTTGATCTTTCGTATACCATGCAGCAGCACTTGAGTGACCAGCACTGGTCCCTCTGTCTGACAAGTTGCTCCCTCCAGCACTCATCAATCTGCACTCCTCTTTGTGAGATAATGACGAGATAGGATTGACTTCCTCCAGCACTCATCAATCTGCACTCCTCTTTGTGAGATAACAATGCAACCGACTCCAAAATTTTCGGTTCTGGCACGAGCCTAAAAGATTCCTTGCAGACAACTGTTCGTCCTGCTATTGATTGGTGCTGTTGATCAAGCGCTGCTACAATGCGTAGCAGGGAAGCAAAAATCCTTTCTATTGAAGCACAGAAACCACTTCACCACAAGGCATATCACAGACTGAGATGTTGTTGCGGGAGGTGCTGTGTGCAAAGTGTCGAGTTCCAGAAATTCACTGCATGCAAATAGCCTCCTAGCCAACAGCAAGTAAACGTGCTTCCTACCAAATAGCGAGAAACGTGCTTCCTACTTAATAACAAACAAGCATGCTTCGTACACTATTAAACAAAATATTGAACAAACAACTCATGTGTGCAGGTTGAGCTGCGTAAGAAGGGGGACAGTGTTGAGGCGGCTTTTTACTCGCCTGACACTGGGGAGTGTGTTGGGGCGTACACAAATGCTCGTCGAATGGCTTTGGCTCACCGCAAAAAAGCTGCAGCTCAATAGCAAGAGCAGCTGCTTCTAGCTTTATCTCACAGCCAGTAGCTCATAAATGGCACGTTTAAACATGTAATAAATGGCGCGTTAAAACAATAATTTGCACCACACCATGGTAAGTCATGACGCAGTTGAGTCGAATAGTTGGGGGCTTGCTTAGCTCATAGCTTGATTTAATAAAGACACAAACAAGCTTATTGTGTTGAGCTTGTAGTTTGCCAGAATACAGAAAGTTATTCAGGCAAATTCAGAGCTGGATCAGCTCACAGCTGCTTCTTTTGTAGACTACAAGCTGGGTCATAGAAAGGGGCGTGGCAGCTTCAGAGGTGTAGTGTGCAAAGACACGTTTTCTTTGTTTTCTCCTTCCTTTCCTTTTCAGTTTTTGCGGCAAATTTCGAGACTACGCACCTCTCTGCTGACAAGGAGGAGTAGATTGTTCTCTAATAGACCACCTACAACCTAGATATTAGATCCTGAGGCCTACCTATCTGAGAACCGATACTGTCAGACACTTTATTTATACATACAGAATTCAAGACTTGCCCATGCCAAGATGTATTGCTCTCCATCTGACAGGAGTGCTTGTTGTTTCTACTCCGGTCTCTGATTTAATTGTTTGCTTTTTGTGTTTTGCAGTACCTACGCACTGCTTTGCTTAGATTAGCTAAATTTTGGATGATTGGTGCTTTACAGTGGGTTGGTACTTTGGAGTGCGTGCAGCCATGTGCACGCCTCGGGTAAACATTAAGATTGTTTCAGGTGAAGTATTGCATGAACTGAGCATCATACCTTATAAACACAGCACAAAACAGGTGAACTGGGACCCAAGAATAGCTGTTATAGCCAACTCATTAGGGTAGCTGCCCTGAAAGCCTAGTGGCCCGTGGTCAGGGCAGAATCTTCGGGGTCGCGGGTTCGAATGCATCCGCCTGGTAGCGTGAGTACTTTGCTGTCCGACAGCAACGTCTCCATTTCCTTAATCCATGCTTGTGGTGTTATCACCCCTGCCTGAGTAGTTTTTCTTTCTTTTTTCCTTTTCCAACAGCTATTGGTAAAAACAATGGATCCTCATCAACCAAAACTAGTTGGAAGTTGGAAGTAGTTCTTCATCGGTTCAGGTATTCAGTGTGCTCAACAGGAAAGCCTTTACCGGCTGAGTTTGGTAGGAAAGTAGGCAGTGGATCAACTAGTATTCGGAGTCAGATTTAGGCCACTTCTTACGTACAACGAGGCAAAGAGGTGGACAGTCCCCTACAGAAATGGCTGTTGGCAGAGAAGAAAATGATGTTGGGGTCCAGATACACCACGCCTTCATGGTGTGTCATGCGCGAGTGTGGATTGGAACCCCTACAGTTCAATTGGTTTTGCGCGGCAATGCGGCTGTACAATTAAAAGTAAAAGGAAAAGTCTACGCTGGAAGTCACCAGCGTGCATTAGGGAAAGGCTCTCAACTAGTGCTCACTACATTGCAGGAAGCTGGATATTTCTAGTTTGCGCATAGACTTGAGATTCAGGCATCAGGCAGTTTGGAGAGAGACACATGGTCAAGGCCGTTCCTTGCTCTTATTTAAAAAAGTCCGTGGCTTATCACAACTGGTTTGTTTGCTTTGCCTGAGAGACCGGTTTCTGATGCACGTGCACCATTTGTCTTGCCGGAGTATTTGAAGATGGCTCTGAGCAAAAGTGTCATGAGGAACGTAGCTCGATTCAGGATTCAAGGACGTGGGTTGAAGTGTGAAACTGGTTTATATGGCAGAAGTCCGGACAGGAGTGCACGTGTTTGCAATTTGTGTGAAAACGGGGATTATATTCAAGATGAGAAGCACGTCATTTTTTCATGTATCGGTATC
>Ga0307963_1003861_pt1 | contig 11951 bp, 12 predicted proteins | sample OrgLakmetagen594_FD_201829 | JGI IMG/M metagenome (GOLD analysis project Ga0307963, IMG submission 201829) | Saline water microbial communities from Organic Lake, Antarctica - #594 | ecosystem: Environmental > Aquatic > Non-marine Saline and Alkaline > Saline | place: Antarctica: Organic Lake...
AAATCTGTGCTTTGGTCACCCTCCTCACTCTGCTCCGCCTTTTTCCGCCTCATCGCTGAGTGTCCTTTTTCTCTCACTCACACACATCACAGGGGATGGAAATCTGTGCTTTGGCCACCCTCCTCACTCTGCTCCGCCTTTTTCCGCCTCATCGCTGAGTGTCCTTTTTCTCTCACTCACACACATCACAGGGGATGGAAATCTGTGCTTTGTCACCCTGCTCACTTTGCTCCGTCTTTTTTCGCCTTATTGCTGTGTGTCCTATTTATTCTCACACAACACAGGGGACGGAAACCTGTACACTGGTCACCGTCTTCACGCACAGCCCTGGCAGAGGCTGAGCTGGAGTACCCTGAGGGCCACAAGTGAGTTTTGCGTGGCAGTCCTGTACGCGATGTCTGGTGGTCAGCATAAAGCAGTGGTCTTGTTGTGTCTGCCCAAGCTACTGTACAGCTTAGTCCTATTGTGCATACCTGCATACCTAGGGTTGGCCAGAACCATGTATTTACAGTGTATGTACGGTGTTTTTGCAGGTATTTCATCAAATGTACGGTCATACACGGCGTATTTATATACACGGTTCTGGCCAACCCTATGCATACCTGAATGATGGAAGGTGTTATATCACTGCATCATACCTGCACTGCACCCCAAGTAGTAAATTGGCATTCATATGGCAAAGGACATTGCACCTGAGGCAAAATGAATTGGTTAAGAAAGGGCAAGGCCTTATGCACGTTGTTGAATTGGCTGACAGTGCTGATGGCTAATCAATTAATGGCCTAATTAATTAATGCTCCTCAATCATAACTCCAAAAAGCAGATTTGAAAGCGCAGGCACACGCTGCTGCATGTTTGGCATGAACACAATCTGTGGTATTTAAAGCAGAGGCACGCACCGCGTTGTTGGTGCGACCATAGATAGTGGCATTAAAAACACAGGCACACACAGCATCGTTTGCGTTTAGTCATCTACACTACTCCCCTTCTGTCCGTCTCAGCAGCATCAACCCGATACGAAAGCGTAGCCTCATGAAATATGGGGCTTGATATTGGCAGCATGTTGCAGGATGGAGAAACAGCCCGCTCGTCCATTCAATAACACTCTTTATGTGCTGCAGGTCTCGGTCGATTTACACAGCCATGCCCTTACAGACCATGGGCCCAAACGTCACCCCAGAGATCGCACAGCACCTGCAAGTGCGTGCTGCGTGCTTGTGCATGCGTGCAAGCGTGTGTGTGTTTGTATGTTTGTATGTGTGTGTATGATTGTATGTTTTTTTGTGTGTGTGTTTGGTGTGTGTGTGTTCATGCTTGTAGTGCAGCCACCCTCTCCATGGGAACACTTACATGAAGTTATACCGCTCTTCACAATCTGAATGAGCATACAGCTGGGTGAGTTGTGCGGCCTTGGCTTGTGGAAATAGAGGAAATCAGTTGTACACAGCAGTCAATGCATTCGGCCCCTACAGAGTTTACAGAGCTTGCAGAGTTTACATATAAAGCCATCAGCCAAAAGTGTGACTGCTAGGCTGCGTATGTAAAACACACACACACACACATATATAAATATATATATATATATATACAATTTGTGATGCATTCGGCCCCTACTGCCCCAAACCTACACACACGCTCCTGCTGCTCCTGCTGCTTTTAGTGAGGATGGTGGTATAATGACAACGGAGATGATTCATTATCTCAGCTCACTGGGCTGAAGGATTGAGAGGCATTGTCAGCGTGCCATCGTTTATGACTTATGACTGTAAGCAAAGATGACCCACGGTTTCACAAACCAAACCTACCTCTCTCTCTCTCTGTCTCTCTCTCTCTCTCTCTCTCTCTCTCTCTCTCTCTCTCTCTCTCCCTCTGCGCTGTCAGGACACGCTACTATATTTCTGAATTTTGTGAACACTGTTCCCCCCTGCTATCCTTCCTCCTTTTCCACTTCTAAAACCCCTGCTCTGGAATAGGCTTACCTACTTCCATTGTTTCGCCTTTGGCTTAGATCAAAGCATCCCTTAAATCTTCTTATCATGCGCAACAGCGCAGCGATGAATGAATAAGGGTGCTCATCTTGCTGTTTCCTCGAAGGCAACTTTAAATACCAATGCCCCGTCAGTGGGGCACAATTTGACCTTATATTGGCAAGCAGTAGGATTTCTGTGCTCTCTATACATCATTGATTTGTTGTATCTGTACATCTAACCCTCCTTCCTGGATCTTCCTCTAATGTGGGGCTCTCGCTCTTGTGAGCAGCTTCTCTATAAATGCGTGCACACACCCAGGCACACACACACACAAATTTGCAGGGCGCTAGGCGCTGGTATTAAGCATGCCTTTGTCTTGTTTGGTAAGCTGACTTCAGGGAGCCGCGGGTGCCGTTTAGACTACCCCTCCTTGGACCATCCCTGAGCTACAAAACTGCTGTTTATCATTTAGTGTCCAGCTGCTAGCATTAAGCTTCCCTGTGTCTTACTTAATGACTTGACTTCAGGGCGCCGGGGTCGCCATCTGGACCACGACTCCTTGGACCATCCCTGCCAACTTGGCCATTGCCGTTAATGATCAGATGGAGTATTGCGTGGCGGAGGCGTCGGTGAGTTTTGTCCTCTAACTGCCTCTTTATAAAAGTTATATTCAATCGCATTTGTGTCTGTATTACTGACATAAAACAGCACTGCGTGGGTGAGGCCAAGAGGATTGAAGTGTTATGCAAGCCTCACAAAATTGTGAATGCTGGCAACCTTGCCGATTATGCCATTGACCTGACCTGACCTCCTCATACACAGATACTGCTGGTTCCTCATGCTGCTCTATATGTCAATCAAATGCAGCAGCAACTGCAATTTTTCATGCAGGCGTGCATGCAACACACACACGCGCACACACACACACACACACACGTACACACACACTCGAACAAACAATCATAAAATGCACACAGGGTGAGACTGCTAGCAGCTGGGCGCACAAGAAGCTGGTGGTTGCCAAGGACCTGGTAGAGGCTTTGCAGGTATCCTGTTTTCTTAATTGACATCAGCAACAGTGCTGGTTGCTAGGACAGCATGGCTTCTGTTGTGAGAACCATACGTTGGGTGCCTGTTGGCATAGCAGCAAGAGTGTATTATTTCATACATCCACGGGTGTGGTTGTGTGGTGTGTGTGTGTGTGTGTTTGTGCGCGTGGGATAATTGCTACGTGTGCAGTCCATCGTCTTGCTTTTATTGGGAGGATGCAGCAGGTGCTGCTCCTTCCAACCTGTTTGAACTATGACCAAAGGGTTGAGCGCGCACACATCCTTCCTTCTGCTTATGCAAGTTCCGTATTCATTCCGCGCCTGCATGACCCGATTTAACATAAATAACACTTTCTCACGCATACAAAATTATGCGCTTTCCTCCACACGTTGCGCACAACTCACGCAGAATGCTTGAACACATGTGCACACAAGAGAAGTTTGGTGTGTGTTTCAGTGTGCTGGCCTCCTTCAAAGGCAGCGTCCTGGAAGGCTGCCTCTACATGCATGCTAGAATTCACACACGCAGCAAACAATACACACACACCTTGTGCAAACACATACGCAAATGTGCACACGTACACACAAGAGAAGTTTGGTGTGTTTTTAAGCGTGCTGGCCTCCTTCAAAGGCAGTGTCCTTGTATGTAGGGCTGCCTCTACATGCATGCTAGAAGTCACACACACAGCAAACAACACACACAATGTGCAAACATACACACACATGTGCACACGTACACACAGGAGAAGTTTGGTGTTTCTTTAAGCGTGCTGGCCTCCTTTAAAGGCAGCGTCCTAGAGGGCTGCCTCTACAAGCACCCCTTGTACGACCGCCAGAGCCCTCTGGTCGTGGGGGGTGACTACATCACGACAGACGCGGGGACAGGGCTGGTGCACACTGCACCAGGTCACGGCCAGGAGGACTACCAGGTGTGTGTGTGCGTGTGCATGTGTGCATGTGTGTGTGTGTGCGTGTGTGTGTGCACGTGTGCGTGCGTGTGCTTTGGTTTGCGTTGTGCGTGTGTGCGTGTGTGCATGTGTGCATGTGTGCTTGTATATTGTGTGCAGGATTGGCCAGGACCGTGTATACATACAGTGTATAACCGTATATTTGGTAGCTTCCCTGCCACAAATACCATTTCACACAATGGAGTATGCTGCCACAAACACATTGCACACAATGGAGTATGCTGTCACAAACACATTGCACACAATGGAGAATGCTGCCACAAACACTGTTTCACACAATGGACGACTATGCTGTCATCGTGCAAGTTTTAAGCTCTTGCTAATCGGCATGCACCAGACGAGGCAGGGCTCTGATGCTTTAAATTCTCATCCAGCACCTCCTAAGGAGGAACAAGCACACACACACACACACACACACACACACACACACACAGATGCTTCATCAAAGCATTAGGCCAGGCACGAGCACGGTCCAGAATTTCTGTGATATGCTTTTAAAACTCACTTTCTGCCGACATGATAGAGTTTGTCATCAGACAGAAAAACTACCTAACAATCACGCAAATAAGAAGCACAGACACCTGTTTGCAGCACTTGCTGCTTTTAATTACACAGTTTACACATTTATTGGCTGAACTTGCTGTGACTTTGTTTTGAATTATCAAGCTGTTTCTTTGCTACATTTGTTGGAACAGGTCGGACTGAAGTATGGGCTGGACTTGCTGTCGCCTGTGGACGACGCTGGCAAGTTCACTGACGAGGCCGGGCCTGGATTCGCTGGCAAAGCCGTGCAGGTGCGTGTTATGAATGTGGATGTATGTGTGCGCATATTACGCCCATACGTCAGCATGAGGTGGACAAGACTGGCATGTTAACTGACAAGGCTGGGCCTGAGTTCGTTGGCAAAGCCCTGGCGAAGCCGTGCAGGTGTGTGTGGTGGCAAGTGAGGCTGTTCTGTGGGGAAGCACGTTCATATACTCATGGGGGTGTGTGCATGTGTTTGTTATGTGCGTGTGCGTGTGCATGTGGTGGTGTGAGGAGGCGTGGGTGTGTGGTGGATGGTTTTTTTGTTGTTGGAATTTGCTGGAAAGTGGGTTGGGATGCAGGCTCTTTCGTGTTGATGTGCACAGAACCCTGTCATGTGCATCCCCAGGCTCGTTCATGCTGGTGTGCATAGCACCATGTAACCTATAATGTATCCCCAGAATCCCTGAAGGCTCTTCACTCATTACGCACGCCTTGTTCTCTCGTCGTTGGGCAACGGAAACAGACAGGGCCATGATGTATGCTGCACGCTCATGCACGCCCATAACACACACACACGCACACACACACGCACACACACACGCACACACACGCACACACACACACGGATTCATGGAACCAGGGCAGTGAAGCACTGGTGCTGACTCGCAGCAGGTTCGCACATACACACATGAAGTGCATCACCACGGCTGCATGCTTCACTCGCTGGGTGGGGGCGACGAGGCCGATGTGCAGGCCTTGACAAGTGCTGACCTGCTTTAGTTTTGCTCAGCACAGGTCACGGGCACAGGCATAGTTGTGACACACATTTTAAACCCTGAGCTCTAAGTGATCATTTCACAGAACCCTAAACCCTAATCCCTAAAATGATTTAAATCACACCAAGATGTACACCTCTACACAAGGTCTATAGGGCGAAGGCAATAAGGCGACGATGCAGGCTTGGACAAGGGCCGCCCACCTGCAGCTTCACTCAGCACACAGACACAGACGTGTACGTGTCACATACTTCAAGCCATCGACACACACACACGCCTTATATATAATGTCTGTGTTCAGGGTGAGGGCAATGAGGCTGTGGTTCAAGCCTTAACTGGAGCCGGTGCCCTTCTTAAGGAGGAGATGTACAGCCACAAGTACCCCTACGACTGGCGCACCAAAAAGCCTACGATCTTCAGGTAATTAATGCACACAAGTACCCCTACGACTGTTCACAAGTACCCCTACGACTGGCGCACCAAAAAGCCTATGATCTTCAGGTAATTAATGTACACAAGTACCCCTACGACTGGCGCACCAAGAAGCCTACGATCTTCAGGTAATGCACAGCAGCAGCCTACAATCTTCAGGTAATGCACAGCAGCAGCCTACGATCTTCAGGTATTGCACACACGCACATGCTGCTACAAAATTGCTGATTGGGATCGACTCATAATGAATGCCCCAAAAGGGTCTTGGCCTGCCGGTAGAAAGCGTGGGACCTTGCGCACCACCTGATTTGTGGGTGAGTGGGTGAAAGTGTGTGTGCAAGTGTGCTGCAGCCTGTGTGAAACAACCTTCAGAAAAACAGTACGTACGCACCAGTTTTCATGCGTTAAGATTGCAAAGCGCAGAATTGAGGTCACATCCCTGCTCACTGTTCACACTCACCGTTCACGCTCACTATTCACACTCACTGTTCACACTCGCCGTTCGCGCTCACTTTTCACACTCACTGTTACACTCACTGGTCACACTCACCATACACACTCACTGTTCACACTTGCCATTTGCACACGCCATTTACACTCATTGTTCACACTTGCCGTAAACACTTGCCATTTACACTCACAATTCACACTCACTGGTCACACTCGCCGTTCACACTCACTGTTCACACTCATTGTTCACACTCACTGTTCACACTTACTGTTCACGGTCACCATTCACACTCGCTGTTCACACTCACCATTCACACTCACTGTTCACACTCACTACTGACAGGGCCACCAGTCAGTGGTTTGCCTCGGTGAACGGTTTCAAAGATGGAGCCTTGGATGCAATCAAGCAGGTGCGTCGCTGTTCGGGTCTTGAATGGACTTAGATTTGAATTGGATGACTTAAATTGGATTGGACTCAGATGACCGGCTTAAAAGATGGAGTCCCTGGATGCCATCAAGCAAATGCGCTGAAGCCCAAGTTGCTACAATAGTCTTTGCTTGAGGTTTGAAATCTGGTGTAACATGGACCGGACTTTTTGTCGAGTGTGTGTACCAAGACTGAAGCTACCGTATTTGCACTAATGCTTTGAGTGAGTTAGCAACGTAACTGCAGTCGCTGCACATCATTGCAATATCCTTGCACTTCTTGTGCAGGCACACACACACACGTGTTCACACACACACACACACACACACATACACACACATACGTGCCCACACAATGTACGTGCCTGCCGGTGATCCCTGCTGAATGCAGATCTCATGGGTGCCAGCAGTAGGACAGGCAGACACGCTTCACTGCATAAAATCACACTCGTGTTTCTTTCCAATCAGTATGCCAACTAAGACACGCAAAACACGCAAATACACTCATACCCGCACGCACACACAAACATACACACACAGGTGTCATGGGTGCCAGCTGCATGGCAGGCACGCACAAGCACGCACAAGTGTATGTTTCCAATAATGAGCAAACTGTGACACACAACACACGCACATACACACACATACACACGCACATACACACACATACACACGCACATACACACGCACATACACACACAGGTGTCATGGGTGCCAGCTGCAGGGCAGGCACCCATCACTGCCACGATAGAGACACACAACACACGCAAACACACTCATACCCGCACGTACACACGCACGTACACACACAGGTGTCATGGGTGCCAGCAGCAGGGCAGGCACGCATCACTGCCATGACTGAGAGCCGCAGCGATTGGTGCATCAGCAGACAGAGAAAGTGGGGGGTGCCCATCCCTGTGTTTTACGACCTAGAAACAGGTGCGTTGCGACGCGCACTAATATGTATAAGTGTGTGTGCCTTTTATTTTTACCGGGTGCAGCGTGCAGCCTAACTTTTCACTGGCTGTGGTGTTTATGGTTAAACTGCTCCTGTGATGCAGATGCTTTTGCTTGCCTGATTGGCTGGGGAGCTCTTCTTACCTGGCACATTGAAACAAGTGTCTAGGTTAATCTAAATGACAAAAACAGTTACACAAGCGCACTTTTTATTTACACACACAGCAACACACGGCATACAGCGTGCACTTAAAGATAAGGCGGTGATGGTGGAGGATGCACATGCCTGCATGCCCATGTACACAAAATTCCACACCCTCACGGACAAGGTGGTGATGACAGAGGTTGCACAATCACACACACACATAACACACGTACACACACATAACACACACACAAACACAACACACACATGCGCATGCAGACAAGGCGGTGATGACAGAGGTTGCACCGACACACACACACACACACACACACACACAAACACACACACACGCACACACACGCACACAACACACACACACACACAAACACAACACACACATTTATGCAGACGAGGCGGTGATGACGGAGGAGAGCATAGCCCACGTGGCCACCTTGTTCAGCCAGCACGGCTCTGACATTTGGTGGACGGCCCCTATGGAGCAGCTGCTGCCAGCTTCCCTGCAGCACTTGGCACCTAGGTGAGCGTTTGATGCATGCTTGCAGGCTGTATGGGTGGATAAGAACTGTGGGGAGGAGGGCACACGTGGCTGGTACGCAACATAAAGCAGCTGCTGCCAGTTTCCCTGCGGCACCTTGTGAGCTCAAAGCCGTATCACAAACCGCTACAAGCACCTAAGACTAGCAACAAACGACAAAGGATCTGAGGAAGTTGTATAGCCTCTCGAGGACCTTAAATTTGCTTTTGTCGCACAACCCCAAACATGGCATACTCACGCTTTGATTGATAGGATTCAAACACTCACACTCTCACTAATGACCACACTCACACTCACTAATATGCACACTCACTAATATGCACACTTACACTCTCATAAGACTCCCACATTCACACTTTCACTTATGACCACACTCACACGCTCACTCTCACTCACAGGCACACTCACACTCCCACTATTACGCACACTCATACTGTCATAACAAGGCTCCCACCTCCGTGTGTTCATCTGAACGCCATTGCTTCTCTTCTTCAAGTAACGCAAGGTTGAGAAGGGGGCATGACACCATAAATAAGTAGGGTTGGCCAGAACCGTATATATACACCGTATATGACCGTATATATGGTGATTTCCCTGCCAAAAACACCGTATACACACCGTATATATATGGTTCTGGCCAACCCTATAAATAAGTGTACAACAGACCAATCCACTGTCCAGCGTCCCGTGCACGGCTTTGCCCAGTTTTTTTCACTCTCCGTACAGGAAGCGTCAGGATGCATAACTTTTGGACGGCACGTGTCAAATTCATCAAAAGTTATAATTTTGGAATCTTGACGTCAAGAGCTATCGATTGGTATATATATGAGTCGTATCCTGGAGGGGGGGGGGGAGTCCCCCAATGTGGTATTAGTTATTTTGGGGGGGTCTCCAGTTTTTTCTGGTCCACATCACGGAGTTCTAAATACATCATCGAATTCTTCAGCTCAAGTCCATTCAATTGGCTCCCTTTTTGAGCAAATTGAGTAAAAGGGGGGGCTGTGGACTTGTCCTTAAATCAGAGGCACGCGCGCTCAGGTGCAGGCCGCGGGGTGAGTCAAGCCAATGGAGCAGCAATTCACTCCAAGCTTCCAGGATTGTGCCAGCATGAGATGGTCAGTAGAAATTCTGAAGCTTATTCTTAAGAAATGAAAGCAATGCGGGGTTGTGCAAGCCAGTTGTGAGTGCCTGGTAAGTCATGTGTGCACGGGCGTCCGTATCTCAGTTTTTGCCCCAAAACTTTACAAAACTTCAGTTTCAGATCTTGATGAGTATGCAGATGGATGCAAAACTCATTGAGGAGCAGATTGGTACCCTTTTTGTCTGGGTGGGAGCACTGGAAGGGGGGTTTGGGGGGTGGGTGGTCCTTCAGGGGTGTCCACGCCAAAAAATATACGTGCCTGTCCCCAACAAGAAAAAGACGCCTCCTGCTCCATACGTTAAAAAGGGAGGTTACACTATGTATGCGTGTAGAATAGACTGATTTTTTTTCGGCATGTCTGGTTTACTGTTTTACTCAGACGCTGCTGCCTTCTCACTCTGTTCAGGTTGAAGAAGGGAGACGACACCATGGATGTGTGGTTTGATAGCGGCAGCAGCTGGGCAGGCGTGCTGCGCACCAACCCCAAGCTCAACTTCCCTGCTGACCTATACCTGGAGGGCTCTGACCAGCACAGAGGTGTGTGTGTGAGTGTTGTGTGTGTGAGTGTTCGGTGTGTGAGAGTGCGTTAATCAATGTGTGTTTGTGTAGAGTAGGTGTGTGTGTAAACGTCGTGTGTGTGAGTGCGTGAGCGAGTGAATGTGTGTTTTTGTAAAGTAGGAGTGTGTGTATGTATATATGTGCGTACACAGGTCCAGGTGAGTGAGGGAGGAGGGGGGGAGCAATCATAACCATGCATGCACGATTAAAGACAGCATGTCATATGTCTATGCCTTGCAGTAAGTTGCGTGTGCGTATCCTGGAGATCCAAACCCAAGGCAGGTACTTTAGAACAGAAATTGGCTATCACAAACCTGCGCTGCCCAAGCAGCAAGTGCCTCTGAGCACACCTTTGGTGATTCGAGCAAGCACTGTGAACGTGCACCTTTTCTTGATCGTTCCTCTCCCTCTGCATATTCACACACTCATGTGAAAGCGTGCATGCTGTTCCACCCACACTCGGGCGTACACATGCAAAAATCAAGGGCACACAAGCGTGTAAACACACGCACACACACACACACACGCATGCACACATGCACACGTACACACATGCACGCACACAAGTGCATACGTAAACACACTCAAGACACACACTCACACACACACACGCACACATATTCACACACACAGGCTGGTTCCAGAGCTCCCTGCTAACCAGTGTAGCTGCTTATGGGTCTGCCCCCTACAAGCAGGTACGGGCATTATGATCTTGAGGGTTTGATAATTTACAGACAGAGGAAATGGACAGGGAATACATCTAAATCACAGCAGAGAAATGATGTTATAGCTGCACTCCGACAAAGTCATGGGTGTGTTCATTCCGACAAATGAAACAGACAGGCGATACATCTAAATCACAGCAAAGAATGAGGTAATAGCTGAACATTGACAAAAATATGGGTGTGTCAAACAAAAGCATTGGTACACACCCATCATGAAGCGGATTGACACACCCATAATTACATGAATGCAAATATTGGCACTGGAATGCAAGATTTGGTCAGTTAGACGTGCACTTGACTTCTTTTGAGCATGTGACTTTGATGCTCTGCTTTATAGTAGAGAGGGATGCACACTGCGCGCAAAGAGCTACGCCACACATGCACTCACAGGTGCTGACGCACGGCTTTGTCCTGGACGAGAAGGGCAGCAAAATGAGCAAATCGTTGGGCAATGTTGTGGACCCTCGCATGGTCATCACAGGTATGTGTGTGAGCGTATTGTGCGTGTATGTGTGTGTATGTGTGTGTCGGGGAGGAGCGTGTGTTGTATGCGTGTGTTAGGGAGGAGCAGGTGGTAAATGTGTGTGTTTGTGTGCGTGTGTGTGTACAAACGTGATTGCTCACCTCTTTTTTTTGTTCCCATGGCGCAAGTGAAAATTTAGATTACAGGGGGCAAGGATGAGTGCAAGGGAGTATTCTGCTGGTTTCGTTTTGATGTTCCACTGCTCAAGTCCACTGCCTATGTGTCGCACCTTTGTCTCCCATTCAATGTCATTGCAGGACGCAATGATGAGTGCAAGAAAGGAATCTGCTGATGTCTTTTTGATTTTCCTCTGCCTAAAAACCACTGCCTAAGTGTCGCGCCTTTGTCTTTCAATTTATTGAGTTGCAGGGGGTAAAGATGAGCGTAAGGACCCTGCCTACGGTGCTGATGTCATTCGCTTGTGGGTGGCTTCTGTAGACTACACCTCGGACGTTATGATTGGGCCCGGCATTATTAAGCAGGTGTGTGGAGAGGGGTTGTGGGAGGGGGGGGGAGTGCACCCCCACA
>Ga0307963_1003863_pt1 | contig 11950 bp, 11 predicted proteins | sample OrgLakmetagen594_FD_201829 | JGI IMG/M metagenome (GOLD analysis project Ga0307963, IMG submission 201829) | Saline water microbial communities from Organic Lake, Antarctica - #594 | ecosystem: Environmental > Aquatic > Non-marine Saline and Alkaline > Saline | place: Antarctica: Organic Lake...
CACACACACACACACACACACACACACACACACACACACACACACGCACGCACGCACGCACGCACGCACGCGCGCACACACACACACACACACACACTCAAACACACACACACACACGAGCATACAGAGGCACACACACACACAAACTCACACAAGCGCGCACACACACACACACACACACACACACACACACACACACAAACACACACACACACACACGTGTGTGTGCATACAGACACACACAAACACACACAAACACACATAAACTCACACACACACACACACACATAAACTCACACACACACACACATACACACACACACAACACACACACACTCACAACACAACACAAATCAAAACGCGTGCACACACACACAGACACCTGCACTCTCACAACGCAGATGCCAGGCCAGAACATTTGCCGGCAATCATCCACGATAGTTGCGAGCTCGAGGAAGGAGCTGCTGGAGAGCAGATTATACAGAAGGACGGTGCGTTCCCTAACTCATTAAGCATCTTGGCCAGGGTAAGAGTGCAAATGTCAGATGCCTGCGACAACCTAGTGCTCGATAGAAAGGCCAGCCTGATCAGCGAAAGGCAACACAACATGCACCTGTTTGTCCAAGCACACATTTGTCTTAGAGGTCCTCATTGTGCACTACATCTCGTGCGCAGGTGGCTGACACCCAATATTGGGAAAACTACCTGACTACTGACAGATACTTCAAGAACATGCTGAGCTTGCCCAGGTGTGTAAATGTGACCTGAAAACAGAGAGGGCACCTTGTAAAATTGCCCGAGGGGACAGGCTTGCCGTGTCAGCTTCTTGTGACTCCCAACAGCATTCGTTAGTTCTCACGCTTGAAGTGAAAGTTTATGACTGGCCACAACAACAATACTACTACAGCGACTCACCAATAATCACTCCCTGACACGCACGTACGCACACATGTATGCTCACACACACACTCACACACACCTGCACACACACACACACGTGCACACACGTGCACACAAACAAGCAAACTCTCACTCCCCCCCTCAGCTCTCGCATTATCCGTGGCCTGTCCGGGCCCCTGACACTAGTAGCCGGCGTGGGTGCCGCTGTGAGCACATACGAGACCCTGCGCAGCCAAGGCGTGCTAGGTCCAGAATTTCCCAGCATCCTGATGCCCAACAACTCCCCCCTCATGCTCACCAGCTTTGCCGTGTCCCTCCTGCTGGTGAGTGAGCCACAGGACTCCTGAGCATTCCTTCTCTCATTCCTCCTAAGGCCAGAGTGTGTTGGGAGGCTCCATGCTCGTCAGTTATAAAATCCAGTTGCAAACATTGTTATGTGCATGTGTCTCGCTATGGTGTGTGCATGTGTGTGTGCACGTGTGTGTGCACGTGTCTCGCCATGGTGTGGCCACTGGATGCAGGCACTCACAGTCCTCATAAGAAGCTTGACTGCCTTCCTTTCCCATCTTTGAAAACAGGTCTTCCGCACCAACCAGAGCTACGATCGATGGTGGGAGGCACGAAAGGTCTGGGGCTCCATTCTCAACCGCGTCAGAGACATTGTCACCCAGGTGGGTGTTGTTTGTGTGTGTATGCGTGTGTGTATTCAATATGCGCTGTGATGTGTATGGGGACCCTTGAGCCTGCCAGGACGCCCTCATAAACTCATTAATGGACAATACTACTAACAACTAGCTGCGTGCGTGTGTGCGTGTGTTGAGGCTACGCATGTCGGTGGTCGTGCAATGCCTCCTCCTTCTCCGCCACTGTTTTTCAGGTCTGCCTTCAGCTCAGTATTGCACTCTCACCTTAAATCCGTTATTTACATCTGACTCATGAGCATTAAGACGTCCCCTTCTGAACCCTCTTGCTTTGACCTCTCATCAAGTCTCATCATTGCTTTTTTTTGTGTTGCCTGCTTCTGTCATTGGCGTGAGAAGTGCAGGCATGAATTGTCAATTGTACTTTATCTTTTCCCGGCACACATCCACACAGGCGTGCGTGTTCATTCCTGAGGACGAGAAGGAGCTGAGGGAGTCCATGCGAAACTGGACCATTGCGTACACGCGCACCCTAGAAGTGCACTTACAGGTATGTTGCAAGTGTGTTTTGTCTTTAAATACTTCCCTCTGCAATTCCTCTCACCCTTGCTGTAGTCCACAAGTCCTGCAGCTCTTCCTCGTTATCGAAATTGTTGGTTTGTGTCTGAACTGGAGGGAGCACTTGCTTGTGCTGATTTTGCTTGGATGTGTATATAGGGGTGTTTCCAAAATACACACGTGTTTTGCTGACCCTTGTGGTTGATTATGTGTGTTGTTCAGGGTAAGCTTGTGGAGAGGGACTTGAAGACCAACCTGGAAAAAACTCTCAACCCCGCGGAGCTCGAAATGCTGAGTGAGTGAATGTTGGTGCTGCTTTCCTGGGCGTGGTTTTTGTTATGCAACCAGCAATGGGGTATGCATAACAGAAGACGTGTGACAAAGAGAAGCAGCTCACACAAGTGCACACACAAAAGCACAGACTCATTCACTCACGCACACACACACACACACACACTCACTCACTCACTCACTCACTCACTCACTCACTCACTCACTCACTCACTCACTCACTCACTCACTCACTCACTCTCACACACACACACACACAATTGTAGTGAACAGCCAGCACAAGGTGGTCAAGTGCCTGAGTGTGATGGGCGAGATTGCGCTGCAGGCCCCCATTAACAGCATTGAGCGCCAGATGCTCATGCAAAACGTGCAACTGTTCTACGATACTTTGGGTGAGCTCCACGTCTTTGCCCCCTTGTCTTCTTACAGCTATGTCCGCAAATCCAACGGTGCATTAACGGTCATATTTAATTTGGGCAGCCCGTCACAAGCCTGTCTGTCCTCACCACCTCCTGTCCTTTCCCTATGCCTGCAGGCATGTGTGAACGCATCATGCGTACCCCTCTACCCCTGACCTACACCAGGTGTGTGATATTGTTGATGTGTCCAGGCAAGCATTGCCAGTCGTGCTTCTTGGGTGCCTGCAGCTATCTAAAGGATTGAATTGAACAACAAACGTTGGTTGAGTCCAGCGTACTGTACCTGCATAACAGTATATGGATAGGTGTGTGCACACATCATCGCGTAATGCGCTCGTTGCTGCAAGCTGCACACCCTCTTGATCTTGGTGCAGGCACACTTCGCGCTTCTTGTTTGTATGGATCAGCGCTCTGCCCTTTGCCCTTTACGGCGCGTTTGGCTGGGGCTGCATCCCTATCACCGTCGTCATCTCCGCTCTGCTGCTTGGCATCGACGAGATTGGCGTGCAAATTGAGGAGCCCTTGTGAGTCTGAGTCTGGCAGAGACGGGTGCTGCATCGTGCTGTTGTGTTGTGCATCCAGCTGCTGGTTGCCTGCTAGTGTGCGTGGACAGGCTTTGGTCGAAAACCCTGTGTTCTGCCTTACATTTGCGTGTCATGATTAGGGTTGGCCAGAACCGTGTATATACACCGTGTATGATCGTGTATTTGATGGCTTTCCTGCCAAAAAAAATACTGTAAACGCACCGTATATTTATAGTTCTGGCCAACCTCGGTCATGATGCATTGACTTGGATGTTGGGATGATGCGTGTGACTTTTGTGGCGTACCCTGCATTGAGATTCTACCATATAGGCTTGTGGCACTAACTGGCAAACCTTGCATTTTCAATTAAGCTGATTAGTGGCACTGACCCGACCCCCTTGGAGCAGAGCTTGATACCCTGCACCATTCCATGTGCATGACACGTCTCCGTATTGTCTCATCCTTTGTCAAATCACTTCCACCCCCATATGAGCCGACGAGTCTTCTCCAAGCCTCAAAATCAGTGTCTCAGGCATAGCTGTGTTCTGTTGCACCTCGCAGCGGTGTTCTTCCTTTAGATGCCATCTGCACCCGTGCTGAGATTGACATGAGGAGTATTGTGGCAGACCAGCCTGCCTGTGCTGACCTCGTACGGGTGAGTGATAGACACGATGCTGCTGTGTGGGGTAGGCCTGTTTGTCAATGAGGCTCCATGCACTAATCTCGTCGTTGGTGCACTTGTGAACATTGTCTACATCTTTTTGGTGCAGCAAGAGGAATGTCCACGTTTTGGTAGGCAGGCCTCAAATGCTGCTGCTCTTCCGTTTGCGTGATTCCTGCTCACAGGAGATGAAAGAGTCAAAGAAGCCCGCCAGCTTTTCCCCTCCTCGCACAGGCGTCCCAGCCGAGGCCTCAAGGTAAACCTTCAAATTAGCTAGGGCAAGCCTGTGCAGCTGCTTCACCTCCTGTAGCGAGCAGGGAAGTGGGAGTCAGGCTCCTGTGTGGGATGTGAATAGCTGGCAAATGCGTCTGGAGGTTTCCTGCCGAAGTCTCTAAGGAACATTGACAGAGGGAAGGAAAAGAGGGCCTTGTGCGTGCCGTAGAGCGAGTGGAGGAAAAAAATGAGAGCAGCGCAGTAACTCTAGTCTGCCATGCAAGAATAAATAAATCTAGCCACGCCATGTGTTTCACCATGGCAAAGAGGTACTGTACTTGTAGTAGACAAACTAATGCTGACCATGCAATGCAAGGCAGGTGTAGACTTAATACCATGTTTGTCTTGGATCTGTGATGCGCCATGTTGCAGAAGATTTGTGTTTATAATTTAATGACACTTCCGTCCTTTGTAGCTTCATATTGTGACATTTTGGATACCATGTCATTTATTCAGTCTGTGTTTTAGTTTGGTGATTGGTTTTGAAACGTTTGTTGTGTAACATGACGCGTCACAGATCCAACATAAAGAAGGTCATTCTTTCTCCACCTGCCTTGTGAGGGGGGGAAGTAACTGCGAAGAGGGATGTTTACGGTTTACAACGATTACAAAAGAAGGCCTTCAGTCAAGGAGTGCAACTGCTCATAAAAAGCTATCAAGTATAGTTAGAACAACCTCACTGGAATGCTGACTAACTGCTCGTCACATAATCCGTCGCTGCCACCAATTGAATGTGACACGTAGTTGCTTGCTGAGCAACTAGCAGGTGTGACATAGAAATGGCGGGTGCTTCAAAAGGTTCAATTTACAGAGTTTACAGGTAGATTAAGGTTAACAAGGTTTACAGAATAAGGTCTATAGATAAAACCATCAGTCAAACGTGCGACTTCTAGGCAATAAAGCTAGATAAACCTTAAGTTCAAAAACAGGGAATGTGAGATTGAAAAGTGGGGAATCCAATCAAAAGGCCAATAGTTTAGTTTGGATTACAAAGGCCTCCAGCCTGGCATGGCTGCTCAACCTAAAGGTCCCAACAAATAAATCAATCAAAAATATCGACAGCTGCACTAATAAATTTGTAAACTTCTGAGTTATGTTGAAAAACAAAACCTTTGATATTTCCTTCAGAAATATTATCAACTAAGTAGATGAACTGGTGCCGTAAATGTTCGGTCCCGATACATGAAAAAATGACGTGCTTCTCATCTTGAATATAATCCCCGTTTTCACACAAATTGCGAACACGTGCACTCCTGTCCGGACTCCTGCCATATAAACCAGTTTCACACTTCAACCCATGTCCTCGAATCCTGAACCGAGCTACTAAAAGGCCAATGAACACAAGAGCCGTCTTGGAAGCTAGGAGTAGCTAGGAGCCAACAAAGGTTTACCAAAAAAGGTCTTCAGTCAGGAAGTGCGACTGCTAGCCTGCTCATAAAAGGCAATTAGTTCTTGGAGGAAAAAACAAAGCTTGCTGCATGTTGTTCTGGCTTGAAGATGTTGACACATCGCGAGCTCCTGTTTTAGAAAAGGTAGGAGCTAACATATCTTCTAGATGAGATATAGCAAGAAGTCTACTGCAGACTAACGGAAAAAGTCAAAAGATGAATTTACACAAGAGCAAGGGTGCTGGAAAGGAAGTAAGAGATGCAGATTGACAGGAGCAGCAATGAGGGGTCAAAAAAGTGGTAAAAAGAGTGGAGGGACTTATGATAATGAGTGTTTCAGAGGGGCTTAACCTGCATGCTGAGGCGCCAGGTACGGAGAATAAAAGAATAATTTAGGCTGGGGACCCAGTTCTATCTTTCCACTAGGGACCCTCCCTGAGCAAGGGGGCGTCCCCACGAGTGGCACACCCCAAGCAAACCGTGCTTTCTCCCCATCTATCTGTCAAATAAACCCCATGCATTGCCTCCCCTGAGTAGTCCGGCTAATTTGTTAGCATTCCTCAGTGTTATAGGTTAGAGGTTGGCATTGTGGTCGTACAGACTGTCTCCCTTCTGCATTCGCTTGACAGATGAATTTGTAACCTTTGTTTTCAAGTTTATTCTCGTCTAAAGAGGATCGGGTCTGAGTAGTACGTGTATCGCTAAGCAAGGCTAAGTGAGTAGAGACTGATAGATCACCTGGCGCAAAACACAAGATTAGTGCTGCGTAGGGGAATTTGCTCCTGCTCCACTGTTATAATAACAAGTAGGGTGTGATCCTGCGGATCACAAAAATTGGGGTGGTGCCTGCGCTGCACACACACACACACACACACACACCACACACAAGCATAAACACACACAACTGCGCTGCAACCTGCATTGAAGTTGTACCTAATGTAGTGACAGCGCAGCCCCCCCTGCCTACCCCCTCTCTTCCGTTTGCATAGTCCCGGTCATACCATGTCTGAAGCTGTGTGACCTGTGCAGCGCCGTCTCTTAGGGATTTCCGGTCCCCATGGAGTGGTGTGCCGGAAGCTGCAGCCTGAAACCGCATGAGTTGCCCCACAGAATCACAACTTCGATATTTGATGATTCTTTATTGATTCAATTGAAACACTCGCACTTTCGCCCATTGCCCATTGCAACACCTCCCATGCAAGTGTGTTTGACCGCACACCCAAGGGCATGGCTGAAATCAGCGCAAAATCAGCTTTCTGGCTGTGCCATTCTTATGGCGTGAAGTGGCCTGGATGGCTCAAAGCTTTATTCTTTCAGCGTGGTGACTCGCAAGTGGAATGAAACATAGGGGGACTACGTTCTGGGGGGCTCCGCCCCAAAAAGAATGAGGCGTCTATTTGTATAGACGGCAGTTCTGCTCTTCTTTCTCCTTACAGGCTCTCTGCGCAAAAGGGTGCGTCCGAGGATATGAGTGACCTCATGGTCCCCGGCCCCAGTGGCGGAAGGACGTCATCAAACAGTGCTCAGCCACGCGTGGTGCCCATTGCCACTGCCCCTGCTGCTGCTGCTGCTGCTGCTGCTGCTGCTGCTTCCCCTGCCCCTGTTGCTGCTGGCGTGAATGGGAACAGTACCGCTGGTCCAACGTCAGAGGACAGCAGCAAAGCAAAGCTGCTGGTAGGTTTGTGCCCATGACCTTGTGAGGCGTATGCTGTGCATTTATAGTTTTAAGTAAAAATGAAGCCAAGGGAAGATCAGAGGGGACATACTATTGATGTCATATGTATTCAAAAGGCTTGGACAGGAATGTATCCATTTGCTCTGTACATACACATACACACAGAAAAAGCTGTATTCCTCAGATCAGCCAATCAAGGGCAAATCAGCGGCACTCACACAGCCACCTGATCCTCCATTGCACAGGCGGTACGTGCACAAGTGGAGAAGGCTTTGCACGAGAACCAGCAGGAGCTGCAGACAGCAGGGAAGTTGGACCAGGACCCTCTGCATACTCACATGAGCACAGAGGGTGGCATCAACCTGGTCAAGCTCAACGACGGGGCCGCTGCTGAGCAGGGGAACCAGGAAAACAGCAGCCAGGCATTGGTGGCTGAGCTTGCAAAAGTGCGAGTGCAGCTGGACCAGGCAAGGGCGGAGCTGAGTGCGCTGCAGGTGCGGGGACAAGGTATTAGAGATTGGTATTAAATAGGGGTGGCCAAAATCGTGTATGTACCCGTATATGACCATTTGTATGGTAATTTCCTTGCCAAAAATACCGTATGTACACCGTATATACATATGTATGTCATATGTATGTATGGTTTCGGCCAACCCCAGTAGGTTTTAAAATTCAGTAGCGTGAGCCCTATATCATTGAAACCTACATGTCGTTCAGTTAGTAAAGCAAATACAGGCCTCTGAAATATAGATGAAAGGGTGAGCTGCTAAGGATACTTCCCTGCAATTTCTTTTTAAAAGGATCGGCCTGTGGACGCAGTTTACAAGCATTTCAGTTCCGTGCGCCGTGAAAACCTTTCTTGCAATTGCACCTCGGGTGATGGTTCAAAAGGGGACAATCAAGCATGGAACCTACAGCCACTCTTGCTTATTTAAGTTGCAGGACACAAAAACAAAAGCTGTCTTTTCAGCTAATGACTTGTTTATGCTCCTTCACTACACGCTGTATCCTCTAACTGTTTCTCTGTCGTGTATCTGTTGCCACTCTTTTTTGTAACAGAGCAACACACAGGGAAGCAACATGCAGCATGCCGCTGCAGCTCAGGCACAAGAGGTTGTAAAGCTGAAGGTGACCATTGAGACGTTGTGTGGAGAGCTCGATCGAAATGCCCAGGAGATGGAAGAGTTGAGGCAGAAGCTATCAAAGAGTCAAAGAGAGGCTGCTGGGCTGCGGGTACGAGCATCACGCCTTTTCATCTAGCCTTGCCTTCTATTCATTTGGAGAAGCATAGCTTATCACCGGGCAGTCCATTAGGTTGCGTCACACATTTGTGCACTACATAGGAATACGTCTGCCGTATACACGCAGCACTTGTACTGACTTTTAGAGCAACTCTCTCAAGATGTACAATACATATTATAAACTGTCATGTTATAACTCAATGCAGGATGTGCGTGGGCAGATGGTGGCACGTGAGATGATCATGGCATCTCAAGAGGAGGAGGTGAGACTTGGTGATGTTGCCCGATTCAAAGATATGTGTGATTTCACATCAAACTCGTATATCAAAGGTTGATATTATAATCGTTCTATCCCTCAGGTGCGAATGAGGTTCACATGAATTACACTTTGCTTGCAAAAAGCTAACCACGTCAAGTACCTGGAACGCATCAGCCTCCCTGAATTCACCTGAATGAGTAACTTTTCCGAAGAGGTCGACTTTAATTGACGTTTGTGCCCCGCATGTTTCTTTGTTCAAAAATGCAAGAATGAATGCTCTTGGCACACTACACCGGTCTGCTGCAGGTCGAACGACTGCGTAGCTCGTTGGAAGGCATCAAAGCATCAATAGCCAAGGGGCTTGGGATTCCGCTGATGGGTTCCAGGAGCAACTAAAAGTGCTTTAGAAAGAATTGATGGATTCCTCTTGGCTGTGCCCTGCTAACCAGTGGCCTGCTTCATAGGGTTGCCGGCAAGGAAATTTTGCTTGATCGTTGCCAGGCTTGCTTGCAAAACGTTTGTATACGGTGTCAACAAAAAGAACAGGATCGTTTGCATCTACACTGGGATCTATTCGGTTTCAGTATTTCCTGCCTCCAAGTGCATAGTGGTTGTGGTGCTTCTATGTTTGAATGTTTGGTGATTCTCGCAAGGGTTGCTCACTTTTGAGAGGAGAAAGAATATGGTAGTACGTGGTGTTTTGCCTCTTTGGCTTGGGCGTGTTTGGCTACAGTATAAGTTTGTTGAGTTACCCTAATTTACCTTTCTTTCATTTGGTGAGTGGCAGCTTTTACATTACATCGGACTTATTTCATCTGTGCTTCTTCTTGTACAAGTGTTTACTTTACCAGGCTTTTTTTCCTGTTGCGATTTTCCTGTTTTTTACGTAATACCTTTCAAATTTAAGCCATTTGTAGGCGCTGGGCTCTGCAATTGTTGCAATGCTAACAACTTGCGGTTACAATGGGGGGTGACCTTCAGCCAGGTTGTCTGGCCGATCCGAGAGAATTAAATACAAAAAAATGCTCTGGAAAAGCAGGCTGGAATATGTTGATCCAGTCATAGATCTAACACGAATTCGCACAAAGAGTCTTCCAACACTGGACTTCACAAAACAGGTTCATCCTAAATCTGTAAATGTTCAATCAATGATCTGCCGCACTCAAAGCTGCGGCAGTAAACTGTGTGCTGCAGCTAGGGCGTGTGACAGTAGTATGAACGCGAGAGAAGCAGGGACACAGCACACAACCACACAGCAAGGAACTTTCTCAAGCAGGAACTCACCCAGTTATCGGCCTGAATGCTACAAAGTACAACACCATAAAAAGACGCAGCAACTTAAGTTCTCCTCGAATCCGCAGCAAAACTTATAAACCAGACGAGACACCTGACGGAACGCCAATGATATCAAAGCAAGAGCAGCAGGTTATATTTGCTCTGCCCCCCAACCACACGATTCTGAGCCATACAATGGGAGGGGAGCCATACAATGGGAGGGGGAACCTTGAGCCCCCCATCCCTTATTCCTCTCCACGCTGCTGCCTGCAAGAAGAGTATTGGGTACCCATATCTTCTCCTTACAGTCTTCCTCTTAGGGTTTAGCCCAGGAGATACCTGTTCCTTGACTTTCCTCGAGTGTCATTAGCAGTGTGGCTTGTTGATGTCCAGGATGAAAAACATGCTCTTTTCCACTGCACACACCCTCGAGCGGTTTCTCTCCACGGCTATAAGAATGTACAAATTATTACTTTCACAAGCAGGATCCCAGGATGTGTCTGCTTCTTTGCACCAGCCAGGACAACAACAAACTCCATCTCTTCCTTCATTAATTTCTTGTGCTTACGAACAGGCAAGCAGTCATACTTCTTCATTGAAGGAGAAAACCTTGTTTACTCTACAAGTGAAACGTTACTTACTTGGCCTCGTGCCCACAAGCAGTGCTTCCATATTCCTGATTCATGCCAATTGCATTTTCAAATTCACATTCACATTTCACATTGTTGCCTACAGGCTACTACAAGGAACAACTGCTTCTAATCGGCTTCTTATTCGCCACCAACTGCCAGGAGCAACTGCTTCCATTAGGCTGAAATGCTTCTATTAGGTTTGTACTGAGTGACTGTGTTGGTGGAGTAGCACGAGAGGTTCAGTGCTGCAGGGCTGGCTATGAGACTCGGTAATTTAATTCAGCTGACAGTGGCCGAGACGGGTGTTCATCCCTGGTAGACCCTTAGCTCTGCAGTTCCTGTGCCTGGAGCTCTTGCATGTTTGAGGCTGGTACTCCAGTGTCTTTGTGACTTCTCTTCTCCTTCTGGTACTCTTTTGGACCTCTCTGACTGGTTTTTTTGCCTGCTGATAAAGGAGTTTTTGTCTGCTGGTAAAGGAGTGCCTACTAATTTGCTGCTTTATATCTGGTTTCAATTTCACTCTTTTTACACGATTTTACAGTCTTATTAGCCAGGCAAGTGCTGGTTCAGAGTTCATCTAGCAGCAGGGCCCGCAGCAAAAGAGCAATGAATCAGACCACGTTTGATGTTCCAGACCCTCTCGTTGTGCACGTGCTGCTCCTCATCACACATGAGTTTATGTATAACCCTCTTTCTTGGTATCATCAGTGTGACAGTCCATGTTTTTTTTGTGTCCAAAACGCACAGATGATTCCCCCTCTTTAATTATTGCGGTCGGTTCGTCCTGGCAGATGATTGATTGTTTGCTGATTTTATTCAGTGCTGCAATGTCACAAACAGCATTGTCCTTCCTTTTTTTCCTTTCCAAGGGATTTGTATAGGTGCTACAAGTCTAACACTACAACAAGTATCACAGTTTTTACGTATGCAGCCTAGCAGTCGCACGTTTTGACTATGGCTTACCCTGTAAACTCTAGAGATCTTTCTTTCGTAACCTGGAGTTGTTTTGTTTTGTGGAAGGCTTTCTTGAAGACTTGGCCGAATTGCAGCCACACGAAGCAAATACCTCATTCATGGAAAAAAAAAATAATATCAAGTAAAAGAAATCGGGTGCAGGCAGGTGGGCGACTTCAGTGTGTTTTTCAACACAGCAACATGGAGAACCCCACCCTCGCTGAATCCCTGGAGCAGCAGCTACAAGAACTAAGAAAGA
>Ga0307963_1003864_pt1 | contig 11949 bp, 18 predicted proteins | sample OrgLakmetagen594_FD_201829 | JGI IMG/M metagenome (GOLD analysis project Ga0307963, IMG submission 201829) | Saline water microbial communities from Organic Lake, Antarctica - #594 | ecosystem: Environmental > Aquatic > Non-marine Saline and Alkaline > Saline | place: Antarctica: Organic Lake...
AATGTGTGAGGGTCACAAGTTTGAAGGAGATAGAAGTGAAACGAACAGCAAGGAAGGACAAAAATGGGTGAGGGTCACAAGTTTGAAGGAGATAAAAGTGAAACGAACAGCAAGGAAGGACAACAGACAAATGAATGAACGACAATACACCCACTTTGAACAGCGGTAGCGCAAAAGGTGTAAGGCACAAATCAGCCCAAGATGTAGAGTAAGACAGCAAGATACACACAGACATTGTGATTCAGCAGAGTTGCGCACAGGAAAGTATCTGAGCAGCAGCTTTGTCCATAGCTGAGAGGTGAGCAGAATGCAGGCAAGCGCAAGCAGATTGTTGCTGTGCATTGAGAGTTGAGAGGACATGTAAAGCAGTGCAGATGGCAGAAAGCCATCAGGCAAGGCAACAGAAATGCGTACAGTGCAAAGTGCAGGTTGAAAGCTGAACGGCAGCAGCACAGGCTGTTGAGCACGGCTTGGCAATGATGCTGGCATTACACACATGCAAGCACAGAGACGCAGACACACACAACCCACCAGGTGGGAGGTTGTGCAGAGCACCCTCGATGGCCAACAGCACTGAAGGCTGAGTGACCACAGCTGCACCTGCTGCTGCTACGACGAGCGATGGCTGGTCAGAGGGGCTTGCATGAACTCCTACACGCACAAGTTGCAAGTGACATCTTAATTATATAGTAATTAATGTGTGGCAGGTCGCAGGCGCGACATTGCATGAGACACGATTTTGGGTCTTGCCTAAACTAGAAGCAAGATTGGGCATTATGTTGCCAAAGGGAGAATCTAAGAAACAGGGATATGAGATGATACACATTGACGAGAAATGTACCAAGACAAAGCTGAACGTCGAATAAGTGCAAGCGAACGACGACGAGCCAGTACCAACAGTGCGCAAGAGCAAGCTCAACTTTGCAAGGGAGTGCTTTGTATGCATGTGTGTGTGCTATTTTTTAACCTGGGTGTATATCCTGTGCACTCCCTACCTGCAGTGGAGACTAAAGCAGCTGCTGCTGCTGCTGCTGCTGCTGCTGCCGAACCTTGGTTGCTGCAGTCGTGGTCTGTCGCAAACAAGGAGGCAATGAGGGTGCCCAGCAGCACGTCCAGTTGCCGCAGCTCTGCATATGCATGGACCTGCATGAGTAGGTGGTGTGTGAAATTATGTGATTGCATGCAATCAATGTGAATGTGGATGGTCACATGCTTGTGTGTGTTGTCCAATTGTGCCTGTAGCAGTTGCCCACGTTCCTGTGTGACACAAGCTCCCTTCAAACAACAAACAATGATAGCTTTCCTAGAAGGCACTGTACAGAGCGGCACTGTACAGAACAGTAAACGGCGCCAAAGACCTGGCCTGACAGCATCTCAAGGAGTGTGCAGCTGTTTTATGAAGGAGTAGCACGTCAAATGGCGGTTATGCTCCAGTGTGTGCGTGCCTAGGCTTGTGCATAACAATAGCTTTTCAGGCCCGTAATAATTGCCAAGGATGACCCGACCATAATCCTTGCACAGTCCAATTCTTAGCGCACACACACACACACACACACACAAACACGCACGCACACATACACGCACGCACACATACACACACACGATATTGCCTTCTCCCCCCCCAAATGGCCACTTAAGCATCTTCATGCACAGCAAACATACAAAACATACAATACGATCACAGCTTATCTACACACACCCCGCTTTCATTATCATGTCACTGCGTAAGCGCACGCGCTGTTCCTTTCTGGTCTTTAATTTACATCAGTGAAAAGGTCCTCATCATACTGCACCAAGCTGATGCAAAAGAAACACGCCAGTCTTATCGTAAACCATCAGCCTTTATAGGACAGGCCTTCACCAACACATTACAGGCTTTTCCCTCTGTCCATGTCTTCTTCATATCCTCCATCCCCCTAAGCCTGTCCTACACATCCCATTTCCACTTGTATGCCTGCTCTTATACAGAAACACTTTGATCCACGCACCAGGCGTTGCGTGCCCAGCACAGCCACCATCAAAGGAGGCAGCACACCGGAGTCACTACAAGCATCAGAACCGGGACTAGCACCAACGCCAGCACCAGCACTGACGCCAGCACCAGCAGCATAAGCATCTCCGAGGGAAAGTTGTGCTCTGCTGGCTGGAGGGAGATGAGGTCCAGTCAAGGCTGAGGCGGAAGTGCCCCACAGCAAGATCCACAACTGGTCAAGAGATTTAGTCACAGCCCTGCAAATGGAGATGCGTTTGCGTGTTTGTATAGGGTTGGCCAGAACCGTATGAGTGAGGTGGCATGATAATAAAGATGCGTGAGCTGCGTACCTTTAAATGCATACAGAGGTAGATGCTTGCAATGAAGACTCATTTGGAATGGGGGTATGGGTATCAAGGTGTTCAGGCATCAAACAGGCCTTGCAGGTCGAGGTGCACTTTGCCTCTGAACCAAGTAGGTGAGAAGGTTCACATGCACAAAGGGTGCGCCCAAATCTAAGCACTGTGAAGCGATCTGGGGCTGGTAGCCGGAGTAAAAAAGGGCATACCTGCATAACTGACAACCCGCCTGTGCCTTGTTAGGAGGGGGTATAAAGCAGCCACAGGAAAGGGGAGCAGGTGCAACCAACCACTCAAAGCAACACACACACACGCACGCACATAACAGTAAAACACGCTCGCACCTGTAATCCAGCTCTAGCATTGCACACAGTGCGGCTGAGGTTGCCACCTGCAGCTGGCGAAATTGCTCTAGAGCCCCTACCTCCGCCCGTGTGTTCGCACCCACGCCCCCGTTCAACAAGGCATCAATGCCTGCATCACCCTCCCCCCTTTGCAGCTTGCGCTTTTTCCCTGCTTCCCTTGCTCCTTCGCTCTCCAGTACTACCCCTTCTGGACAACCGTTCGCGTGTGCTGTGGGTGCGTGGCCTGGATCTGCAGCTGCTGCAGCCTGCTGCTCATAATTGGCCATGATGCTGGTGGCCAGACTTTGTAAGTACCCACATTGCAGCCGTGCCAAATCTCGCATGGGCTGGTACGCGCCAATGACCTGCGCACGTTATGCGTTGTTGCAGTGTGCGTGTTACAGGCAGAAAGTTTGTGGGCAGCCTTCACAATCAAGCAACCTGGACGTACTCTATGCGATGAGTTGTGGAGAGTTGAGAGTGTGGATGCACGAATGTAAGGCTGGAATGTGCTGAATGGCTCAAACAATGGCTGTGCATGGTTCTCTGCCTGTGTGCCTACTTGACCATGGAACCCTTAACTGAGCCATCTGGAAGATACCTAGGGTTGGCCAGAACCGTATATCCGAACCGCATATGACCGTATGTATTGTGATTTTCTTGCTAAAAGTACCGCTTGTACACCATATATATAGGGTTGGCCCAAACCGTGCATACAAAAATGCCACAAAAATGCGGCATTTTTAATACCCGGTACGCCGGAACCAGTACCGTATTTGGAAATTCCCGACCGTATCCGTATCCGTACCCGTAACCATATGCAGTTTTTGGCCGACGTATATGGACCATATTTTACCATACATAGATCGTATTTGCAGGTGGTACACTCCAGTCTCGGGTTCAATTCCCAGCAGCTGCAGCCTCTTTTGCTCAATCTGGTCATTTATTAATCTCGCGCCTTTTCTTACTGAGCTCTCTCTTTGCTTTCCTTTTCTATAATGCATATATTTGCATTATATAAATAGTTTCACTGATGTATATGGCAGTTAAACCACCTTTTTGCACTTCAAAAATCCATTTATGGGTCTTTTTGGCTTGAAGCAGGCCTAGCTCCCCAACCGATCCATTTTTTGGCTTTTAGGATTGCGTCATGCATGCTCAGCTCTTCAAGAGCTGCAGAATGCCCCCCTTTTAATTATTCTGAGTGACTCCAAATTTTCCTGTATACGGTGTATATGGAAATACGGCGTATATACATATATACACAATCATACACGGTGTATATACAGTATATGGAAATCCCATGTGCAGTTTGGGCCAACCCTACGTATATTGTATATGACTACAAATGTATGGTTCCGGCTAAAAAACACCTGATACCTGTCCACGGCAAATCCCACAGACTGAGCAGCTTACGCGTCAGAACGTCGCAATCAAGCAGACTCTCAACCCTCACAACTTACGCGCACACAGAAACTCTGAACACATGCATTCCATCCACTCACATGACCAGCCGCCAGCAGGGCTGCCAGGCCATGCATCAGCAGGAACGGAGGAGGAAGTAGCCAGGATCTGCTTGAGCCACAACCTGCTGCACCACCATCACCAACAACAACGACGCTTGCATCTGCTGCTGCGCTGCCCTGCTGCTTTCTCTTCTTCCTCCCAGATTGCTGGGCCTGCCCCTCCTGCCCTGCACCACCAAGATTTCCCTGCTGCTGCTGCTGCTGCTGCTGCTGAGGGTCAGCCCCCTGTTGGGCCAAGCTACTTGCCAAGCTGCGTGCAAGCAGGTCTGACAGAACCACAAGCATGTTGAACTCGGCATACGCTAAGGCGGCTGCGCTTCCATATTCTTCACCGTCGCGTCCTCCTCCTTGCAATGCTGCTGCCGCTGCTTCTTCGCTGTTGATATTGGCCTTGGTGCGAGCAGACAGGGTCACATCTGTGTGTGTGTGTGCATAGATTGTCACGTGGGTGTGAGTTTAGGTGCGTTTCAAAAGGAAGAGGTGGTTTAGGCAAACAGGGGCAGACCTTTTATACAGGAGTACCACAGCGTGTGCATGAGTTTAGGCGCTTTTTGACTGGTCAGGTATTGCAACAGGTATTGCAGGTATTGCAGCTCTTTGACTGGTCAGGTATTGCAACAGGTAGGGAGTCAGGAACAAGCACAAGCACAGACGGTAAATGGAAGGCAAGACAAAGAGCACCAGTGCTGCTTGAAGTTAAGCCAGCAATTTGCAGAACGTTGCATTCAACGTTGCCGGACGATTGGAGGAAGATACAAACACATGAGCAGGGTTGGCCAAACACCATGTATGGCCGCATGTAAGGGATTTCCCTTGCATACACCACAAATACAAAATACGCATGTACATATGGTTCTGGCCAACCCTGCTTAAACACACACACATACACAAAAACACACACACACACACCTGCCGCAGCTACACGCCTGTAGCGAGCAGCCGCACTTCCAAACACAGTGAGGAGCCACGGAGCAAAGCACAGCGCAGCGTTGTTGCTCTCCCGCCTGTCCTCCTGCAAGCCTTGCTCTAGCAACTGCAAACCCGTGCATGGAACCATGTGTGCTCTCATGTTTAGAAATGTACGTGTGCGCGTGTTTGTGCATGTAAATGCGTGCGCATTGCTAGCTACAGCATCTACAGAGGAACCAGCACTGCCAAATTTGTGAAAGCACCTCCTCCTGGGTTCAAGCAAGACAACGACGAGCGCCGTCACCTTCCACACCCAGACCACACGTACTCCCCAACCAAAAACCGCACACCTGAAACACGAGCGTGTGGTAGCTGCTCTTGCCCCCCCCCACCCCAGCACGCCCCTTCTCTGCTTCCTCCCCTTTCCCCACCTCCTCCTTTCCCCCTCCTCCTCTGTTACCCCCTGCCCCTGCCCCTGCTGCTCCTAGCTCCCTCCCTTGTTGCTCATGCCGGCCGGGACTCATCAAGGGCCCTGCCTTCAACGCACACAGCTCCACCAGACCCCCCATGTGGCTCTCATGCAGCAGCACGTCCTTCAGAACCGCCCTTGCAGCATCGCACACAAGCTGGCCCAGCTTGCCTTGAGCAGCAGACTGTCCTCCACACTCCTCCCTAGGAGCTGCAAACCCACGTAACGTGCCGCTCCCTCCCCCCCACCCTTTTTCTAACGCGTTCCTGCTACAGTACAACCCCCACTGTACATGCTCTTCCGCATCTGCAACTCCCCCCCCTCCCCAGCCCATCGCCGCGCACAGCGCAACACTCTGCACCTGAGGGTGTGTGACAGCACATGTGTGTGTTTGTGTGTGTGTGTGTGTGTGACGGACAATTGGGTGCATACTGAGATAAAAAAGGATGTGACAAGGAGGAGCTGAGCTTTGCTCAGAGAAAAGAATACGGTATGTATTTAATTATTTGTTGCACACGCTTGGCTTGCATCAAAGCATACTCTGCTTATCGCGACACACATAAACACACCTGATGCGGGAAGGCAAAACGCAGCAGGGCTGCACCCACAGGAGGAGCAACCAGGAGCTGCAGCACGCGTTTAGGCACGGGGTGTTGTGATGCAGCAGCGTGCAAGAGCTGTACTGACAACAAGGCCAGCTGCAAGAGCTGCGTTAGCTGCGGCTGCTGCAGCTGCTGCTGCTGTGCGTGAGGCTGGACATCTTGCTCTCCTGAAACTTGAGCCCATTGTTGCTGCTGCTTGATGTCAATGCATTGCTGCAGCCGATCCTTCGCCCTGGCCATAGCCTCCACAAGAGCAGCACACTGGTCCAGGCTGGGTCGAAAGCCCGTGCCACTGTGAATGCATACGTGTGTATGTGTTTGTGTGTGTGCGTGTGTGTACTATGTGTGTACATGTGGCTTCCCTGTATATGCACGTATGCCTGCACAAGTGAAAGTGTGTGTGAAGAACTGTTCATTTGTAACAGGCAAACATGCATCACTCTCCAGACTCAAACGGCAATTCACAGACGTGTCCGTTGCTCAACATCTCAGGAACAGCAAGAACTGAATGCTGCGAAAAAAGACAACGCACTCGCTATTTTTTTTCCTTCCTTACACTCACCGCCCTGCCCCTTGCACGCCCCCTCCTCCTATCACTGGCACAGGCTGTAGTAAGCCCAGCGATAGATGTGACAGTGTGTCATACACCCCCTGCAGCAGTTGCTGCGCATGCAGCTGGTCTACGCTCTTCCCCAAACCTGCAAGCACACGATGCCGCAAGAGAATGTCAGCTATGCTTCTGCCAAAGCTGCAGGCCGTACATGCAGTGACGTGCGCGTTTATCATGCAAGAAAAAGTAGCTTTTTTGTTGCTGTGTCAGAACTTCAACGAATGCGAGCTAAGCAAAGCATGAACTGCCCTTGCGCTGTGACACAGTTGTGTGACAAAGTTAAGGTAAGTAAAAAAATCTTAAAAGCAAACACGCACGCACCGAACAAGCCTGCTGCGGTTGTGGCTGCAGCAGCTGCTACGCTGATGATGTTGGTGGGGATGGCAGCCAAGCTGGTGTAAGGGCTGCTGAGCAGTTTGGCTAGGAGGGTCCACAGGCGGGCCTCGCACAGTTCTGGAGGAGGGTTTTTGCTGGGACTGGCGCTTGACGTTGCTTTGCTTTTGCACCCTGCCAATGCAGGCACACACACAGGTTCTAAATGACAGGTGCTCAAGCACATAGGTAGCAACAGTTGGTGTAGAACTGCAAAAAGAACGATGAGGATCAGGAAGCAGCGTTACAGGCCAACAGCTTGTGCAGGAGTGCTACAGGGGACGTATGGGCCTTTGGGAATGGAGAAAACATGATTGAACACACCTTTGAGCAGAGTGCCGACAGCCCAATCCACAAGACTGCGCACGTGATGGCCGAGCACCAGGGGTGGAAGAGAAGTGTGGACATCTACAAGGGTACTGGCCACGGACTCAGCCATTTGCAGTTTGCTGCAAGCAGCAGGTAGGTTTAGAGAGCGCTGTGCATGAAGTCAATGGTGCACTCGCATGTATGTGTGTGTGTGTGTGTGTGTGTGTGTGTGTGTGTGTGTAAGTGTGTGTGTAAGTGTGTGTGTGTGTCTGTGTGTGTATGTGTGTGTGTATGTGTGTGTGTGTGTGTGTGTGTGTGCGTGTGTGTGTGTGTGTGTGTGTGTGTGTGTGTGTGTGTGTGTGTGAGTGAGTGTGAGAGAGAGAGAGAGAGAGAGAGAGAGAGAGAGAGAGTGGGAAGAACACTTTAAAGTGATGTGTATGACAGACAAAGTAAGTGGATGGAATGCAAAAACCTGCATCAAAATAACATTGGGAAGAGTGCTTAGAAAAGATGTGTATGACAGACGAGAGAAGTTGGAAAATGACTGTTTTTTGGCTTAGGGGCCCCTTGCGCACGCAAGCCTAACTTAGGTGCCTTTTTGGGACAGATTTGAAGGTGTGCCTTTAAAAAGGGAGCAGCTATATTGATTACTGGAATCCACAGGAAGCGGGCTTATGGATCGGCCTGCTAGCTGTCTGTGCATGTGTGCCTATTTCGCTTTTAGGGAGTCATTTCAGTAATCCTCCCTTGGTTCTATTTTCTTATTCGCAGTGATCTCAAATGTACTTGTGTGAGAAGGAAAGGGGAGAAGCTTGGTTGGAAGGAAACAAGTCTCTCTCAATCATCCCCAACGCTTAGAAAAGGCACAAACCTACCTCCTTCTTTGAAATATATTGTGAAGCGGTGAGGCGGCAGGTCCCCCCCAGGTCCTCCCTCTTCTGCCGCAGACCACACTTCACCTGGAGCAGCGGCACAGCACGCAGTTGAGAACAACACCATGCCAATACCCTCATATCTGCAACACAGCGTGTTTCTGCCCCAGGTCCTCCCTCCTCTGCCGCAGACCACACACTTCACCAGTGGCAGCGGCACAGCACGCAGTTAGGAACAACCCCATGCCAATACCCTCATATCTGCAACACAGCGAGTTTCTCCCCAGGTCCTCCCTCCTCTGCCGCAGACCACACACTTCACCAGTGGCAGCGGCACAGCACGCAGTTGCCAACAATACCAAGCTAATGTCTTCATGCACAACTTTTACTCCTAGGGTTGGCCAACCAGCAAGGAACTCCTAGGATTTGGCTGCACGGCTGCGTCACTGTGTGATTTGGCTGCATCACTGTGTGATCTGGCTGCGTCACTGTGTGATTTGGCTGCATCACTGTGTGATCTGGCTGCATCACTGTGTGATCTGGCTGCATCACTTTGTGATTTGGCTGCATCACTTTGTGATCTGGCTGCATCACTGTGTGATCTGGCTGCATCACTGTGTGATCTAGCTGCATCACTGTGTGATTTGGGTGCACAGCTTTCTCACGTGTGCCCCAACCGAAAAGAGGATTTGGCTGCACAGCTTTCTCACGTGTGTCCCAACCGGAAAGAGAAATTGGCTGCACAGCTTTCTTATGTGTGCCCCAACCGAAAAGAGGATTTGGCTGCACAGCTTTCTCATGTGTGCCCCAACCGAAAAGAGGAATTGGCTGCACAGTTTTCTCGTGTGTGCCCCAACCGAAAAGAGGATTTGGCTGCACAGCTTTCTCACGTGTGCCCCAACCGAAAAGAAGATTTGGCTGCACAGCTTTCTCACGTGTGTCCCAACCGAAAAGAGGATTTGGCTGCACAGCTTTCTCACGTGTGTCCCAACCAAAAAGAAGATTTGGCTGCACAGCTTTCTCACGTGTGTCCCAACCAAAAAGAAGATTTGGCTGCACAGCTTTCTCACGTGTGCCCCAACCGAAAAGAGGATTTGGATGCACAGCTTTCTCATGTGTGCATGTGTATGTGTTAGGGTTAGGGTTACAAACACATGCACGCACACATGTATACACACATTTATAAACAGACATTTATACAGACATTTATTCACACATTTATACACACACTTTTATACACAGACTCTGACGAAAAAACAATGACAGAAAAAGGCCGACTCCATCAATTGGTGAAAGGCTGCTCTACTAAGAGTGTAGACACACCCAGCATGATGAAGGGAAGGTGCACGTCAGTGCTAGCGCCACCTAAAAGGCCCTCACAAAGCCGGCCAACCTTACTTAAAATATGGCAGGCAAGAAGACTGACCTGACAAGTTATTGCAGCTGAATATGGGCTGGTGCAGCTGGCCTACTCAGATAATCGCAGCATGAAGACTGACCTGACAAGTTATTGCAGCCGAGTTTGGGCTGGTGCAGCTGGCCTACTCAAAATATGGCAGGCATGAAGACTGACCTGACAAGTTATTGCAGCCAAATATGGGCTGGTGTAGCTGGTCTTTTCTGAGGTAGCCCAGAGGAAAGTCAAAGGCCACAAGGCCTGCGACAGGATGCATAACACAAAGTATACATGAACGTCGACAGGATGCACAAAACAATGCGACAGGGTGCATAAAACAAAGCATACATGGGCGTCGACACTCTAAGTGGCCAGGATTCAGGGCTAGGGCTTTGGAATTAGGGATAGGGTCGTCCCCAAAGGGATTATAATTCAGGGTCGCATTGCAGGCTGTGACAGACACACATACACACAAAGAATGAAAATGCTTGCAGGCCGATGCGCATGACATATCACAAAAGACACTGCGCATGGTCACAAAACACACTGGTCACAAAAGAGACTGGTCACAAAAGACACTGCGCATGGTCAAGACATATCACAAAAGACACTGCGCATGGTCACAAAACACACTGGTCACAAAAGAGACTGGTCACAAAAGACACTGCGCATGGTCAAGACAGGTCACAAAAGACACTGCGCATGGTCACAAAACACACTGGTCACAAAAGAGACTGGTCACAAAAGACACTGCGCATGGTCAAGACAGGTCACAAAAAACACAACAAGGTTATTACAAATTGCATCATCGTCCAGTGAGTGAGGACGTGGTGTTCAGCCACATCCACTTATGCTGTGCAAAATACAAAAACGTACACACACACTGCTGTGCAAAATACAAAAACGTATACACACACTTATGCTGTGCAAAATACAAAAAAGTACAAACACACACTTATGCTGTGCAAAATACAAAATCGTACACACACACTTATGCTGTGCAAAATACCATTTATGCTGTGCATAATACAAAAACGTACACACACACACTTATGCTGTGCAAAATACAAAAACGTACACACACACTTATGCTGTGCAAAGTACAAAATCGCACACACACACTAATGCTGTGCAAAATACAAAAACGTACACACACACTTATGCTGTGCAAAGTACAAAATCGCACACACACACTTATGCTGTGCAAAATACAAAAACATACACACACACACACTTATGCTGTGCAAAATACAAAAACGTACACACACACACAATTATGCTGTGCAAAATACAATAACGTACACACACACATGCAGGCGTGCTCAAGAGCTATGACAGGCTCAGATATAAGGGTTAGCAGCATATCGTAATGCACACACACACTTGCACACGCGCATACTCACACTTATGCTCACGCATTTGCAAACACACGCACATGCACACGCACACAAGTATACAAGTATACAAGTATACACAAGCACACCTGAGGGGTCAGCTTTGTCTGCAACAAAGACCATGCGAATGTTGGTCAGGAAGAGATGCCCGCGGGTGCTCCACCTGTGTGTGTGCGTGTGTGTGCATGTGAATGTGTGTGTGTTTGCGTGTGTGTGCATGTGTGTGTTTGTGTGTGTGTATGTGTGTGTGTCTGTGTGTGTGTGTGTGTGTGTGTGTGCGTGTGTGTGTGTGTGTGTGTGTGTGTGTGTGTGTGTGCGTGTGTATGTGTGTGTGATTGTATGTGTGTGTGCGTTTGTTTGTGTGTGATCATATGTGCATGCATGTGCGTGTGTGTGTGTGTGTGCATGTGAGCGTGGCGATGTACGCTCGTGGCGTACAAATGTACACAATCAGCCTCCACCCCCTATTCTGCAAAACTTGATCATCATACCTAGAGAGGGCCTCATTTTTGGATCCCAAAGCACGCACAGTAGCAGAAATGCTTGCCATACTTGTGTTTCAACAATACTTGTCACATTTTTACTTTATACATACCATATTTATATTATATCTAGAGCAGCGAACAGCAAAAACGGACTTCCTTGTGTTCATAAACCGCTGTGTAGCCTTATTTTCAGCATTTTCCTGGAGCGTGAGTGGGTACTCGAGCAGAAGAAGTGGTGTAACCGCAACACACGTAACCGCAACACACGTAACCGCAACACACACACACACACACACACACACACACACACACACACACACAAACACACAC
>Ga0307963_1003873_pt1 | contig 11936 bp, 15 predicted proteins | sample OrgLakmetagen594_FD_201829 | JGI IMG/M metagenome (GOLD analysis project Ga0307963, IMG submission 201829) | Saline water microbial communities from Organic Lake, Antarctica - #594 | ecosystem: Environmental > Aquatic > Non-marine Saline and Alkaline > Saline | place: Antarctica: Organic Lake...
AAATAAAAATTGTAAAATTTAAGTGGGTGGGTGGGCGGGAATGTGGGAAAAACTGTTTTGGGGCCATGATTTATGTTTGGGACCGCCCTGGTCCCCCCCTAAGCCAAATTTCCAAAATCATTTTTTGCAGCCCCCCATTTTATATGATTCCCCAGCCACCACCAAAAAATAAAGTCATTTGGTGGTGGTCAGGTCTGGGGGTGAACACCACTACCTGGTCCCCCCCTAAGCCAAATTTCCAAAATCATTTTTTGCAGCCCCCCATTTTATATGATTCCCCAGCCACCACCAAAAAATAAAGTCATTTGGTGGTGGTCAGGTCTGGGGGTGAACACCACTACGAAGTGCCCTCGAACTCAAGAAAAAATCCCCAGATCCCCTCACGAACTAAAATCGAAATTTTAATTTAAATTTTAAAAGTGTGGTCCAGTGATCGTGAACGGACGATCTATTAATTTTCTCCTCCACACGGCCAGCATGATCCAGGGACAGAAGCTGGTTGCAGACAAGCGTACACCGGGTGAGTGCGATCAAACCCTATTGTGTGGATCTGCATTTATTGGGTGAGGTAGGACGCAAGACGTCCTCCTTTCCTAATCTTTGCCTCTGTTTTCTCCTTCTACTTCTGTCCATTTATGGCTCTAAAAAATTCCCTTATTGTACGCTGGAAAATTTAATATATTAAACTCTCACATTGTTCAATTTCATTATTTTGTAAGAATGCAAGTACCCAGCATCTCAAGAAAAACTATTCCAAGCATTCTGTCAACTAAGCTGCTAAACCTGTCCAGAAGTGCCCTTTCCGTATCGACTCATCGGGAGCCAGTCTCAGGCCAAGCCTGCAACCCTCCTGGTTCTCATTACTATTTCCTTGTCTCTCTTCTTAGGTGAGGGACTTTTACGGTACCCGGTAATAATGACCGGCTTCTTTTCCTTAGTTAATGTGGGGAGTGGATTTGCGCTGCCTGCAAAGTGCTTCTTTTCCTTGTGCTGTACTACTGTACTACCCTTCAAAGGCATACTTTTTCCTTCCTATTAACCAGGAATGCCAGCTGTGTTATCACTACCACTAGGATAACAAGGTCCCCTTTCTTCAGAATGCCTACCCACCTGCTTTCTAGCTCCCTCCATCACACGGTCAAAATTGCTGGCTGTGGCATCGATAAGCTGCAGGCTCCCAGGGTACTCTGCCATCGCGCACGCTTGAATCATTGTAGAGACATCCTGGAGCAAATAAAATGTGGTTTAGAGCAAGGCGTGTGCAAACCTGAAGTCAGGGAACTCTGCCACCGCGCACGCTTATATCATTGTAGAGACATCCTTGAGCAAGTAAAATGTGGTTTAGAGCAAGGCGAGTGCAAACCTGAAGTCAGGGAACTCTGCCACCGCGCACGCTTATATCATTGTAAAGACATCCTTGAGCAAGTAAAAAGTGTAGGGTTGGCCAAAACCCTATATACCGTAGGGTACCGTAACCAATCCGAGGTTCGTAAAACTCCAATTAATAAGCCCCAATGCGAGCAATGCAAGGGGGGCAACACATAAATGATAAACACAAAGCGAGCCTATGCGAGGGCCTTCTGGCCCTATCTGCCTCTGCTGCACCTGCATGCGTACGCACGCATACGTATGCGTGCGTGCACACGTGTGCGTGCGTGCACGTACGTGCATGTTTGTGTGTGTGTGTATGTGTGTGTGTGTGTGCATGCGTGCGTGCGCGTACGTGTGAGCGTGCGTTGTGTACGTGCGTTTGTGTACGGTTGTGTGCATACATGCATGCATGCATTGTGTACTTGTGTGTGCGTGCATATGTGTGTGTGTGCGTGTGTGTGTATATGTGCGCGCGTACGTGTGTGCATGCGCGTACGTGTGTGCATGCACGTAGGTATGTGTGTATGCGTGTATGCATGCGTGTACGTGAGCGTGCGTGCACATGCGGAATGAAGGCGCCCTTCCTCTTGGTCCTTCCTCCCTAATAGAGGGCCATTTTCCCAAGCTGTTTGTCCACCTTGGGGGCCTTGAAAGGAAGCTTTGGGAGGCTTTCCCGGTCTGTCCCCGTTCATGCTTAAAATCAATTAATTATTTACAATGCGATCTTCGCGAGGCCCTTGTAGCTTAGATATTAAATTGCTCCCGACACACCGCGAGGGGGTCAAAAAAGTTTGCGTAGCGCGGTGATATAAGTACCCTACGGTATACGGAGTATATTTATAGTTTTTGGGCAGGGAAATCACCAAATATACGATCTTATACGGTGTATATATACGGTTCTGGCCAACCCTAAACACATGGTTTTAAGCAAGGCGTGTGCAAACTTGATGTGTTGCTTGTGGTTGACCTGCGTGCATCACCCCATGTGAGCCCATGTGAAATTACATTGGTTCACACATACATACATTTTTTCACACATAGATTGGTTCACATTCATCGGATTACACATACATTGTTTCACACACACATTAATTCACATTCATTAGTTCACACATACATTTTTTATACGTACATCGCCACACAAACATTGTTTCCAGTGTTGTGACCCTACGGTGTACGGTACGGTTGACGGTAATATGGTACAGTACCGTAATTACGGTACACCACCGTATTTTGTACGGTTTTCGCAAATTTGGGACCGTATTACGGTCGATTACGGTACGGTCTACGGTACGGTCCATGATTTTCCTCGATTACGGTAAATTACCGTAATTTCTTTACCTACCTTCCTTCACTGTGGGCTACAGTGGCATTTGTGCCACTGATAGCTAACTTCCTGCTACGAAATGTGTTCCTCAAAAACCCCTCCCTCAGTGTCCTCCCCCCTGTCTGAACCACTTCGCTGCATGTCCATGCTGTTCTGCCCCTGCTGCTCCAACTCCAGCGCTTGCTGCTGCTCAAGCTGCTCCTGCTCCTGCTCTTCCTCAGCAGAGCGGATGCCCTCCAGCTACTCGGCAAACTCCTCCTTGTCTGACTCCGGGATTTCATCGAACTCAAAACCGTGCGTGCGTGCGTGCGTGCGTGTGTGTGTGTGTGTGTGTGTGTGTGTGCACGCGTGCGTGCGTGCGTGCATGCACGTGTGTGTCCTTCCCACCAATTTTTATTCTTCACATGGCGCTTGCCTTGCCTGCCCTTGCCCTGCAGGCTCCCTGATGCAGGGTGCTCCCCCACACCCAGGTCCCATGGAAAGCCACTGCCATGCATCCCCACCCTTTGCTTCTTCCTAGAAACATTTGCACTCATTGCTGTAAACTCATAATTTCTATTGCGTGGAAGGGGGATGGAAAGCTGTAGGTTCACACCGCAACTTTGACACGCGCCTCAAAATTACTACGATTTACCCACCGTAATTTGTACGATTTGCCACCGTACATGACGGTTTGGACCGTAATCCCGGTTTTACCGTAATGTCTACGGTATGACCGTAGTACGGCGTACACCGTACCGTAATATACGGTGCAAAATTCTCAATTACGGCGTAAAGTCACAACACTGATTGTTTCACACATACATTGGTTCACACATACATTAATTCACACAAACATTGGTTCACATTTAATGGTTCACATACACGCATCCTCAGCTTCTTTGACATACATATACTTGAAAAACGATCAAAACGCTTTCTGAACGTCCAGGTTATACCTCAAACAAAAAAAGACGTCTGCTGTTACGTGCACGTTTAGTAGGTTATGTGTAGGGTTGGCCAAAACCGTATATATGACCATATATTTGATGCGTTTCCTGCCAAAAACACCGTATATTGTACGAAAAGTATACCACTGCACCGCCCCCTAAATATTGATTTTTGATGGGGCGGTGACGGGGCACTGGTTTAATACACATTTATTTCTAAAGGGGGCGGTTGTTGAAGTTAACGTTTTTTGAGCAGTGCAAGCGATAAGCGGTCAGGAAGCCTTCCAATGAGTGGTCAGGAAGCCTTCCCAGCACTCCCTGACCCCCCAGCCCCAGCTCCGCCAGCCCCTGCCCCCCCAGCCCCAGCCCCAGCCCCACCTGCACCTGTTGCACTTGTTGGAAAGTTCCAGCGAGGGGGGAGCGGTTGCAGTGCAAAACTGAAATAATAATTTTCAGGGAGGCGGTTGCACATTTTGTTGCACAACAGAATATTTAATTTTTTCAGGTGGATACATGGACGTACGGTATATATATGGTTCTGGCCAACCCTGGCTATATGCACGTGTATGCATCCGTAAAAGCCACTGTTGCCATGGGTGATGTTGGTCGCAGCGAGCCGGCATAGAACGTGGTTGATACAAGCCTAGGGTGAACCATAATTACAATAAATTAGTTTTGTAATGCCCATGCCTTTTCTGCACCCTCCTCCTTCTGGCCTGAAAATAATGCAAGTTGCCCAGTTGGCCCAAGCCACACGTAATGTAATGTACACAGGTGGCCAGGAGGCCAAACACCGAAGCCAAGTTGAGTCGGCCCCAGACTCACACAATGCACGTACTTCCGGCGTTTAGTCGGCAATTTGCGCAAAAAAATATTCCATGTAGGCACAAAGTCATACAAGGATGGTGTGTGTGTGTGTGTGTGTTTAGTAATGATGGTGAATACATTATTGAAACACTAAGTATAGTGAAATGATCCAGCCAACTTGGTTTTCAATTACCTGTCATGGGCCTCCCTATGCAAAAAAATCACTATGTGCAATCGATTACCCGTGTCTTAAAAAGTCATCTGCCGTGTGTGTGTGTGTGTGTATGTATGTGTGTGTGATTGTGTGTGTGTCTGGCTGGCTGGCTGTATAAGGTATGTACGGTTCTGGCTAACGCTACTAATCGGCAATGCTGGTTCCAGCCGTGGGGCTGAAAGCAGCATCAGCTCCTAGGCCTAGGGCTTGCATACATGGTTAGGCTTGCACGCACAGGCACTCATCTGCGTTTGCTTTTCACTCACTTTCCCAGACTGCAAAACATCGCGCAACATGCCCTTTGTTTTAGGCACAGGCAACCATTTCATCCCCTCCCAAGTCAAGTTTGCCTTTCGTGATTTTTTTAAATTTTTGGGATGCCCTGCCCCCTTCTTCTATTCATCGTTTGGGAAACAACTACTACCTTTACCTTAACCCAATCCAGAACGCATCTCGGCTCACGTCGTTTATAGACCTTTGGTGCCGTTGGACTGCCTTTGATAAGCAGAAATTAGAGTTGGCCAGAACCGTATACCTATGTACACCTTATATGACCGTAGGTTTGGAAATTTCGCTGCTAATAATACCAAATGTAAACCATACATGCATATGTATGCATGGTAATGGCCAACCTTCGCAGAGAAGCTACACAAGTGAGCAATGTAGCAATACTTGCCTTTGCATTGAAGCTGCAGGTTTTGTCGTTCAGCAGATGCAGTAGCTGAAGAGATACTGCATCAAATAACTGCCGTATAGGCTGGCTGTCCGCATACTTGAGCCCTGAGGCTGCGGCTGTCCCATGTATTAGCTGGGTAAGGTCCATGCACTTTTTGGACTGCTGTGAGGGAGCGCTGCTGCTGCTGCTGCTGCGGATGATGCTGCAGGCGTGTGTGGCGATGCCCTCTGCTAAGCGGCGCATGTTGGGCGTGCGTAAGGCTTGTATGTCTTTAGCAATAATCCGTGCGAGCGAATGGGCCAAAATGCTCAGCGCCCTCATGTCAAGCTCTTGTACTGTGTTTGCTGCCAGCAGCTGGGATATATGACGTTCTACCACCTCTGCCTTCTCTCTCGGCGCCATCTTTTTTCCTGGTCTCCAAGTCAGTTTGTAGAGGGCTCGGATTTGTGGGTGGGTGTCGTCAGAACCTGCATCACATCAGCGTGGCGTCAGAACCTGCATCACATCAGCGTGGCGTTCAGTGCGCTCGCAATTCTGTTCGCAGACCCAAGCCAGATAATTGTGCATTTGGGCCGCACTCAATGCACAAGGCCATGCTCAACAATCATTTTCTTTTACATCCTGTGAACAGGGGTATCATGCTAGTAACAAAAGTAGGCTGCTGTTACTGAGAAATGAAACATGGGGACATCTGCGTATCGTACTCAACACATTTTCAGCATACCCCATGGTAAATCAGCTGGTATCACACTTCTTTGTACAATGTTAGTGTTTGAAGGAGGCCTGCTCTCTTACAAAACAGATGATAGCGCAACACCCTCCTTCAAACAAGGCAATCCATAAATCTCTCTCTACATGAGCCCAGCACCTACCGCTTGCTTGGCTGGCCATGCTTCTTATGTGGGTAGACAATAGGGAAAGGGGGAAGGAGGAAAGCTGCGAGGAGAGGCTGCTGCACTGGGGGAGCACAGCACACTCTGGGGTGGTGACGGAGAGGGTGCCACTGCAGGTTGGCATGGCTGTGGAGCTGGCATTGAGTGATTGAACTCCGGAGAGGGAGGTAGTTGAAGCAAATGCCCTAGCTAGACAACAAGCTTTGCTTAAATTCGAGGACCTCAGCATGGTAGATATCCTGAAATCAATTCTAATCAATTGTTGGGAAATTAGTTCGTCAAAACAGGTACTTATTAACAAACCCCTTTCTTGCTTTCTGCCCTCCACTCCCTGTAACACTGTGACACTACTGAGCGAGCTTGGGGAACTGCGTGGCTTGCAGGAGGTTGAGCAGCACGAGAGAACCGCATGCATCAGTAGGGCGGTGTGTTAGGGGCCTGAATTAGAGCAGCGCAAGCAATGGCCCTGGCCTCGGAGGGAGCTCTAATTGCTGTCATTGCGGACGAAGACACCATCACAGGCTTCTTGCTGGCAGGTTTGTGGTCGGGCCTGGTGCCGGGCCTTTGCGTAGCTACCCTTCTCTGGTTTGAAGGATAGCAAATATCAATCATTCTATGCCTATCCAACACGCAGGCGTGGGCCACGTGGACTTGCGCAAGAATACAAACTACCTCGTGGTGGACTCAAGGTGCGCCTTGTTCTTTACACAAAGGAGCTGAACATTCACAGTGAGTTCTTTGCATATCTACTGGGGGAAATTGGATCGTGCAAAATGGTGTGTATGGTATGTATGGTAAACCATTTTGTATCGCTGTCGCTTTGTAGGTTTGTGACGAAAAAAGTTGTATTTACACACATGCAGTGCTGTATGTGTGCGTACTCGGGCAAACCTCACTTTCAAGCACATACCTATATGTGTCCTTCAAAAAATGCATGCTTGAACAAAATGATGAGAATAATGAGTGTATGCTCTCCGCATACCATGGTCAAGAATAGGTCCTTTTAATTACGGGTTAGAGCATGATGCAGTGATGTGTGCTTTCTGCGCCGTTCTTAAGCCCTCTAGACATTGCCTGTAGTGCGGAGTAGTCAAGCACTCCGCTTCGGCTCCAGCGTGTGTGCCAGGCTGGTTAAGTAGGTGCTTGATCAATTTTGAGCTTGTGTGTACTTTGTATGCCGTTTCATCTACGGACTCGTTTTTCTCTGACACCCCATTTCAGCTGGAAATTACCCCTTTTCTTCCCTGGAAATGCACAGGACGAATGTTCGCTTGATTGAGGCCAAATTCAAGGAGTTCACTTCGCGAGAGGACATTGCCATCCTTTTGATAAGCCAAAATGTAAGCCAAGGCCATAGCACCACACGTAACGAAGACGCCCTGGTACTTTGTAGATGTGGCTTTTAAGAGGCACGTCATCACTTTAGTGATCGAAGTGTATAATTTCTGGCTAAGAGGTTTGCAGGGTCAGTCAGAACTTGCATATCTATCTGCACAACATGCGTTGTGTAATGATTAGTCATGGTAATGCAGCAAAAGTGTCATGACAGAGCTATTTGTGCGGTGGGTGTGTTGAATGACAGTTGAACAAGGTGTGTTGAACAGTCGGAAAAAAACAGTGGCTTGCTTCGTTCAAAGAGAAATGCACCCTCGCCCAATTGTGTCAGAAGTAGGGTCGGCCAGAACCATACGTATGTACGTATCTTCAGTGTGTCTACGTACCTTAAGCTGGGAATCACTGTTTATACGGCCATATGCTGTGTGTACACAGGCATGGCCAACCCGAGTCACAAGGTTAAGGTTTATTCATGGGTGATTGCAACGTTGGTCGCACACCGTGTGAGCCTCACTCTCTTGTTTTCCTCGTCACTTCTCAAACTGCAGGTGGCCAGTATGATCAGGCATGCCGTTGACCAGCACACAAAAGCGGTGGGTAGCATTCAGCTTTTAAAACGAGGAATTGGATGATAGGTAGGACCAGGGTTGTTCTGTTCGAGGTTCGGCCAAAAGTTCGAGTTCGTGGAATTTCACGCATTTTAACAAATTTGAAAAGTGCCGTTCGGAGTTCGGTCAAAGTTCGACGGACTTTCAAGAGTTCGTCGAACTTCACAGCATGCATCTATCAAAATTGCAAGGGACAGCAGCCCCCCCCAGTTTGGTCCCACTCTTTTCTTGCAGTTAAAGTAACATGTTCAATGATTTATATACAAAGTATTATCTGCATTCTGTATCAGGCCAGGAAAATTTCTTGGTCTTATGGCCAAACTTGTCACACATTTCTGAACTGCCAAGGATTTGTACAACGCGGCACTTGCACTGCACCTTAGGTTTCTCCTTTTTATGCTCTACAATGATGACATGGTCCCATTCCAGCCCCATTTTTTCCCCTTTATTATTACCTATCAACTAATTGGATTGGAAGATTTGAAGGTGGGGGGAGGGAGCCCAGGGCCCTTCTCCCAAAATTGCACATCAAACCCTTCGGACATTTTGAGAACCTAGAACTTTCACGAACTTTAACCAATTTTTGCTCCCAAAAAAATGAACAACCCTGGGAAGGACATGTTGTGCCGGTGCGATCATTTCCGGCATGGATCGGAGGTTGAGAACCGCCCAGCCAGTGTTGCTTTTAACAGCTCACTTGTACATCAGAACCATACATTTATACGAACATACGGTGTACATAAGGTTTTTTAGCAGTCAAATCACCATACATACGCCCATATATGGTGTTTATATACGGTTCTGGCCAACCCTATGCTCGCGCAATGCTCATTGGTACGTAATTGTCTATAACGCAGGTGCCGTCTGTGCTTGAAATCCCATCAAAAGACCACCCGTACGAGCCCAGCCAGGACTCCTTGCTCACGCGTGTCAAAAACATCATGGTGCGTCGTGTGGTGTCGGACTTGTTTGCAGAAGAAAAGAAATACAGGGGAAAGGTACGCAGGCAGCAAAAACCACACCCCAAAGTACTCAGGCCTTTTCAGTGCTGAGTACCATAACTCTTCCACCACAGTTAAAAGAGGGAAAACTGATGGGATCAGGAAAGGTTGCAGGCTTGGTCTACCTACCACTAGCAAACTGAAGGGACACATTGAAAGGACACCAGAAACGCCAGCTGACCTATCTAACATAATGCGTGTCATTAACGCTCTCATGATTCTAATCCTTTATCTGTCAAATCCTCTACCATCCTAGCTTTCACACGTGCTAAAACATCTGGTTATGGTTGGCCGGAACTAATCTTGGTGTAGGTATTGTAATTTAAGTAAGCAGAGAAAGCCGTGGTGTGCCGTACTCATTCCGCACCCCTCAGAAAAAGAGTTATTTTTACCCTGTACACACCAATCCGCACCCCTCTCAATAAATATTTTAGTGCTCTACTCACTCACATTGTGTGTCAGCTGGCAACTGGTTTTGCCTTCTAGTCTTCCCTAACTCAAGCCCTTATCATCATCTTCCCCATCCTTGCTGCTGGCTTCCTCGCTCTTCTCACTGCCCCCCTCACTTCCCTCCTCCTCACTCCCCTCCTCGCTGTCATCTTGGCTGCACTCACTGCTGCTGTCCTTGCGCTGCCTCTTGGCCATCCCTGTCTGGGCACACCCCACTGGGGCTCTCGGGGGCTCTTCCCCACTCATGACCCGTCAAAAACTCGAAAATAATTGTTTAAACCAAATCCGCAGTAATTCGCACCCTCTCAAATATTTATTTATTTCGGGGGGGTGAGTTGGCCGCACCCTTTAAAAACAACATATTTGCGGCGTGCAATGTTACTCTGGTTTACGAGCTACACATTCAACTCTGCCACCCCTAACTATGGTGCATATTCAAGAGCTGTTTATTTTAACCTGATTGAGCTCAAATGAGGTGCCCCCTACAAAAATCTGTCTTGATCCTGACAATACATCTGCTGAGTTATGAAACCCTTCCTCCACTATAGCAATTCCTTGACGCAGCATGCACCCCGGTGGTGGATTGAGCAAGTGCATTTTCTCCCAGAACACTTCATCAGACTAGACCCAATTTGGCTTTAAACTTGAAGCTGACGTTTCAAGCTGTTCAAAACATGTGCTCGATGCCATAAAGACGCTCTGTGTACAAATTGACAGGACAATAAGTGCTTGTAAGGCACCTATGCTCTAGATAGGTGCATTCAGGGGGAATAGCACACCAATTTGCATATATCGCCAACCCCTTAATCTTTTCGCTTCTTTTTCTTGCAATGTTCTAATGTTTTTCTTGCAATACCAAGTTCATCAATTGTAACCCACTCGCTCTTTTGCATTGTGCGCATGAGCATCTCTTCACAACAGTAAGCCGTTACTCTTCCCCCTCTGCTGCTGATCTGCAGGGAGCTACTTAGGGACGGCAAAACGGACTAAGATATTTCTTTTAAGGGGGAGCCTCTGATTGCCAATCTAGGGGTTGCGATAGAATCAGTTTCTGTGTTGCATTAATTTTTGTATCAGCCTCTTACTGTAATCAAGTCTTGTCGACAAACGCAGCGCAACGCGCCTCTTGCGCCACCCACGCCTGTAGTTTAATTTGTCTGCCTAATTCTTTCAAGGCGACTTCGAAAATTGTTCAAAATCATATTATTACAAATTTTAGGGCGTATAAAATATAATTTACGCATGTTGCCTGAGGACACAGCAAAGCAGCTAGACAAATTAAGAGCGCATGTGTGCTCCTTGAGTGACAATGCCCAAACTTTGAGGGACATGCTGACTCCCCGCCAACAAGGATCTGCACAGGAGAGCCCACATCAACCAACTCATCTGGAACGGGCAAGGATCCTGCTTGCCCTCTCGCAAATCATGCATGCGCTGCACCAGATGCACATGAAAGCAGCAGGGCTCGACCCACAGAAGCACTTCCAAGCAGACATCCACAAGGTGAGGACCCGTGAGGACTGATATAAACGTGTTCGCACACCCACTACAAAACATTGGACTGCAACCTCCGTATCAGTCAATACATGCATATTATGCTCCCGCACACTACACTCCGCTGCAGGAAAACGAGCGCTTAGCTGCGTACAAAAAGAAGGTGTCAAAAGCGTTTGCAGCACACGAACTAGCAACTTCGAGGCCCTCCGTGTCCCTCAACGTGTCGGCTGCAAACAGGCAGGACTTGCATGTGGAGTGCAATGTAGTGACTGGCTTGCTTGCGTATATTGTATATGTGCATCAAGAGCACACGTGTGCAGCCTGAGTGTTGGTGAAGCACATTTCTATAAACGACGAGCAGACAGAAGATCTTGCATCCTTCAAGGCTTCATTCCATGCTCCATCTTTCATGGCCTGCACATCAACACTGAAAGCTTCACGCACAAATGATGATTGGAAGCGTCCAGTTCCATCGTGACTAGTTCCATCCATGCCTTTTGGCAATTATAGCAGTTGGTAAAAACTGTGTAGGCAAGAAAGTTGACACTCTGCCTCTAAGCACATACGCATACATGTACATACGCATACGCATACGCACACTCACACATACACGCACGCATATCTGCACACACACGCACACACACACACACTCTTGCTTCGCTGACGTGCAGGTTTATTGACAACGCCATTCCTGACTTGAACCCTGAGCAGCGCCGCCTGCTGAAAGTGCAGTCGGTGGCCGGGAAGCGGAAGGCCAGTGACGGTGCAGTGATGCAAGGAGAGGGGGAAGAGAGAGGAGGGAAGGGGCTGAAAAGGAGGACGATGGGG
>Ga0307963_1003876_pt1 | contig 11931 bp, 6 predicted proteins | sample OrgLakmetagen594_FD_201829 | JGI IMG/M metagenome (GOLD analysis project Ga0307963, IMG submission 201829) | Saline water microbial communities from Organic Lake, Antarctica - #594 | ecosystem: Environmental > Aquatic > Non-marine Saline and Alkaline > Saline | place: Antarctica: Organic Lake...
CGTCCCATATCCGGGCCCTGATGAGCAAAGGCCCAATTGTGTCCATACCCAACCAGGGGGTAACTCTGGCAGCTCTATCCGAAGATTTTGCGGTTCGTCCGGAAAAGTGGCTGGCTGCTTCGGTTTCGCGGGTTTCTTGCCGGTCTCGCCATCGGCGCGCCAAGCGGCGAGGGCGTCTTGCCAGGTGTCGAGGGCGGCTTTGTAGTGGTTGTCGCGCTCGCGTTGGATGCGGGCGAGGAGGGTTTCGGGGGCTTCCAGCTTGTCCGGGTTCTGCGCGCGCCAGTCGGCGGTGAGGCGGCCTTCGAAGGCGGATTTCAGCAGGGATTGGCGGTAGAGGCCGAGCGTGGCGCGCGCCGTTTGTAGGCTCTCGGCCCCTTTGTCGATCTCGTCGAACATCGCCTCGATCTTTTCTACGATGCGACGTTGTTCGTTGAGAGGCGGGATTGGAATCTTATAGCCAAGCAGCAGGTCTCGCTTGAGATTATTGATATTGGTTCCAGCGGCTAACTCTTCGATATAATTTCGAAAGGCTTTGCTTTGGAAAGCATTACTGAATAGTCTCGAAAATGCTGCATCTGCAGGGCGCAGCACTCCGCAGAACGCACCAAATCCAGCATTCATTTTCTGCTTTACCAAGATGCATTTGCCGACATGTGACTTACTACCGCTCGACATTGCAAATAGAAGATCGCCTCCCCTTAGCCTTTGATCTTCTGAAATCATTTCTGAAGGCAGGAAGACTAAGTCCGACAGATCGAATGTGTGATTGAAATTATTTGCACGCAAAACCGGAAGGCGACCTGCATCACCAACTTTCGTGGCATCAGCTTTTGAGTATGTGACCCCCCTCACGTAGTGGAAAAGGTCACCCACAGTCGCTTCTGCCCATCCAAGTGGTAATTCTGTCATGCCGAGAGCGCCTCATTCATCTCGGTCATCACCTCGTCCATCCCGTCCCCGAAGAGCGCATACATCTGCCCCATCCCGCCCTTGCCGTCAAAGGGGGACATGTCCAGATCGTCGCGCTCGATGGTGAAGGAGGTGGCGAGGTGGTCGCGGATCATGCGCAGCCAGTCCATCTGTTCCTCGGTGAATTTCTCGCCCGCGCCGGAATGGCGGTTCAGCACCCAATTCTGAAAGTTGCGCCGCACCCGCTCTGAATGGCGGGTGAGCGTGTCATCCAGCCCGGTGACCCGGCGGATCAGCGCCACAAGCGCGGTGAGGTCGCTGGCGGGGTTGCTGCCCTTGAAGTCATCCAGATGCGCATAGGCGCGCCAGACGGTGAGCGGCGCCAGGCGCGGGCGATCCGCAGTCAGCCGTTTCAGCACATCCTTGATCATGGCGTAAGTGACGTCGGCCCGGCGCGCAGGTTTATTGAAGTAGATCGACAGCGCCTCGATCTCGTCGCGGTTCTCGGTCAGGTAGTCCTCGAATTCCTGCGCTATCTGTTGCGCGTTCTCGGTTACATCACCTGCCCACTCGGCGCGCAAGAGCGTGTCGAGGTTATCATGGTCGATGGTCTGTTCGTTGTCGCGGCGGATTGTGTCCATCAGATTGATCAGTGGGCCGGTGAAGACGTTGGCCGCCTGTTTGATCCGGTCCTCACGCGCTGTCTGTATGGCGGCATCGTCGGGCTCGGGGTTTCCGGCCGACTTGGCGTCAGCCTCCACCTTGTCAGGGTCGATGGCGTCGAAGAGGTCGCGCACGATGGCGGTGAGGGATGTCCCGGCTTCGGTGGTGATCTTCTCCTGATCCTCGGCGTCCAGCTTGTTGTCGAGCCGCGAGAGGCGGGCGGCGAGCGAGCTGACTGTTTCTTCGGACCGGTCGCCCATCATCAGCCCCATGGCGAGATCCTTGAAGGGGATAGAGGGCTTGGTGTCGAGCGGCTGGCTGGCCGTCTTGAGCGACCTGGTGACGCCCACGGCATCGACGATCACGTAATGGGTCTTGGCCTGGGCAGAGGGCGTGACCTTTTGTAGGTCGTCGGGGTCAAGAACGCGGGTGCCACGGCCCTTCATCTGCTCGAAGTAGTTTTTCGACTTCACGTCTCGCATGAAGATCAGGCATTCCAGAGGTTTGACGTCAGTGCCGGTGGCGATCATGTCCACGGTCACGGCGATGCGCGGGTAATAGGCGTTCCTGAATTCGCTGAGCGAGGATTTCGGGTTCTTTGCGCCGTTTGTGATCTTGCGGCAGAAATCGTTGCTCTCGCCGAATTCCTGCCGGACGGTCTGGATGATGTCGTCGGCATGACTGTCGGTCTTGGCGAAGATCAGGGTTTTCGGCAGTTCCTTGCGGCCCGGGAAAATTTCCGGCCACTTGTCATGGAAGGAGCGGACCACGGTTCTGATCTGATCGGGGTTTACGACGGATCGGTCAAGCTGGGTTGCGGCGTAGGCCTGTTCGTCGTCCTGCGTTTCCCAGCGACGCGCACGGGTCTCGCGTTCCCGCCTCTCGACCAGTTGTTCTGCTTTGAGCGTCTCACCGCCTTGCGTGATCTCGGTCTCGATCAGGTAGATTTCGTTGCCCACGTTGACCTTGTCGGCTACGGCCTTTTCGTGGGTGTATTCGCTTACGACGTTCTTCTGGAAGAACCCATATGTGCGGTTATCGGGCGTAGCGGTCAGCCCGATCAGGTACGCGTCGAAATACTCGATGACCTGTCGCCATAGGTTGTAGATCGAGCGGTGGCATTCATCGATGACGATGACGTCGAAGTATTCTGGCGGAAGCTTGGGGTTGTAGACAACGGGCAGCGGTTCTTTTCGCCGCCACTTCTGTTCGGCTGGATTTTCCTCTTCGGCGCCTTCATCGAGGGGCTCACCCTTCAGCGTGGCGTACATGCGCTGGATCGTCGAGATAACGACCTGGCTGTCGTTCGCGATGGAAGGTGAGGTAAGGCGCTGGACGTTGTAGAGCTCGGTGAACTTGCGATTGTCGTCGTTGGGGAGAAAGGCCATGAACTCCTGTTCGGCTTGCTCGCCAAGGTTCTTGGTATCGACGAGGAACAGGATGCGGCGCGCGCCTGCGTGTTTGAGCAGGCGATAAACCTGCGTGATCGCGGTGAAGGTCTTGCCCGAGCCGGTCGCCATCTGGACCAGGGCGCGGGGCTTGTCGGCCTTGAGCGAGGTTTCCAGATTCGTGATCGCCTTGATTTGGCAGTTACGCAGGCCGTCCGGGTTAAGATCTGGCAGTGCGGCGATCCCGGACCGGAATGATCGTTGTGCCTGTGCCCAGGCCTTGAGCGTTTCGGGTCGGTGGAATGTAAACACCTCACGGGATCGAGGGGCAGGATCTCGACCGTTTGTGAAGCGTGTGATCTGCCCAGTGCTTTCGTATAGAAACGGCAGGGGCTCACTGTTGGAGACCCATTTCAGCCTGGCATGGGCGTAGCCTTCGGATTGTTCCTCGACAGACGTGAGTTTCACACCCCAGCTGTCAGGTTTGGCCTCGATCACGCCGACTGCCTTGCGATCAACGAAGAGTACGTAGTCTGCCGGGCCGACGTCGGTCTGGTATTCTCGAACGGCGATCCCAAGTGCGGCGTTGAAATCCAATCTGTCTTTGTCTTGCACTGCCCAGCCAGATGCTTTGAGCCTCGCGTCGATCGTGTCGCGCGCATGCTGCTCAGGTGTCTGGTTCGAAGGTGAATGCACGTATGCCGCTCATAGCTCAGGATATTTTCGTCATACTGCCGGCCCAGATTTCGAATTGCAAACGCGCATCGCAGAAGATTGAGAACAGACGGAATTATCCGTCTTGATCAAGCGGTTTTCGGGGTCCACTTGCGATCGGCTTTGACGAGCGCATTTGCCATTTCGATGAGCTTACGCATGACGGCGACGAGGGCGACCTTGGCGGGCTTCCCGGCGGTGCGCCTCGGAGAACCGACGCGCTTGGAGCGGGTTCACCTTGATCAGAGGAAACGCCTTGGCAAGCGCCACCTCGAACGCCTTGTGATAAGGCCCTGTCGGCTCGAACACGATCCGTGCCACCGGCGCCTTGCCAAGCCATTTGCTGAAGGCCCGAAATCCCGCCGCCGAATTCTCGAAGCGCTGCGCTGCGCCAACTTCCAGCCGGAACACATCCAAATGCGTATCGCCCAGGGCGTTTTCCGGGAGACCGATTCCGCGCAGTAGATGGCTCGGGAAAGCCGGCAGCGGATGAACCGTTTTCTGAGCTACATCGACTTCATCAAGCGTGAAAACTGAAGGCCACAATATATAGACGCCCATGTCACGCTTGAGGCATTTCCCGTCTCGAATGCATCCGTGCTGTCAGAAACCGCGCAATCCATCGCGCGGCGCGTCCCGCCTGCGTCTCCCAGACAGCGTCGGGGTCGTATATCGGCTCGACGAGATGGGCCGCGAAGGCTCTGTCGAGCGCGGATAGCGACCGCATGGTGACGCCTTTCGTCCATTGGATCTCGTCCTCCCGCCGATCCTTGTTCCAGATCAGGCGAACCCGCGACGCGGCCGGAATACCTCGGACCAACTCAAAGTCTTCGCGCGAGACGCGTTCTTCGCGGAGAAGGAACCAAAGCTCGCGATCGGAGAGAAACGGAATGTCCGAGATCTTCGGAATTTGAACCAGGCCGTTCGTTTCGTAGTGTGTCTTGAAATAGAAGCTCACCGTCCGGCGGCGTTCACCCCGGGCGCTGTAGCTCAGGGCGATTTCGACTTCGACATTCTTGTAATCGACGGGCGCACGTCCCTCTTCAGGATGGAAGATCCGTTCGATCCAGAATGGGCGTTGGACGCTCGGCTCTATCAGTAAGCTCGGCTGGAATTCGTATTGTCCATCGTAGCAAGCTTCGCCCGGTGGGTCGCACCCATCCTCGCAGTGTTCGATCTCCTTTCCATCGATCCAGAAGCGCTTGGTTGTCCCCATCAGGGCCATGCCCTGATTGTAGGCCGTGATGTCGACTGAATGCAGCCGGATATCCCTGTGGCCCGCGATCATCTGAGCGACAACTTTCAGTTCAAACCCGCGATCATCGATCCATTTCGGATCGCGATCATCGCCCATTCGACGCTCCACCCGGAAATGGCTTGAGCTTGCTGGGGGGTCGATATCGATATCCGGCCGATCCACCTTCTGCGCATTCCGATCGATATAGTAGACAGCCAGCGCGAGAAGGATCAGGACGACGCCAGTCCCGAAGACAATCCGGTCGATGTCATCGCCGTAAAGCTCTCTCAGGATGATTTCCTGTATGATTCCCAAGGTCATGATCGCGATGCCGCCGCGCATGATCAGGAACGCAATCGCCGTCGCCGCGCGTCGGCGGTACACGTAATCGCGCACGCTAATGATCATCAATTCGAGAATGCGACCGATATCGGAAACAGTAATATTGGCCGCCATGGCATTCCTCATCGAAGACTGGCGCAATGCAGCCGCCTGATCCGTGCTATCTCAGGGCGCCTCTATCCCGCCCGGTGTGCGCTGGTCGCGACAATCATTTGGCGTATTGACCGAAAGGTCAAGAACCGGCGTTTCCCATGTAGCCGACCGTGTGACGCCAAGATTTCCGTGAACCTGCCCGTCGGGCAAGTGTTTTTCACCCCGAGGGGCGTCTGCGGTCGCGCAAACGCCCGGAGCTGGGCGGATCGGGTAACGAATCCATAGCATCAGGGCGCGGCAGTGCCGTTTTTCAGCGCGACGGACAGACCTGTCGAGCCGGTTTCGTGGCGTTTGGGACGGGATCGCGGTCACGCGCATGACGGTGGCGCTCGAAGTCGGTGAATGGCGGCGAGGATGGCGCGCACCATCGGGCCGGATACCGCGACCTCAGCCGCAAGAGCGGCCTGGCCATGGCGTTCAAGCTGATGATGTCGGCGCAACAGAAATGGCGCAAACTCGACGGCAAGAACCGCCTGCCGGAGGTCATCAGCGGGGTTGAGTTCCGCGACGGCGTCCGCCAAATTCAAACCCCCGCCTGATCACGCGTCACCAACTTCTGCGCATATCTCGTGCGCTCGTGCATGGCGACACCGAAGCACGCCTTGATCTTGCGCTGGAGGTCGACGCGCCGCCAGCGCGCCACCCCGTCCACGGCAGGGTCGGGAACCGAAGGGAATATCGCGCGAGTCACGCACCAGGGCCGTTGGTATTTTTCAATCGATTGGCTGGGTAAACTCGAGCGATCCTGAGCACATGTGATCAGCGACGATCTACAGACCGAACCGCGGGCTTGCCGTCGCGGATTTTCGGCAGCGCCGACTCGCAAATCGAAGCGTAAGGACAGCCCTGACAGGATTGCGTTTCGCAAAAAGCAACACCAAGGCGTTTTGGGTCTCGCGATGCATAAGGCGGATCTATAGCGCGCTTCTCATCTGCGGCTTTTTCGAGCACTTGTGCCACGAAGTCCTGATCGAGCTGGTAGCACCGTATCAATTGGCCGCTGAGGCGAACGCGGGGTCCCTCCGTCGGTTGCCGGATCCCGAGCGTGCGAAGCATACGTCCGAGGGCGTTATGGTCCTGCAGCGGTACGAGGTCCTGCGGCACCTGATTGGCCGGCTCCAAAAGCCGGGCCTCCGGGATCAGTGCGAGTTCCGCACGGATCTGAGCCAATGAAATCAGGGAGCGGGCCCCGCGCTCGATCGCCGCTTCGACCGCTTGAACGATCAGGTCCTCGGCGCTCGCCGCTTCACCCTTGCTGTAGGCAAGGCGAGTCAAAGCGCCCTCCACAGCCTCAATGAAGGCCTCATCTCCGGTCATGTCGGCAATGACGCGCAATGGGGCCGCTATCTGCTCGGCACGGCTGCTGCGGCTGTTGGCCTTTTCTGCATAATGGCGATGCACATCGAGTATGTTGGCCATGCCCCAGGCGTGAAGTTCCTGACGCAGTGGCTCCGAAACGCTTAGATCGCGGCCACGGATCCGGCCGGATTGCGCGATTTCCGATGGCATTGGCCGACAGAGAATAAAGTACATTCGGGTCGCGTTCACCGCATCGATTCCGCTGATGTTGGTGATGACCTTCGGACCATAGAAATTCAGCATCCTGGTCGCGCCGGTCTTCTCGACCACCGATTTCAGACCGGTGGCCTTCGAATAGCTTACCTTCAGGATCTGGTTGATGTCGCCATAGCCCCCATCATCGGTGCCGCGGCGCCCAACAGACTCAAGATCATCGAGCACCAAAAGCCCGCGACCTTGGTCGACACATCGCACGAACGCCTTCTCGGAACCTCCGCCAAGCATTTGGCCATTGAAGGACAGATCCGCGAGCGATTCTGCAAGGGACGATTTCCCAGAGGCCTTCTCGCCGTTCAGCAGAAGCATCGGGATCGCATCGAAAGCGTTGTAGCAGTAACTTATAATGACGTAGGCCGTGATGAGGTCGTAATCCGTTTCGTTCGGTAACCAAGTGACTTGCCGCAGATGCGCACGGACATCGACCATGATCTCGCCCAAAGAGCGATGCGGTGTCTTGCCCGCGTTACGGTCGCCGGTGAACTTTCGAATGTTCGGCAAGGTCCAAGTCGAAAACTCCCTTGGCTTTGGGACCGAAAGGATTTCCGTCCCGTCATCAAGAACAATGGCACGGTCCTCATCTTCGACGCCTCGCGGAGCCGGGGCAACCCTTACCCCCAGCATTGCGCCATCGGAACGCACCACGCGGGTCTCGTAGTAGGTTGCCTTTTCCCAGAAAACATCGAATTTGCCATCGCTTTTCTGCTTGCGGCGCTGGATATCCTCGACCCTTCGAACTTGGAACGGATAATACATGTGGCCGTTCTCGAAGGCGCCGTTGATGTTGATCCGACGATCTTCGTAGATGCCCTCCTCCTGGTCCGCGAGCGGGACCGATGGCGTTGCCTTAGGGGCTTTTAGGCCGATGACATGTGCGTCCTCAAGCTGGCGCTCAAGAGCCTCGACGCCTTCGGGCTCGGGAATCTTATTGAAGAAATCGATCCAGTTGCTGCCGAGGTTGCGAGGCACTTCGATCCGCAGGAAATCTCTCTGGATCCGCATCCCGATCCTTGAGGCGGTCTGTTCACCCAGATCATCGTTGTCGTGCCCGAGATAGACCCGCTGTCGGTCACTCCAGAAGCCCGGCGACTTCCATTCTTCTGGCACCGCGCCGTAGTCACTCGGGGCGATCACGGCCATGCGGGCCTCCAGCGAGGTGCCGCGTATGGCTCGCGAGATGCGCCACGCGTCACGGATGCGCGGAGCAACGAAAAGCCATGGTTTTTCGGCATCCGGCCCGCACCAGTACGTGAGAGGTGCGCCAGGGCACCAGCTCTCGGCGTCCAGCGGGTTGACTGTAAGATCCGGAACGTTGAGCTTGACCATGCGCTTCAGCAGCAGGCCCTCTTTTGAAAGGACTGGTGCTGTCAGCCACTGGCCGCGCGGCCTACCATCCCTTGGTCGAGAAAGTGCCGCGAGACCAACGCCGAAGCGGTCTTTGATTTCTTCCGGATCAAGGCCGAGGCTTTCCAGGAAGCTCCAAGCTTCGCCATTCGAAACGAGCCTTGCCTGATCCTTGCGAAGCGTTTCCATGGAAATCGGCGCCAAGTCCTCTGCGGCATTCTTGCCTTCGACCAGCCGCAGTTGAGGACCGCGCCCATCTGCGGAGCCCCCATTTTCGAGGTGCCTGCTCATGACTGCACCCCCTGGAATTGGCCCCACCCGGCCCACGCCCTGCGCATAGCGTCGCGATGTCGCTCGCCGGGTCGATATCGACCGTAGTGCGCCAAGATTGTTGTCGGAGAGTCGAAGAGGGCAGCCGCCGCGTCGTCGATACTGGCATTCTTGACCAGATGGGTTGCTATCACATGTCGCACAGAGTGCGGTCCGTGAGGCTTAAGGTTTCTGATGGCGCCGCGGTCTGTGTAAGGATTATAGACGCCATATGTCGTGATTATGCTGCGGAAAGCATTATAGAATCCTGTGAGTGAATACTCTGGCGTGCGCGCCCGCGATGCCATCGTTTTCACAAAGAATGTGCCGGGATCCTCATGTCCACTGAGAAGAATCTGCCTCGCCTCGAGATATGCCTCGATTTCCGCGTAGAAGCGCCCATCAATATCCTCAAGTGGGAATGTGTTCCAGTCCTCGATCGCGCTTGATCCTGGCTGGGCGGCAGTGCCTCCGTTTTTGAAGGCTTCACGCGGGATCCCGATCCACCAATGGTTATCGCGCCAAAACATCTCTCCACGCCGCAGGCGGCGAAGCTCTTTTTCGCTGCGTGGCGCATCGCCGGGCAGACAAACCAGGAGTTGGCGTAGGTTCTTGCTGCGCAGCCCCGTGGTCAGGCCGACCATGAACATCATGAGGGCGCGTTGCGTTTCAGCGAGGCGAACTGGATACTCCGGGCCTGGCATGCGCAAGCGAATCTCGTCGGCGATCTTGAAATACTCGAAGAGCGGCGAAGAACCATAATCGTTTATGACAGGCGTCAACGCCTCAAATGGGTCGCGGCCCTTCTGGACGACTTCCTCGATCTGCTTGATTCGACCGGAAATTTCCTTGTACGCTTTGGCACATGCCGCGTTCCAATCGCTTGCCGCTAACTGAGCAGTATCCGACGAAACGAAGCCGGGAACTTCGGCCAAGCCCCATCCGTAGCCGGGGTTCTGGGTTAGAAAACCGGTCTCAGGATGCAGAAACGACGTTATCAGTCGCAGCAGACCGAGGTGCGTTTGCGTGTAGGCACCTCGGCGCTCGAAACGCCATAAAACGAAGCGTTCCAGCGCCTCGGGTGCAAGAAATATCGAGATCGACTGTGCCCACGTGGGCAACCCCAGCAAGTCGAGCGCGCCAAAAAGCGACCGTATCTCGTAGTCCGCTTTTTCCTGCATCGTATGCCCCCAGCGTTTGTTCCGCTTGATGCCCAGAGGCGGAATAGGGGCGGTCTTGTAGTGACTGAGGTCATTGATTTCGTTGAGCAGTTGCGGTGAGGCCATCTTAGTTCGGCGGCCCGGTTCTTGCGCCAGCGCGAAGTAGAACACATCGGCTTTTGATGCGGTGGAGGCACCTCCATCGTCAAGGATTTCCTTCGGCGTCGAGAGGATGTTCTCGCCCACCCATATAAGGATCTCCTCCTGCTCGTCTTTGGATCGGGTCTCGAAGTCCGCGGGTAGATGCTGAGAAACGCGCCGCTTGAGCGATCTGGGAAGCTCGATATCGACCGAACGCGCGAAGTTTGGCTCTTTGGGCATCTTCTCTACCAGAGATCCCGGCGGTGCATTCAGAGCCTTTTCAAGACGCTGGACCACAGCAAGACTCTCTGGCGCTGGACGACGGACGCCTTCCTCCCAATTCCGAATTACGTTCCACCGGGTCCGATGCGCGCCAGTTGAAACAACAGAGGACAACTGGCTGTAGTTCAGACCACTTAGGCAGCGCAAACGGGCGAGACGGGTGCCAAATGTTTCATCTGCATGACGGGTTTCTTCTAAACGAAGCTCTTCGAGAGCCCAAACGCGGGCCTTACCGGCAAGGCTTTTCTCGGGTGCCTTTGCCGGACCAAGCCGATCGCGGGCTTCTTCCCAGGTCGTTTGGTCGAGCATTTCCTCGCCGATCACGTCCTGGCGGCGAATGCCGTTGGCCGCCATGAAGGCTCGGATCGCTCGCACGATGTTGCCGGCAATGTTAGCGTTGCGCTTATCCTCGCCCGGATTGCTGTGCTCCAGCTCCGCCAGTCGGCGTTCTTTGGCCATCTGCAGGAATTCGCCGTAAGTGAGCTTCAACTGACTTTGCCCCGCCAGCAGGACATCATCTGTAGATGAATGAATATCGTTACTCATGTGTCTCTCGTTCGTTGTTGAACAGGAGACGCCGGGGAGCTATGCTGCTGGTGTAGGGTCTAATCTACACTAATCGCGGGGTCTCGAGACGTTGGCGCGTTTCGAGACCTTGCTCCTTTTGGGCGTCTATTTGGGCGGGCTTGATTGCCGGCCCGATCTGGTCAGCGTCCTCCTCTATGTGGAATAACGGTAACGTTTCCGGCCCGTCGGGCGGCCGTATTGAGCCCCTTGTCGCTATCGATCAGATAAACAGAGGCCGTCTCGTGGCCGCATGCGTCTTGGGTGTTGCTTGATGTCGTTCAGTGAATGACAATCGCTTTGCTGGCCCTCGTCGGTCAGCAGCCCGATGGTGCGGTCCACTTGCTGTGTGTTTGATTGGGGGTTTTGTCTCATTCAAACTTTTCATTCCTTCCGCGCGATGACAGCCAGCACGACGATGCGAAGCTGGTCAGCGATGCCGCAAACCGACATTCCCGACGGGTTTTTGCCGACGGCAATCAGAAGCTTGGCGGGATCGCTCGGAGCCGAAGAAAAAACTCCAGAAAGTGGACACACTCTCCAAAGTTCAGAAATGAAAAATCATAACGTCTTGTTTTGATGCGTTATTTTTCTGTGCCGATCTTTGTTCCGTGCCTGTTCGGGTTTCTTCGCTCGGAACAAGCCTTCTGGAACAGGAATTTGCCCTTCGGTACAGTGGTCGGAACACTGCCCCGGTATCACCGGGTCTATATATATTTCTTATATAAAATAAATACTTGGGGCGCGTAGAGATCGGATTACTGCAATATGAACGGTGTACCGGCCGATTAGGTCGGCACAAAAGCCGGGGCGAATAAAAATCTCGACTTTACAAATTGTTAGAGGATAATGTTCTGATTTCCTCGGAATGCAGAAGGCTGATGAGCGTACGGTTTGCGGTCCACTCAAGGCGATCATTTTACCCGGTTTCAACAAGGTGCGGATCACGTGGATGTAATGTATCAACAAGCCGCACCTCTAAAGCCTTGTTTGCAATGATTAAAAGGTTTTTGCGGGTTCAATATCGGCTCTCTCCGCCACTTGCCCTTGAGAAATCATTCTCCCCGTTCGGCTGCCGCCGAATTTTTCCGTGTTTTCAAAGGGGTTTGTGGGAAAAGCTGAGCACTGGCCCTGGCGCCACTGGGCCCTG
>Ga0307963_1003886_pt1 | contig 11912 bp, 7 predicted proteins | sample OrgLakmetagen594_FD_201829 | JGI IMG/M metagenome (GOLD analysis project Ga0307963, IMG submission 201829) | Saline water microbial communities from Organic Lake, Antarctica - #594 | ecosystem: Environmental > Aquatic > Non-marine Saline and Alkaline > Saline | place: Antarctica: Organic Lake...
CTTGCAGTGTGCCACAGTAGGAAGCTTGCAGTGTGCCACAGTAGGAAGCTTGCAGTGTGCCACAGTAGGAAGCTTGCAGTGTGCCACAGTAGGAAGCTTGCAGTGTGCCACAGTAGGAAGCTTGCAGTGTGCCACAGTAGGAAGCTTGCAGATGCTCGTGAGCATATTGCTTGTTGGGACTAATTGGAAGTCAATATTCAATTGTAGTTCGTCTCTGCAATGAAACAAGTTGAAAAACATGCTGTTTTTTTTTTCGTATGACGAAGGTCAAGCCCTCTTAGCTCAATCCAGATCACAGGTACCACTGGACCTTATTTGTGTGGCACCCGAAAATGAGTTGTTAGATGTTAGTTGTTAACAGAATTGTAGTGCTATGTTTTCCTGTTGCACAAGGCAAGCCAATGCTGTTCAGAAATAAGAGGTTGCTGAACCCAGCAATGGAATACAGTTATGGCCGAGGCATACACAGTGTAATAATTATTTATCTAAATGCAGATTGCACCGTGACTCCTTCTCCTGTTAGTGTGTGGAGTGAATTATATCACGTATGCTTATCTCTTTTCTGTTCCTTTTTCCACCCTGGTGCAGCACACTAGATCATACCAGCACACTAGTTCATACCAGCATACTAGTTAATACCAGCATACTAGTTCATACCAGCATACTAGTTCATACCAGCACACTTCCAGCGCAAACCGGCACACTACCAGCGCATACCAGCTCACTTCCAGTGCATACCAGCACAATACCAGCACAATACCGGTGCATTCCAGCACTAAACCAGCACACTACCAGCACACTACCAGCACACCACCAGCACACTACAGCGCATACCAGCACACTACCAGCACACTACCAGCACACTACCAGTGCATACCAGCACACTACCAGCACACTACCAGTGCATACCAGCACACTACCAGCACACTACCAGCACACTACCAGCACACTACCAGCACACTACCAGCACACTACCAGCGCATACCAGCACACTACCAGCACACTACCAGCGCATACCAGCACACTACCAGCACACTACCAGCGCATACCAGCACACTACCAGCACACTACCTTGCAAGCCGGTACACACCAGCCCACTTCTAGCACATACCCAGGGAATACCAGCTAGCTTACTACTAATGCGTACCAGATGATGCTCCTGATTTAATGTCGTACGTGTTGCGGGTTGGCGCAACTTAATAGCTTAATACACCAGATACCAGCAAAGTTTTCTCTTTCCTTTGTCAAAAAGAAGCCATGTAGCCGTATTTTTGGGATTTGTCGAAAAGCAACACCTGCTTCCCGGTGGCGTGCAGCTTCCTGCATACATCTTGTACACCTCAAAAGTCCTCAGTTTCATTGTCAAAATAAAAGGTGCTGCCAAAGGTGGCACCTTGAATGCTTGTGTGCTTGTTATGTGCATCATTTTATGATCGTTCAGACTTTGAGCGGTTTAGCCAGGGTTGTCGAGCTGTGTTTTTTTGCAACAAAGGAATATGATCTTGGCCAAACTGCTGTTTGATTATGACTACGCAAAATGCTTATGTTGTTAATAATATGGCAATGTTTCTCTGATGCTGAGTGCTCCTTCCCTACTTCACGCTGGATGAGTTATCAGTATCAGTTTAGCCTCTTTTTTCTTCCTCTTCCAATGAATGGAGCAAATGGCCTATAGTTTATTATAAAATAATGTGCTGATGTTTCTAGGAGTCGAATTTACGCATGGAAGTTCACGGACTCTTAAAAATGGCACAAATTGAGGACTAGCAAGAGTTTACTGCAAATTTGAAGCATAGGATGAGAGATGTTTGGAGAGATGATGAGTCGGTGGACCCTAACACGCACAACAAACTGGCCACTTATCATTCTTGGTTTGTCACCCTTATTTCTAGAAATGATACATTACCATACATTAATACCATGCCACGCCACTTGCATGCATCAATTTCCCGTTTTTTCGTTTGCTTTGTGCCTTCCAGATTGCCGGAAAGGGGCCTGCAGTTTGACCGTATCACGTATCACGGCAAGGTGGGGTCCCTCCTTTGAACTGGCGATCGTGTTTTTACCGTTGTGAGGCCTTTTATGACCTTGCTGTGGGTATGGTGTCTCCTCCAAGTTTGGTTTGGCAATTCAGGCATGCCTTTGAAGACCAGCTTTGTCACTCTCCTTGATCCCGTTGATCTCTTCCCTTTTCTGCGGCTCTTAAAAACCCAGTGCTAACTTCATTGATATGGGTAGTGATCCTGCTACCTGAAAACTGGCTTTTCAGTCTTCCCTGTGAGCTTTTAGTGACTTAGGTAAGGTAAGGTTACATCATTTTAGTGACTTAGATCACTGTGTTATGTTTTACGTGACTTACGTGACCTAGATCACTGGCATAGGCTCTTATCAGTAGGACACTGGTCTGCAGTGCACCCCAACAACCCCTTTTCAAAAGCTTATTATAACAGGCACAAAATGTGTGTGCAGGCTTACAGGATATGTTCAAAAATCAATTGCAGCGTGTCCTATCACCTACTGCCCTGTCAGTTGTTGTGCCCCCTTATGGGTCACACAAGCATTTTTTGTCGAAGGGTTGTTGATGCGATTTTGGTACAGGAGGGATCCAACTCCAGCCAATCAACTGTTTTTGCAACGCAGCTGCACAGTACGAGACGCTAGCCCTAAAAGCATTCCCTCCTGCTGAGATCAGGCTGGTGCATGCCCCTGTGTGTGTGTGTGTGTGTGTGTGTGTAAGGGTTACTTAACCTAACCCTAAACCCTAAACCGCCAAGTTCATTTACGTGCTGCAAATTTATTAAAGGGGTCACAAAGGGAGAGACTGCAGCCAACAAGGTACTAAACACCTGGTTCATTACATCTAGGGTTGGCCAGAACCGTATATATACACCGTATATGACCGTATATTTGGTGATTTCCCTGCCAAAACTACGTTATATACACCGTATATATATATGGTTTTGGCCAATCCTACTTACATCTGGTAATCTGATGCTTCTATCGCAGCGTCTGCGGCAACCTGGCGTTGCCGCCTCACAGTCACAGATATATCGGAGCTGGGTCTGTGTCACAGGCTTGTCTCTGACTTGAGCATACGGAGCTGGGTCTGTGTCACGGGCTTGTCTCTGACTTGAGTATACGGAGCTCAGATCAGAGGCTCAAAACCCAGCCACCTCAGTCCAACACCTGGTTCCTTACATCTGGTATCGGAGCTGGGTCTGTGTCAGGAACTTGTCTCTGACTTGAGTATACGGAGCTCAAATCAGAGGCTCAAAACCCAGCTACCCTTCCAACACCTGGTTCCTTACAACTGGTATCGGAGCTGGGTCTGTGTCAGGGGCTCGTCTCAAACTTGAACATGTTTTAAGTCTGAAACCAGCCCCTGACACAGACCCAGCTCCGATACCAGATGTAAGGAACCGGGTGTTGATTCAAGGTAGCCAGGTCTTAAGCATATGGAGCTCAGTAGACCAGTCCCCTGACACAGAACCAGCTCCGATACCAGAAGTAAGGAACTGGGTGTTGATTTGAGGTAGCCAGGTCTTACGCATATGGAGCTCAGAAGACCAGTCCCCTGACACAGAACCAGCTCCGATACCAGAAGTAAGGAACTGTGTGTTGATTTGAGGTAGCCAGGTCTTACGCATATGGAGCTCAGAAGACCAGTCCCCTGACACAGAACCAGCTCCGATACCAGATGAGAGGAACCGGGTGTTAAAATGAGGTAGCCGGGTCTTGGGCCGAGCCTGCAGCTATTATATTGATATAATCAGGTGTTGTTCACCCATTTGCTTCACACACCAAAAGCAACCTTGAATGGATAATTGGTTGGTTGCATGCTGAGAAGATGTGTGTGTGTGTGTGTGTGTTAGCAGCCTGGAGCAAGCAAATATGTCGAGTGGCTATCAACGCTCACATTAATTTCAGACGAGAAAGTGAAGTCGGCCAGGACTGTGTGTGTTTGTACACCATGGCTATGTACCTGGCAGGCTCCCTGCTAAAGTTACTGCAATGTGTAGATGTATTTCTGTATATACGTACATGCACACCATGGTTATGTACCTGGCAGGCTCCCTGCTGAAGTTACTGCAATGTGTATATGTATTTCTGTATATACGTACAAGTCCGTTTTTGTTTTGTTTAGTTTGGATTACAAAGGCCTCCAGCCTGGCATGACTGCTCAACCTATAGGTCTTAACAAATAAATCAATCAAAAAGAGTCCATGGTTTCTACCCTGTACTTAATAAATCACGTGCGTGCAGGTGACTCAGTGTCTAGGCCTCTTGTCTCCGATGGGAGACTGGTACATGGCAGTGGCTGCTGCCGCACGTAGTGTGGACGCCTACCCCAAGGAACAAGATCTCACAGTCTTCAAAATCCCACACGGCGTATTTATAAAAATGCACAAGGTGAGCCAGAGTTGGATCAGAGAGGGCTTACTGGCCAGAAGCACGCTTGCAGGTGTGTGCTAAAGTTTAGTGTTCAAAACCCACGCAGCGTGTTTGTAAAGATGCACAAGGTGAGCCAGAGATGGGATAGAGGGCTTAAGAGATGGGATAGAGGGCTTACTGGCGGAGCACGGGTGTGCTATAGTTTAGTGTTCAAGACCCACTCAGCGTGTTTTTAAAGATGCACAAGGTGAGCTAGAGATGGGATAGAGAGGGCTTACTGGCGGGAGCACGCCTGCAGGCGTGTGCTATAGTTTAATGTTCAACACCCACGCAGCGTGTTTGTAAAGATGCACAAAGTGAGCCAGAGATGGGATAGAGAGGGCTCACTGGCGGGAGCACGCCTGCAGGGGTGTGCTATAATTTAGTGTTCAAGACCCACGCAGCATGTTTGTAAAGATGCACAAAGTGAGCCAGAGATGGGATAGAGAGGGCTTAAGAGATGGGATAGAGGGCTTACTGGCGGGAGCACGCCCACAGGGGTGTGCTATAGTTTAGTGTTCAAGACCCACGCAGCGTGTTTGTAAAGATGCACAAGGTGGGCCAACACTTGGCTGTTCTGGGGGCAACATCGTTATTTCAAGCAGCAATGCAGAAGGTTCAGCTCCGCACAAAGGGACAGAAGACAGAACGCCTGGCCTCAAGCATGCATTAGGGGTTTGTTATAAGTTATGTTCAACTTATAATGTGGTGTCGTAGATAAACTTACCCATAAAAATGCACGAAGCGAGCCAGTACATTCTGTTTTGGTGAAGCTCTGATCAGGCACTGGCACTCTGTCCCTTTCCAAGAACAGAAGCAAACCAACGCCATGCAGGCCTCTGCCCCATACAAAAGAAACAATATTGTATGTTACTTAATGGTTGTACCTTACCTTTTTGATATCACCCCGCATAAATATTGTTTTTTGCCCTGCGGGATGAGTGCGGGATCGTTTAATATATAAATGTTTTAACACTGCGGGGTTGACGCGGGATAAGTTTAAATAACGTGTTTGGTCGCTGCCAGTGATGAGCGAGTGTGGGAAGAGGAGGAGGGAGCTGCAGTGCTTGAGGCAGCCGAGCAGGTCAGAGCATCCCAGCAGCTAACAGATGAGCAGCTGGGGCAGCTGGTGCGCAAAACAAGGTCGTACCCAAGCAGCACCATCAGCTGGTGCAAGCACAAGCACAGCACGCAACAGCAGCGAGGAGAACGATTGCAACGAGGAGAGCGAGTGCAATGAGGACAGCAACGGCAACAGCAACAGCGATGGCAACTAGAGGAGAAGAGAGCAGCAGAGGAAAAGGGAGCAGAAAAGGGGGGGGGGGCAGCAAAGGGGTAGTAGAACAGAGAGGATTGATTGGAGATAGTAAACTGACATGCAAACAAGCATGCAACTGACTGGTGATTTTGTTTTTGACCTTTTTTGGCATTTAAACTGTCTGGTAAGCTAAACTGGGTCAGAGACCCTGCAGGGTTGATGCGGGGAGGGGACAAAATAATCATTCTTGGGGCGCGGGAAAGGTGCAAAATCCAATAATATATATTTTTTTGGGGGGTGCGGGATGAGTCCACAAAGGTGCGGTATGCATTTTATTGTATGTGCTGATGAGGATTTGCGTGCATTCAAAAAGGCTGGCACTGCCTAGTGTCTAGTGTCTGCCTTAAATAATGTGGGGAGTGGTTTTAACTGCCTGTGTTATTTATTCGTTTTTTCTCAGCGTTGGGTTTAGTTGCTAGCTGTTCGTAAAAGGTGTGTACAGACGTGCATTGCCGCGCACTTAGCAGTTTTGCTGTTCCGAAAAGGCATACACATGGTACTCAGATTGATGCTATTGTTGATTGCCATTAGGGTGTGCTTCAGCACACTTTGCGAGCACGCGGTGGCGCCTTTTGGCCTTTACGTGCCTTGTGATTTTTCAACCTATGAAACTCATTGCTAAAAGCTAAAAGTAAACGCGGCACAGACAATTTGTCTTTGTTGATCCAAATACAAACAATTTGTCTTCATGGATGAAATACGTAGACTATTTTGTCTGTGTAGATCCAAGTACAAAACAAGTGCCAGGCTCCCACTATCATTTAGGAACCAATTTTCCAAAAGCTGTGACTATGAACACCTGCTGGACATAATATTTAAAGTTTTTATGAACACCTGCTGGACAGTATTTAAAGTTTTTATGAACACCTGCTGGACATAGTATCTAAAGTTTCCACGTCATCTGCACAAGCTACCTGGCCTGAAGGTTCCTGTATAGGTACAGAGTTTTTTTTCCTGAAGGTTCCTGTTTAGGTACAGAGTTTTTTTTCCTGAAGGTTCCTGTATAGGTACAGAGTTTTTTTTCCTGAAGGTTCCTGTATAGGTACAGAGTTTTTTTTCCTGAAGGGTCCTGTATAGGTACAGAGTTTTTTTTCCTGAAGGGTCCTGTATAGGTACAGAGTTTTTTTTCCTGAAGGTTCCTGTATAGGTACAGACATTTTGAAATTGCCACGTCACCCGCGCATGCTACCTGGCTTGAAGGTTCCTGCATACAGACAATATTAAAAACTGCCACGTCACCTGTGCAGGCTACCTGGCCTGAAGGTTTCTGCATACAGACAATATTAAAAACTGCCACGTCACCTGCGCAGGCTACCTGGCTTGAAGGTTCCTGCATACAGACAATATTAAAAACTGCCACGTCACCCGCGCAGGCTACCTGGCCTGAAGGTTCCTGCATACAGACAACATTAAAAACTGCCACGTCACCTGCGCAGGCTATCTGGCTTGAAGGTTCCTGCATACAGACAATAATAAAACTGCCACGTCACCTGCGCAGGCTACCTGGCCTGAAGGTTTCTGCATACAGACAATATTGAAAACTGCCACGTCAACTGCGCAGGCTACCTGGCCTGAAGGTTTCTGCATACAGACAATATTAAAAACTGCCACGTCACCTGCGCAGGCTACCTGGCTTGAAGGTTCCTGCATACAGACAATATTAAAGTTGCCACGTCACCCGCGCAGGCTACCTGGCCTGAAGGTTCCTGCATACAGACAACATTAAAAACTGCCACGTCACCTGCGCAGGCTACCTGGCTTGAAGGTTCCTGCACACAGACAATAATAAAACTGCCACGTCACCTGCGCAGGCTACCTGGCTTGAAGGTTTCTGCATACAGACAATAATAAAACTGCCACGTCAACTGCGCAGGCTACCTGGCCTGAAGGTTTCTGCATACTGACAATATTAAAAACTGCCACGTCAACTGCGCAGGCTACCTGGCCTGAAGGTTCCTGCATACAGACAATATTAAAAACTGCCACGTCACCTGCGCAGGCTACCTGGCTTGAAGGTTCCTGTGTACAGACAATATTCTAACTGCCACGTCAACTGCGCAGGCTACCTGGCACGCAGGGCCCTTATTTACAGGCACCCCACACATGGACTTCTACAATCTAGAGCTGTCGGACACCAACGTGGTGGACCACAACACCCATGACTTCAGGTGAGGCTACGCGTTCAGGCTGTGTATAGGGTTGGCCAGAACCACATATATACGGTGTAAATACGGTAAGTTTGGCAGAAAATCACCTGACATACAGTCATATACGGTGTGTATATATATACGGTTCTGGCCAACCCTAGCTATGTGTTGAGTGATTGAGGCTACGTGTTGGGTTGAAACTGCATGAAGAGTGAGTGTGGCTATTATTTATTTGAGGCTACATGTTGATTTGAGGCTGCATGTTGAGTGAGTGAGGCTGCATGTTGAGTGAGTAAGGCTGCATGTTGAGTGAGTGTGGCTGCTTGTTGAGTGAGTGAGGCTACGTGTTGAGTGAGGATGCTATTGTTGATTCGAGGCTGCATTTTGAGTGAGTGAGGCTGCATGTTGAGTGAGTGAGGCTGCATGTTGAGTGAGTGCGGCTGCATGTTGAATGAGTGAGGCTACATGTTGAGTGAGTGAGGCTGCATGTCGAGTGAGTGCGGCTGCATGTTCAGTGAGTGAGGCAACATGTTGAGTGAGTGAGGCTGCATGTTGAGTGAGGGGGCTATTGTTGATTTGAGGTTACGTGTTGAGTAAGGCTACCTGTTGATAAGTTAGTGGAGTTACGTGCGACTAACTGTAACGGTATGTATAGGAATTCAATTCCTATTCTTGCACCTCGAGTATGCCTTTTACAATGCGCTGCTACATTGGTAATTGAAGCTTTGGTCTAGGCGCTCCTCACTCCGTGAGGTCCATGTTCGAAATCCGGCGCACGCAATTTCTGGTCATATTCATCCTAAAGTGCTGTTCTTGCAAGCAATCACGTAAATCTTAATATATATATGCTGCTAGCTACACTTTATTATGATGAACCGGCCGGAGCCAGGCTTGCCACCCCTACCCCTGGTATTGGAAATAAACTATCACAGGCAACTCACGAGCGGTATATATTATATGCTGTTTGGAGCTGGGAGGTCGTAAACATAGCCCTCATTGTAATTAGTCCTACACACTGGCATATCTGGCATGGAAATAAAGCTGGGTCTTGGGAGACTGTTCGATTAGTGCTCGCCGCTTCATTTTTGTTGCTTAAATCACCGATAATATACCGCTTGCTTCTCAATTTCTGCAGGAAAACGCAAGGCATGGAGGTGGAGGTAGTGGATGCCTAACGCTCAGCCATATAGCATGCAGGAGAGGCCTTACCTGCTTCCGTTGTAAATTATCAGTGGTGATGCAAACAAGCTTCCGTTGTATATTATCAGTGGTTGATTAGTCTCTCCCTTTTGACGACACGTTGTCATAGCCTGCAAGTTTTTTGTGTCCCCGGCGGAAAAAAAACTGTGGAAAGTTTGGTTCTTTTTTATTCACAATATTAAATTCTGACAGCTCTGTCTGGATCCCTGTTTGCACCTTTTGCATTTCAAATTATGTGCAGAACATTTCGAGCAAATCTGTCTCAGTTTGCCAGCTGGTGAACATAAGAATGATAACAGATTGTTTACAGATTGACAACGTATTGAGGGGGACCACGAAGGAAATGCCTGAAAATGTGCATCTTTGCAATCAGAAGGCAGCCGCTCACAGCCACTTCATCCGATCTACACCAATTCAGTACCAAAGTGTAACTGGCATTGAGAGCTACCCGAAAAAGTGTACAGTTTTATGTGGCGTGCTGAGATAGACTGAATTAAGCACACATGGTGCATGTAATCCCTAAGAATGTGGTGATTTCCATGGGGAAATGGCTCAAATCCGCATAAAACACCAACCACTCAACCGTTTTCTTTCATTTTTGTTGCAATGATACTCTTTTCTAATAAGAATTATATACCATAAAAAATATTCCAGATTGGTGCAGTAAGTGATCTGGTTATAATAATTTTGTGGTAAATTTTGGCCTGCAGGTAGGCCACAGCAAACTGAATATGTGCGCCCCAATTGCTAAGCTCCACATTTTACACCCACATTCATGTTATGTAAAAATTGGAGCTTGGCAATTGGGGCGCAAATAAGCCAAAAAACATATTAAAACTTGCCCATTTTGGGCCTCCGTGGTCCCCCTCTGACAATTGGTAACAGAGTTGAACAAAAATAAAAGGAAAACGTGGCACACAATAGAGCCCAACATCCCAGTTCAGGCAGGACTGCCGACCAAGCCTGGGTCAGCTGCTCTGCACCCTTGCGGGATAATTTAACATACGCAGTGCCCACCCAGTCATACACTGCAAGAGAACGGGGATGCAAGCACTGGTGCCTGCCATTCAAGCACAACGAGAGAGGTGGCACAGCAGACTCTACTACGAATTGAGAAGAAGCTTCTTCACAGCTGAGGTGCCAGTACTGAACAATTGATACGCATGATAATACTAATGAATGGCTCACTGAGTAGAGGACGTAGTGTGTGCTTAGATGAAAAGAAAGGAAAAATTACGCAGGCAGTGAAAACCACTCCCCACATCAATTAAGGAAAAGGAGCCACTATGGTACTGAGTACCGTGAAGCTCCTCCACCGCGAAAAGGAAAGGAAAAATCAATGGGGATCAAGAGGGTTGCAGGCTTGGCCTGAAACCGGCTCCTGATGAGAATTGATAACAGTAAAAGTAAAAGTCTACGCTGGAAGTCACCAGCGTGCATTAAAGGAAGGGTCTCAACTAGTGCTCACACTAGCCAGCGCCCCACCAGAAAAGAGAAAAAAGGAGAAACAATAGAGACTAATGAGGATCCGGCGGGTTGTCAGCCATGCATTCCGGCCTGAGCCTAGCCCTCCTGAAGCCAGCCGCTCTACCAGTAACCCCCTCTTCAGATCCCCCATTATCACTGTTGTTGTTAAGGTGTATTTTGTGTCTTGTTTTTGTAATCTTGTTCAAGCTTTTTATTGCAGGTCAGTGCGGTTTTGTAACTAGTTGGTGCACTTTGTGCGCGGGGACGCCGAAGTTTAGTAAAGGAGTTATGGTGTACTGATTGTAGATTGTGCCCCCGACTCAAAGAATTATAACATGAAGTGTGACTTGGTTGTTTCGAGAGATGCCTAGGAGGCTCCTTGTTTGTAGACGCTGGATAAGGGGTTGATGCTGGTTGTGCGCTTTTTATAATGTCTGTTGTGGGTTTATGTCTGAGCAGAATTAGAATTCTACAAGATTTATGTCTCTGTCCTTTGGGGGATCTGTTTGGGATCCAATTGTCCGGCCCTTCCCTCAATGGGCATAACTAACACGCCATATGGACGGCTTTGTTGTCTAGTTGGAAGGTTTTGTTTTGCTGGGAAAACTCAGTCAGGAATGTTTCTTTCCATGTCATCAGGGGGTTCAATGTTAAAGTCAGATAACTTTTCACTGTTACAAGAACCCATTGTAACAATTGCTGAGCCCAGTTTGCCTTTGCTGATCTCTTCACCACAAATGCTAACAGCGTGGTGGTGTCGGTTTATGTGCATTCTCTTCAGGGTATGGTTGTTGCACCTAAGAAGTATGTGTGGAGCACTGTCTGATCCTCCGCACAAAGGGCAGGTGGCAGGACCTGTCGTATGGCTAAACCTTTTGGTGTGTTTTTCTGTGCCTATCGTATCAGTCCTGTACTTAAGGACTTGTTCCTGTTCCTTAAAAGTCAAATTTGGCATGGACCAAAACTTGTTACTGAATTGGGCATGCGCAGGGGGCTTTTTAGTAGCTTGCCTTGTGCGAGGTTCGGGCTGTGCTGCACGCTGAGGCGTATCATGCAATTTTTGCCAGTGCTTGTAAAGCAGTGTATCTGTGTTAGCTTCACCAAGGTAATGGTGGGCGTGCATGTGATGTTTTAGTTTGTCTTGCAGGTTAGTAAAAACCCGTAGCTCTTCTGCATGGGATCCAACTTTGTTTGGAACGCTTAGCCAGAACAGGTCGTAGAAAGGGTCAGTAGCTGGCGGGAGGGAAACGTCAGAAATTTGATTGACTGCTGCTTTGTGTGCTAGGTGGTCTGCACCCTCATTGCCAATAATACCAGAGTGAGATTTCACTTTGTAGAAAGTGACAGTA
>Ga0307963_1003887_pt1 | contig 11911 bp, 10 predicted proteins | sample OrgLakmetagen594_FD_201829 | JGI IMG/M metagenome (GOLD analysis project Ga0307963, IMG submission 201829) | Saline water microbial communities from Organic Lake, Antarctica - #594 | ecosystem: Environmental > Aquatic > Non-marine Saline and Alkaline > Saline | place: Antarctica: Organic Lake...
CCCCGTTCCCCCTGGCCCCCGAGCCGCCCCCATTTTGGCGCTGCATGGGCACTTCAGGCATCGACCGCCTCCGATTTTGACGGCTGCCGTGCTCCCACAAGAAACCACCGCTTATAGCATCACTCCAGCCACCCACACAGCCACCGCCGCCTGTAGGTCCTCCAGACCCCTCTGAGCCTCCTCCCTGTGTGTGTATTTGTGTGTGTGTGTATGTGTGTGAGCTTGCGTGCGTGCATGCGTGTGTGCGTATGTGTGTGTGTTGTGTGTGCGTGTATGTGTATGTGTGTGCGTGTGTGTGTATGTGCTTGTGTATGTGCATGTGTGTTGTGTGTGTGCGTGTGTATGTGGTGTGTGTGTGCGTGTGTGTGTGTGTGTTGTGTGTGCGCGTGTGTGTGTTTGTGTGTGTGTGTGTGTGTGTGTGTGTGTGTGTGTGTGTGTGTGTGTTTTGTGTGTGTGCGTATGTGTGCGTTTATGTTAAAATATGTGTGTGCGCGCACAAGTTGGTGTGGATGTGCTGTTTACGCGTATGTCTTACCAACACATTTGCTCTGTCAAGCGCTCATGCCACTATACCTCACTGTTCAAGTTTGTGCGCCTCCTCACACTCTTCGTAAGTGCCCATCAGTATGGGCAAGTCAGCGTGCTCATTTCAAGGTTTGCAACATACACGGGGCATCAATCGTCTGATTATTACAACAACCCTCTCCTTTCTCACCACTTTCTCAATGTCAGCACCACATAACTCAGCCACTCTATCTAAACACACATACACACACGCACATACACACACCTGTGTTCTGCCAGCATGAGCCTCTTTTTTCTCATCACCGCCTTAACCTGCACCAATCACCACACACACACACACACACACACACAAATACACACACACAGAAACACACACACACAAATCCACACATGCACCTGTTGTCCACTGAGCAAAAACCACCCCTCCTTCCTCCTGTCCACCTCAGCCGCCAGCTGCCGCTGAGAGGCACGCACTCCTCGGCACAAATCCACACTGGCAAGCCTGCGGGCCTCCACGTGCTCTGATGCCCCACTAGAGAGCAATGAGGTTTGCTGCGTTGCTCGGTCGGCCAAGATTTGGGAAGTAGGAGAGGGGGGGACTTGTGTGGGGTGAGAGGGCTCAAGGCTCTTGGCTCGGCCACTGCTGAAGGCAGATCTGCTGGTATATTTGTGTGTGTGGGTGTGGGTGTGTTTCTGCGTGTGTGTATTTGTGTGTGTGTGTGTGTGTTTGTGTGTGTGTGTGTGTTTGTGTGTGTGTGTATGTGTGTGTGCGCGCGCCTCAGTAGCAATTGCGTTTCCCCCTTCAGCTATCAGGCTGTCTTGTGCACACATGCGCATTGTTGTTTTATGCACACATGCACAGTGTTGTTGTATGCACACATGCGCATTGTTGTCTTATGCACATACGCACAGTGTTGTTTTATGCACACATGCACAGTAATGTTTTATGCACACATGCGCATTGTTGTTTTATGCACATACCCACAGTGTTGCTTTATGCACACGTGCGCACAGTGTTGTTTTATGCACACACGCACAGTGTTGTCTTATGCACACACGCGCACAGTGTTGTTCTGTGATGCATGATTAAGTGTGAAAACTGCCCAGGAACAGAAGGAGATCAATGCACTGTTGTCTGTGGCGTTTGAGCAGATCAATGCAACATGACATATGAACAGATCAATGCAACATTTTTCACACTACTAGGGCTGGCCAGAACCAAATATATACATATACATATATGGTGTTTTTGGCAGGAAAGTCACCAAATATACGGTCATATACGGTGGTATACATACAGTTGTGGCCAACCCTACACATAAACTGAGCATTTGAACAGACCGCTGTGGTTGTGGCCAACCCTACACCTTACCCAAATTGGACAAACCGCTGTGGTTGTGGCCAACCCTGCACATTACTTGAGCAATCGAACAGACCGCTGTGGTAGTGGCCAACCCTACACCTTACCCAAATTGAACAAACCGCTGTGGTTGTGGCCAACCCTGCACATTACCTGAGCAATTGAACAGACCGCTGTGGTATGCAGATTGGCTGCACATTACCCAAATTGAACAGACCGCTGTGGTTGTGGCCAACCCTACACCTTACCCAGATTGGACAGATCGCTGTGGTTGTGGCCAACCCTGCACATTACCTGAGCAATTGAACAGACCGCTGTGGTATGCAAATTGGCTGCACATTACCCAAATTGAACAGACCGCTGTGGTTGTGGCCAACCCTACACCTTACCCAAATTGGACAGATCGCTGTGGTTGTGGCCAACCCTGCACATTACCTGAGCATTTTAACAGATCGCTGTGGTATGCAGGTTGGCTGCAGCCAAGTACTACAACAGACGACGCTATCACGCCAAAGTAGCTTGCTTGCCTATTCCATACCCCGACGACACACTCCCTTGTACGCACCCAGTACTTTTTTCATGATGATAGTCTTCATGATTATTCCATACCCCGACGACACACTTCCTTGTACGCACCCAGAAGTTTCTTCATGATAATAGTCTCCATGATGCCATTGTAGCTTGCTTGCCTATTCCATAACCTGACGACACACTCCACTCACTCACTCTCTCGCTAACTCACTCGCTCACTCACTCACTCACTCACTCACTCACTCACTCATTCATTCACTCACTCACTGAAGCCTAACCTTCACCAATTACACCTACTTAGAATCATGCGCCCTGCCTAACCTCAGGACAGCCTTTCCATCTTACAATGCGTACATACACACACAGCGTTCACTCGTACAGCTTAGGTACTTAAACCTCCATCGTGTCGCACACACACGCACATACACACGCACACACACGCACGCGCACACGCACCTGTTGTGCCCAGGCTCGTATTCAAACAGGTTGCTAGCGTGGAATGTTTGCCTGCGTTTGAGTGTTGCGTGTGCCCGGGTGTGGGCCCACTCTGCTTCTCTCTCCTCGTTTCCCACCACACCAAAGTCTGGCTTGCTGGACAGCTGCAGCTGCTCCTGCGCGTGTGCGCGTGTGCGTGTGTGTGTGTGTGTGAAAGTGTGTGTATGTCTGCATGTGTGCGCGTGCATGTGTGTGAGTGCATGTGCGCAGGGGGGGGGGGGCATGCATGCACGTGCGGGAGGGTGCTTGTGTGCTTGTGTGCTTGTGAGAGCATGCCCACGTGTGTGCTTGTGTGCTTGTGTGAGCATGCCCACGTGTGTGTGTGTGTTTGTGTGTTAGTGTGTGTGTGTCCAAGCAGGGAAACATGTGTCCTTCAAGGTGTGTAAGGTTTGAGTCGACATGCAGCATGTGCTTCAGAGTCGACATCAGAGTCGACATCAGAGTCGAGTCGATCAGAGTCGACATCAGAATTGATATCAGAGTCGACATGCTTGCAGCATGTGCTTCAGAGTCGATATGCAGCATGTGCTTCAGAGTCGATATGCAGCATGTGCTTCAGAGCAAGTGAACGTGTCATGACTAGGGTTGGCCGGAACCGCATATATGCACCGTATACAGGCTAGCAGTCGCACTTCTTGACTGAAGGCCTTTTTTGTCAACCTTGTAAACCTAGGGTTGGCTGGAACCGCATATATGCACCGTATATGACTGTATATTTGGTGGTTTCTCAGCCAAATATACCGTATTTACATCGTATATTTCCAATTGGTATATTAATATGGTTCTGGCCAACCCTAATTATGAGCTGGTCAGACTTTACGTTAGAATGTCACAAATTTTGACCTTGCAAGCTTCTCACCTAGCAAGCCCTTGACCTAATATGATTTTAAATAAGTAGCCTATAATTTAGTAAGCCCTTGATCTAATATAATTTTAATTCAGCAAGCCTTTGACTTAAGCATGATTTAAATTGAGCAGCCTTTGAGCTAGTGGAAACGTCTTGACCTTGCAAGTCTTTCATTAAGTAGGAATCTGAGCCGGTTGGACTTATCGTTCGGGTTCGATGTCTCTCATCAGGGCCAAATTCTTGACCAAGCAAGCTTTTCACCTAGTAAGCCTTTAAGCCAGCGAAATCTTCATGAGGTAGCAAGCCTTTGAGCTAGCAAAACTGTCATGACCTAGCAAGCCTTTGAGCTAGCAAAACTGTCATGACCTAGCAAGCCTTTGAGCTAGCAAAACTGTCATGACCTATAGCAAGCCTTTGAGCTAGCAAAACTGCCATGACCTAGCAAGCCTTTAAGCTAGCAAAACTGCCATGACCTAGCAAGCCTTTGAGCTAGCAAAACTGCCATGACCTAGCAAGCCTTTAAGCTGGCAAAACTGTCATGACCTAGCAAGCCTTTGAGCTGGCAAGCACAGGCTTCCTTACCGTGGGGTTTGACTGGACCTGCTGTGGGGAGTTGGGGAACTCTGCAGGGTCCCAGATGTACGTCTGCATGCAGCCTTTGCCTTTAACCTCCACACCCCCTGTGTGTGCGTGTGTGTGTGTGCGTGTGTGTGTGTGAGTGTGAATGTGTGTATGTGTGTGTCAGCTTGCAGCCATGGTTCTGACCACACAGGGGTGTGTATGAAACAAGCAGGGCTTGCCTCATATGCACGAACATATGAAACAGGACAACCCACCACCAAATGTATAAGCGTATTGCCAGCAGCGGCTGCTGATATGTGACCATGCACGTCACATACACACACTTGCACATACACACACTCACACACACAAACATACACACACCTGTAGGGGTGAAGGGGTGGTCTGGCAGCAGCTTGTGAGTAGCCTCGCTTATTTGAATGCATCCGTAGCGACATGTGGATTCCATGCGGCTAGCAGTGTTCCTGCATTTGTGTGTGTGTATTTTGTGTGTGTGTGTGTGTATGTGTGTGTGTGTGTGTGTTCGTGCGTTTTGAGGGCAAGATGGTTGTAGTTGGAAAGTGTACACCCACTCTGGCAATGCACATACACTGAGGAGGCAACTCAAGGTCAGTTTTTGCACACCTTGGGACAGCCATACGGTCAAACATTTCAGCCATAAGGTTGACAGTAGGATCGCGGCCAGAACCACATTTTTACGGTGCATTTACAGTATTTTTGTCTAAGAAATTACCAAACATACCATCATGTATGGTATACGGGTATACGGCATGTATGTACGCTTCTGGGCATCCCTCGACAGTAGCAGTTTCATTTGGTCGTGGCTGTTTAAAACATTGAGCTCTAGGGAATGGGGGTGGGCGCTTCTGGCCAGCCCTCAACAGTAGCAGTTTCATTTGGTCGTGGCTGTTTAAAACATTGAGCTCTAGGGAATGGGGGTGGGCGCGCGTGTACGCTGTGTCCAAATAGTTGATGGTGCTTAATTAGCCCAATGTCATGCAAGCACAGGGAAGATTTGGGTCAGGGTCCTAAGCCCACATGTAGTATAGTAGGGTTGGCCAGAACCGTGTACATACGCATTCACCCCCACCTACACACACACACACGCACACACAGGCAGCACACACACATACATGTGTCCTCACATTGCGTCAGTGTCACACACATGACACACAGTTTTGCGCACATGACAAAACACTCACCCACACCCACACCCACACACGCACACACACAGACACACACAGACACCCACTAACCCACTCACACACACACAGTTGCACACATGATACACAAACACCTATCTCACTCAAACACACCCACACACACAAACACCTGCACCCCCCCCCCCCACATCCAGCCCCCCCCCCCACACACGTGTACTCACATCACGTCTCCGAAAAGAGAGTACTTGGGCAGCTTGGTGCCGATGAGGCCAGAGACAGCAGGGCCTGCGTCGCGTGTGTGTATGTATGTGTGTGTGACTGGGGATTGGCAAGAACAATATATATATACAGTGCATATGCAGTATTTTTGACAGGAATATCACCAAATATACGGTCATATACAGTGTTTATATACGGTTCTGGCCAACCCTATGTGTGTCACATGGGAAGTGGGTATGTGTGTGAGTGTGGGCACATGCACGTGAGAGGAGCCTGCGTTGCGTGCAACATCACGGTGAGCTGCATGAGTGTTTTTACTCGTATGGAGGTCTCACTCAAGCTGGTAAGATGTCCCCTTGAGGTTCGAGCACATCTGCTGACACACCACATTGAGCTGGATGAGTGTTTTTACTTTGAATGCAGACCCGTGTATGCAGACCCATGACGTCCCCTCGTAAACGTCTCCTACGGCAAGGCATTCCCTTGGGATTCAAGCACATGTCCTGACACATCATAATATCATAATATCATAATATCATAATATCACAATATCAGAATATCACAATATCACATTATCAGAATATCAGATTCACAATATCAGAAAATCTGTGGCCTACAATTACCGGTATTCTGGGTTATGGAAATTCACCATGGAAGGACATGGAAGGAGATCTGTACCAGATCAAATAGCAAGGTACTTGTGCATGTGTGTGTGTGTGTGCATGTGCGTGAGGGTTGGTCTAACAGCCAGCCTTTGAGGCAACTCGCAGAATTATACTCTGGTTCTGGAGTCCAATTTTTAAGGTGGCTTGTGCCAGATCAGGCAAAAACATGTGTGTGTGTGTGTGTATGTGTGTGTATGTGTGTGTGTGTCCACTCGTCACGTGCATTATTTCAAAATTGCCGTTATCATAGCGGTCCCAAAGGTAGTACCAATGCGTGCACGGTTTTGTAGAAGCATCCAGTAGAGAACAGAATCTCAGCTAGCAAGGTTTGCTTATGCACACTTCTGTACACAATGGTATGAGCTGGGTAGGTTTGGAGGTTATGCTGGTGGTGTGCTTGATGCGGGAGTGTGAAACTAAAATATTTTTTGGGGCTGCGGACTGAACCCAAGTCAGTACGGTAGTCTACATTTTAATGCAGAATATCATTGCAGCAAAAATGGGGCAAAACGGAGCAGTAGTTGGCCAGGTACCACAATGATTTGAGCTGGGTAGATTTGGAGGTTATGCTGGTGGTGTGCTAGAAAGGCACTGGGCGGCCTGCCTGCTTCATGCGCATTTGTTACCACAAGCACGGACCCTACCGTAAACCATTTAGCATACGTAGGGTTGGCCAGAACCGTATATATACACCGTATATGACCGTTATTTGGTGATGTCCCTGCCAAAAATGTCGTACAGAGGTGGTCGATGGAGGACTGAAAAGGGGGTGCTTTTGAAATGTTCCCACAGTATGTGCGCCGGAGCTTGCAGTTATTAAGCTTAGCACCCAAATGCTGAGATTCCCTGAGCCTAAAAACTGCAAGTAGCGGCGCACAAGTCTAATTGCCCGTGGCGTGAACCCCACTTTTCAACACCAATCTGTCATATCTCACCACCAACTGACCCGATTTGTGTCATTTTTGTATGAATAGTCTACATTTTAATGCAGAATATCATTGCAACAAAAATGGGGCGAACGGAGCAGTAGTTGGCCAGGTACCCCATTTTGGCCCATTTCCCTTTAAAAAAAATCAGCGAAAGGGGTGCCAAAAAGGGTGGAAAACCAAGTTCCACCAAATCCGGTTTTCAGCATGTCAAACGATTCTTGATCATAAAAGAAGTACTCCTGTCGTGTTTTGAGGTGAAAAGAGGCCCTGGGTAGAGTGTGGTGGCTCAATACGTAAACAATCAGTGCCAGAATTTGAACTGGATTTCTGCCCAGACCACTGGGGTAGTCCACTGGCCTCAAACTTCATGAAACATCTAGTTATGTTATTTAAACACGATTTGCATCGAAAGAGGAAAAATTTCAGGACTTTGCTCCGTCAACCACCTCTGGTATATACACCTTATATATATGGTTCTGGCCAACCCTAAGCATACGTGAAGAGCATCACCGCCCCTAGTTAACGTTTTTGGGGTTGGCGGTTTATTGAAACATTTTTGTAAAAGTATGTTAACGCGATATCCAGATTGTGCAGGGATTTTTGGGAATCTGGGGGCGGCGGTGATTTAGATGTTCTTGTAAATATTGGTTGGGGGGGGTAGGGGTGAATATGCATGTACGTCGTACAATACTCCAAAATGAATGCTGTTTGGCAAATCAATCGATTATTTTTATTCAGGGACCTGAACATGTGTCCACTGCGCAGGAATTATGCGCAAGCTGTGCGGGACTTTCATTTGCCACACGAAAAGAGCAGCTGAAAATTCAGGATCGTTACCTCAAATCCTCTTACTGACCAGAACAACCACACAAATCCACACCCAGCCACAACCACTTGTGCAACCATAACATCTCACACCCAGCCACACCCATTTGCACAGCTGCACCATTTCAGAACTAAGCCGCACCCACTTGTGCGCAGTCATAACATCCCAAACTTAGCCACACCCACGGGCGCAGCTTTGGCAACCCACACCCAGCCACAACAACTCACACCCACTTGCACAGCTGCACCATCTCAGAATCCAGACGCACCCACTTGTGCGCAGTCTTAACATAACATCCCAAACCCAGCCATTCACACCCACCTGTGTGCATGCCTACACGTATCTGAGTGGGCTCTCTGTTGTGGGGCATAAGCACCCGCTGGGCGCAGTACAGCAGCGCCTGTGCATACATATGAGTAAGCATGGGTAACTAAGGTGTACGATTTTGCCAGCAAGGCTTGACGAGTGTCGTCGAGGGCGAGGCTTGTCAATATAGACTTTAATTGGTGCATTACAATTAGAAAACCACTTTCTGAAACCTGCGCGGATTGAGCCGAAAGTTTTTCTGGAGCTTACTTAAAATTAATAATTAGTTAACGTGTAATGACCGGACTGAAAAGAGCAGTAGGATGTGTTTGGAGAATATCTCATGGTGTATTGCCTGGACAGGCATACACACAGCAGACTGGACGGAAATAAGTTCCATATATTCTAAGTAATATATTAATTATATTAAGATAATTATGTACAAAATTACTGCCCATTTTGGGGCTTCGAGAAATGAAAATCTGACACTTCCCCTGAACAAGACTGTGACATCGTGATGTACCATTTTCCGCGTTTACATTATTGTCAAAAATACTTTGACAAAAATACTTTACATTATTGTACAAAAAACGCGGTCAATTTTCCCGATTTTTAGGAATTTCCAGGGAATCCCCCCTGATTCCCCCCCAAAAATGGACACCCTAATTGCTGTCTAGGCTTTGACAGCAGTGACATCGAGGCTTGACAAGGCTCGACCTCGTCTAGCCTCGACTAGAGGCTGGCACACCCATACATATGAGTGGCAGAGCAGTCTTATTACTACCCGTGTTTGCCGTTGGGACCTGAGGCTGCCTTGGTGCAGCAATGGCAGAGGCGTTTTACCGCACATGGCTGCTCTTGCCTTGACCAGTGTGTGCAAGTTGGAAAAGATGAATTGTTGGCCAAAACTATTATATATATTTATATATATAAGGTGAACACACCTAGTTCTATTACTAGTACACATATATATATACATATAAGGTGTACACACTTGGTTCTAATACAAGTACATATATATAAGGTGTACACACTTTGTTCTGGCTTGTAGATCACCAAATATACGGCGTATATACACGAATATACATATGGTTATGGCCAGCCCTAGGCGTGAGCACTGTTGTTTGGCCCACAGTACAGCTCGAGTGTATAATAATGTGTTTTTGATAATTCATTCTTTTTCTGCAGGCCCACAATTCAGCTCGAGTGTATAATGTGTTTTTGATAATTCATTCTTTTTCTGCAGGCCCACAATTCAGCTTGAGTGTACAATCATGTGTTTTTGATATTTCATTCATTCATTTTCTGCAGGCCCACAGTTCAGCTCGAGTGTATCATGTGTTATTGATAAGTCATTATTTTTGGCCCTCCTTGGCACACAACAGCAGCTCCTGTGAAGGAGGCCTAATTAGGCATGTAGTCAAGGCAGCATTTCTGGTTAAACTCGTTTATGAAGACCCCTCAAAAGACCAAGATTTGGCCATGCCGCTCTTGCAGCTAGGACATCCCTTGATTGAACAAGATTTGGCCATGCTGCTCTTGCAGGGAATGAGATGACCAAGGCTTGAGTTCTTGAATTTTACCTTGGGTACGTGATGTCTGTGGAGAACTGAGTTGGCATGCGCCGTATCCCCCATTCCAGCAATGCATCATGCTTGGCTCACTAAGGCAACATCCACACACACACACACACACACACTTGATTTGCACTGCACAGCAGCTTCCTGTGCACGCCACTTGTAAGAGCATGATCTAATGCTCACATCATCATAAGAGTTTTGCTACAGCCCAAAACACATGCAAGCACACTCTCTCACACAGATACACACGAGATGAGTATGGTCAAGTTACAAATGTGGATAACTCCAATATTGAATGAGAATAAGGATGAAATGAACTGCTTTTTATGAGCAGGCTAGCAGTCGCATTTCTTGACTGAAGGCCTTTTTGTAAACCCTTGTAAAACCTCCATAACTGCAATATTGTACGAGAATGAGGATGAAATGTACTTATTGTATTATACCGTAGGGGAAAGTATTGCGATTCCTGCTTATTGCAAGGTGCCAACATAACCAGCATAATTTATTTCTGCGAATACTTGGGCTTTGCGAGGCCAGCCAAATTAATTCATAGTTACGAGTCATTGCAAGTTTTGAGCATTTCTCGGTGCTCTGCTCTCTGATGTAGAAAGATAGAAAAAGAACGCAGATTGTGTAAATATTTCCAGCTCCGATGTAACCTTCATCCATGAGAGGGTTTGGGATTTTTTGGGTCGCCTCATTTGAGAAGGCATAAAGCTCCAGGTGAAAAGCTAAAAGTGCATTTTGGCAGGGATCAAATCCAAATTCTTGAGTTGGGTTTGCCTGCAGGCTGCAGCCAAAAACCGGCGTTTGGAAGTCAAAGTCTTGCAAGGCCCACATGTATGTTTTTTTGCGTACTTAACATTGCAAGGCACCCAACAATTTATTTTTACCCGCAATACCATCAGTAATCTTATGGTAATATTTATTTTTTACTCGCAATACTATCAGTAATCTTATGGTAATATTTATTGCAGAACTAATTTCGTTGTTGATCCTTTCTGTCCTCAAGCACTTGTTGACAAGTAACGCATAGTAAATAATAGGTTTGAATCAAACGGGTTGCATGCCGTCTGCTGCTTCCGTTGCTGGCTAAGACTGCTGGCTAAAGGGAACAGAGCATCTGCATATCCATCGATCAAACCCAACCACCTTTCAGCCTGACACACATCTGTCCCCTGACCCACCTTGGCAAACGACAACACACGTTCTGCTGCTTCTGATGGATCAGGACATGGGTCGATGCACGTGAAGCCGTCATCGTCGATTTTTGTGAGCCCCCCCGCAGCAATGTAGCAGTCCCCTGGGTATGTGTTTAGGGTTGGACAGAACCATACATTAATAGGCATATACGGTGTACATACAGTATTTCTAGCAAGGAAATCACCATACATACGGTCATATACGGTGCAGATATACAGTTCTGGCCAACCCTCTATGTGTTGCAAGTGCAGTGAGAGAGCTGGTGTGCAAAGCAGGGTCCTAAATTATATCGCGTATGCGGTTCGGAGCACTTGAAGACACACTGAATATAACCAGTGTTGTGAACATTCGGCGTCGTTCAAATGGCACCGTAAATAACGGCGTTACTGTCACTAATCTCTGACGATTGACGGCGTAATTTACTATTTTCACCGTCAATATGACATAAATTACGCCGTCAGCGTCATTTATCATTGACGCCGTCAAGCGTCAGGTGCACAACACTGAATATAAGGTAGAAGCGCTTACACATAAAGCAGGAGTCCACGCGTTCAGGAGGTAGGTTCAGTATTAAAAGTATTGGTACGCACAGCACACTAAGAGCACACTTGCTTTGGCAAGCTAGGCTTTCCTGCCATTTTAAGCACCCTCTCAATCTCCACACCATTGAACTCATCCCC
>Ga0307963_1003895_pt1 | contig 11900 bp, 16 predicted proteins | sample OrgLakmetagen594_FD_201829 | JGI IMG/M metagenome (GOLD analysis project Ga0307963, IMG submission 201829) | Saline water microbial communities from Organic Lake, Antarctica - #594 | ecosystem: Environmental > Aquatic > Non-marine Saline and Alkaline > Saline | place: Antarctica: Organic Lake...
CTGTTCTTCAGACACACTCTTAGCTTGTGCTCTTGCGAGCGTGGGCCAATTTCTCAGACTGGTTTTTCAAGGAGGGTTTTTCTGTTTAGGCAGGAGTTTTCCTTTTCCCAGTCTTATAGGTTTTTTTCCTTCATTCTGTCAGGCCCTTGCTGAGGACCGTGTAACAACCCCCACCAAAAAAAAAAAGGAGTGTTGCCAGCCACAGGGGCAAGCTGTTCCCTGCTTCATGGGCCATCCGTGTCCCCCTGCTCCCACCACACCGTGCTGGAGTAGGCGCCACCAAACTTTCTTCCAGTTGTTCTCCCATGGGAGCCTCCATACTTGGCGTACTCGCGCTCGGAGCGCCTTTGTGATTGCCAGGGCTGTGGGGTGCGTTTCTTCTTGCGGCTGGGTGGGGGCGGCTAGGGTAATAGCTGACTCTGTGCATTGCTGCCAGGCTTCCATCCTAGCTGTTTGGCTTGGTTGCATGAGGAAATTTGTCGCTGCACGCACTGTAAAGGTGGAGGAGCTGAGGCTGAGTGAACCTGGTGATGACTGTATTGTGAGCCGTGTTGGTGCTGGTCTTGTTGGGGCTGCTGCTGAGGGGGGGTGTGGGCAGCCACTTTATTTGTATGGTTTTGAATCAGCTCAATGCTATGGCTGCATTGTGGGACGTTGGGGGTGGTGGGGGCTGGTTGAAGATGCTGTCCAGGCTTGCTGTCCGTGCTTGAGGAAGTCACTCCAGTAGGGTTTCAATGTCGTGTGTAAGGGCTTGGGGCCAGCCTTTGTGTTGTTGGTGTTGGTGCTCTTGGGGCTGCTGCTGCTGCTGTTGTAGCTGTTGTTGTTGATGCTGTTCCTGCAGCTGTACTGCTGCTGTTGTTACTGCTGTAGCTGCTGCTGTTGAGTGTGATATGACAGAGGGATAAGGTTTGGAGGGGAAATGCGGGGGCGGTGAGGGAGAGAGCGGAGAGGGGGGAGATGCTAGGCGGGGAGGTTTGGAAAGTGGTTTTTGTATGTTGTTCCAGAAGGGCACATTTGCATATTGGACTTGGTTTGATGGGATGGTGCCCAGGAATTTACATATGTGTGGGTAGTTGCGGCAGAGTGATGCTAGTAATTCGCGGTCATATTTTTATTTCAGGAAGGGAGGATGAATGTGGCTGTTTCCTCTGTGCTGACAGCAGCAGAGTAGATGGCGTGTCTTGTTGCTAAGCGCATGGTGTTTTCATGGTAAATGGGATGGCAGATGGAGAACCCAGAAATTGGGAGGAGAAGGCATTGGTGTTTGCCCCAAACACTTTGTCCCTTGGGTGCTCACTCCAGTTTTGTAAACTCTATCTGGCTATGGCAACCTCAAGTCGTCTGCCATCTTCCTTAAGATGAGCTGAGTGTTTACTTCCATCACAAGTAAGAGTGATTTCAAAGCATTTGAAACAATTGGCAAGTTTCAGAGGTGTGCGATGCCATCGTACGTAAAAATAGTGGGAATAGCAGAAGTATCCCTAAATAATAGGGGAACGTCCAAGAGAAACATCAACAAATGTATGATATAGAGAAAGTATATAGAGAACGAGAAGGTTGCTTGAAGAAGCGCGAACGGAAAACGAAGGAAGTGCAGCTGCGCTGCAATCACTCGAAGTACCATCATGCTGCATGCTAATAAGATATTCCTTTAAACAATCGTATCCCTTACTACTACTTGTGTGTGTGTGTGTGTGTGTGTGTGTGTGTGTGTGTGTGTGTGTGTGTGTGTGTGTGTGTGTGTGTGTGTGTTTATGTGTGAAAAAAAGGCAGAAAACTTAATCTGAAACTTAGAAGGAAGAACTGCGGCATGAGATCACTTTGCTTCACTCCAGAACTGGAGTTCAAGTGTCATACACAGAACTCAGCAGTTCTAATTTTTTTGCATTGCGGAATGGCGGTGAAATAATTACAAGGATAACCAACAATTTGCTTGGAGGAAGGCATGGCTGACGTGGTCAAAAGCTTTTTCTCCAAAGAGTGGGAAATGCAAGCGTGCATGGATGTTGTCCAAGATCTGTGAGACTGGGAATTGTGAAATATGATGAGGGACTTTCATAGCCAAAACAACAGTGACCTCCAGAACGTAGTGAGTTAAGGCCACAAGTAAAGACACAAAAGAGGATGATGCCAGTGTCAGCTAATAATGCGAGCTTTTGGCTTTGAGAAGGGAACGGAGCAGCCAAAAGCGACAAGCATGTGAGCTATCTCTGGCAAATTAAAATAGAACCTTCCCAAGACTGATGGAAGAAGAAGACAGTAGCAGTAGTGCACTACGACTTTAACCAAATACAGTGACTGTCATAGCGTAGCAATGTGCTGGAGGGGCGCAAACTAAGGATACAATTGACAGTAACATGTTGGCGTTCTTGAGAGAGGGAGAGACATGCACACTGCTGCCACGTCTGATGCCGTCACGCTATCCACCCATGCAATAGAACGTTTGAAAGGGTGCGAGCACTGGCGGGTGGGCATGAGTTTATCAAAGGAAATGAAAATGGCTAAAAAATGCCATGCTCAAAGTAAGGCTTTAGGTATGCCCTTAGCGCCAGGATCAGGAAAGATAAGATTTGAGCTCTTTATTTGGTCGCAACATGCAGCGCGGAAAAAAGCGTGAAAAATGTTGCCATTGCTGGAAAGAAGAGGTCACCAGGTTTAGTTGGCCAGAAAGGAACAAGAAGGATAGCCTTGGCTCTGAGTTGTTTGATTGGGGCAATGCATTTTGGAATGGAATGATGGGGAGAGTTGACAGTCACATTGGGAAAAGCATTAATGCCGGAAGTGTCTGGGCACCATAATACCATAATAGTTATTGATGTCAAAAAGGAGCCTGCACTGCGCAATGATTGTTGGAGGCAAACAAACGTCAGTTGAAACTGTCTTGCTCGTGTGCTTTTTGACTTCAGCAATTTGTTTTGTCAGCAGCTATGGGTGTCAACGGACCAGCTGCTAACTTTCCCTTCTTTTCTCTGTTTTGTCAGAGATTTGTCAGCTCTCTTGGCACATCTAAGGGTTTAAAAAGGGAAGGAAAAGCAGGAGAGCTGTGACACCACCATCTGGAATGTTACCAAGTAAATGGCTGCACTGGTGCCGTAAGCATCCGGCGTCCATTTATGAAAACTGCTGTGTTTCTTATTTTCATCATGTCCCCACTACTAAAAAACCTTGCAAACACGACAACCTGTGTCTGAACAACTACCATACTTCATACCTAAACCTGCGATTCAGAGACATTAGTTACAGAGAAGAGTCTGCATAACATCACAGACGGGCAGCATTGCATTGCATTAGAAAAAGAAAAGAACACAGAAAGCGTAAACTCCATGGCATGGATTAGGTGTCCTGCACCACCCACCAAATGGATCACCAACATCCCTTCTGGAAGAGGCTTTTCAATGGGGATCAGCTGGTTGGGAGGCAGAGGCCTGCAAACTACCAGGAGCATTGCTCAGATACCTTATTCACGGCAAAATTTACCACGAAACCAGTGTCGCACACCAATTTTTATTTTAAAGTTAGCTCTTTTATGAACTTACCTGATGGTCACACGATTTAGAAGGGGCACTGACTTATGGCAGCTAAGGTGAGTTGAGTCTCCTCACCGTCACACACCCTGGCTGCAACGCACCATTTACTGCCGCAGCTTTGAGTGCGGCAGTTCCTTAATTATATTGTTACAGAAAATGGAACCTGCTTTACCAAATATTTTATCGGGTGACTGTGCATTTGAGTGAGATATATGATGGATTAACATTGTTCCACCCTGCTTTCCTTTTGTATGTGTATTCCTTACCCCTTTTCTGCTTTAAAATGTTTCGTGAGACAGATATAAGGGTGTTAATTAAGTTTACAACTGCCTGACTGCTTTCGTCATGAAACACACGGTGCGAATCTCTCTTCTGTAACCCTTACTAGCAAAACATTTGACCAGGGCCTGCTATTTGAGGCACACATGTCAGTGGCGAGAGAGCAAGGATAAAATACTAGCAAGAAAGCAAAGGAAGACTAAGAAGTAAGCAACTCACACCAGGCTCCTGCCAGCCTCACACACCAAGCACACACACACACACACATACACACACACACACACACACACACACACACACACACACACACACACTGAAATACACAAAAAGCTCGGCAGCACAAAGCAGCAGAGCTTCAGGAGAGCAGCGTTGTAGAAGTTGCAGCAATTCTCACCCCGAATCCAAAATGGAGCCCGAGCATCAAAATAAAATTGTGCCAGCTCATTATTGCGCGAACGCCCATCATTCCACCAGCAGAAGCGGAGCGCTTAGGCAGCCTGTAACTCTCTGCACGAAGCGCTGAACGCGCTTCTTCAAGCAACCTTCTCTTTCCCTATATACTTTCTCAATCTCGTACTTCTGTTGCATGTTTATCTTGGACGTTCCCCCTTTTATTTAGCTAGGTTTGGCTTCAGGCTTCTATTAAGCTTCCGCTCAGATGCCCCTTGAGGCATATATAACGATGTAACCTTACCTCACCTACCTTAAGCTGAATACATCAAAACTCATGGTCTTCAGCAGGGATCCTCCTGCTATTCCCACTATTTTTCATGTACGACGGCACATCTCTAAACTTGTCACTCGTTTCTAATGCTTTGAAATCACTCTTACTTGTGATGGAAGTAAACACCCAGCTCATCTTAAGGAAGATGGCAGACAACTTGAGGTTTTCCATAGCCAGTGTTAACAAAAATGTTAACAAGGGTATCAAATTTAGTTGCTTTTGTTTTTGTGCTGCCAAAATATATATATAGGTGCAACGTTGTGCACAATGTGCAGCAGACAGCACCATCCTGCTGAGCTCACAAATGCCCCTGTGACGTGAGTGTCACAGAGGCAAGGTTCACAAGCTCGTCAGTTTTGCATTTGTGTTCCAACACGCAGTGGGTGAGGCTGATGCTGTCAAGGAAGGTTTTCGTCCAGTGTCACGTTGAGGTGTGCTTCTCCTCAAAGCAAACATAGTGCGCAACAGGGATGAATTAATATGAAGAGGGAACAGACAACGACGTTCACGTTCTGAAATGATAGTTGATACCTTAGGTTATTTGTCTAAACTCATGGCACATGGGTGTTAGTATAGCCATATAAATTGCACCTGAGGTCCTGGCAGCTCTTTTCTATGTCAATTAGTTTCCTTTGTCGCTCATTGTGGTTAAATGTCTGGGGGGAGGACGTATCCACTTGGTCCCCTTATCTACAGTGAAGATTTTGGTGCCTGAGATGCAAGGGGCTAGAGCAGCAGCTGCCTGCACAATGTTGCTTTAATGTTATTTGCGCACAGCTTAAAAAGGCAAACGCTGGCATTACATTCTAAATCAATTTGATCATAAATGCAGATGGTGTACAGATGTTTTGATTTTAAAGATGCAAGATGGTAGAGTTAGAAAAAACAAAGTATAGAGAAGAAACAGGTTGAAACGCCTTTATACATAACAAATATAGCTCAGCAACAAAGATAACCGTGTTAACATAGTAGGGGAAGAACAACGCTTGTCAATGTCAGCCATTGAACATTTACGCAGGCCTTGAGCTTCTCAATGAGATATGAAATATGAAACATGTAGGGTATGATGTGTGTCTTCCTATAAGTCACCGCTAGTCACAAGGACCGCAAATATATGTATGTTAGAGGGGGCTACTAGGGCTACAATTAAAAAAAGAAATTAATGTGGGTCAGAAGGGTTTTGTGCCATAGCACCCAGTCCCAAACCTTGACTGTTGTTGCTGGTGTTGTATTGCAGTGCATACCTTGTTTTTATGAGTGCAAATGCATGTCTGATGGAGTGCTCATTCAGTTTGCGTGTCAGGTTTTTAATCCTGTGGTAATCCAGATTAAGGTCTGCCAAAGGTTTGTCTGTATAGTCTTTGTAGATAGGCCCCATAACTCCAACGAGGATCACATGAAACTTGACTTCCCTATATCCTTGTATGTTTAGGTTGGCAAGAAGCACGCTGTGCTGTGCTTTTGCTTTTGGAGTTGGGGATCAGGCATAGTGTCTTCACAAAATTTAAACTCAATCAGGTGAACCTCTCACTGGTTTGGATTCAGTTTCTTGTCTTTAGCGAGCTGTTAAAAATTTTAGTTGCGGGTGGTTGCGCGAGAAGAGCACACAGTGCTAGTATGTAAAATTAGGATAGCGCCAGGACGAGAAGAGGCTTTTAAAGCATGTTCTGTTAGGTTGGGTAGCAACCAAGAGGGCAGTGTTTTGCTGGCAGTGTTTCTCAGATCTAGGCCTTGCTCTGATAGATTGTCTGCGCTGCCTACATCAGTGTAGGCAATTGGTTGGCACCGCATGGTCCCTTTTGTAGGGCTTGGACAATCAGCACACTTGCCATATTATGGCGTTTTATAATCATTTTAGTGTGTTGGCAACTTGAGAGTATGTGAAGCGCACTACCAGTGCAAGGGCCCAAAAACACTCTGTGTCTCACTGACGAAAGGCCTTTTTCGTCAACCCTGCTGTACTCACTGCTATTTTTTCGGACAAGTTGAGCAAAAGGGATCTGCCTATTTATGACATGCTGAAACACCAAAAGACAACCTGTCCACCCCCTATGCCTACAGATGCTTGGAACACCTACCTTCTTTCACATTTAAATGCTAAACCAGCAACCCCTAGACCTCCTAATATACCGAATAGGAAATTTTGGCACATAGATGCATCCCTATCCCTCTGGGTCGTGGTCGTATTGCGCAAGGTATGAACAGAACTGATGATATTGACTGTGCAAGTCTTGCTGTTATGACGTGCCTAGTCTCTAGATTTGTGGGTAAATGAATGCCTCTTCTTTTACTGGAAACATCATCTCTTAGATCCTTTTCTGAAATACGCTGTTCCGGGTCCTAAAGATAAATATGGTATTGTTCCTTATCTGGTTAACTATCTCCCACATCACTTTGAGTGAGAAACGTGTTCCTGCTTGTTGGGTAGAAGCCAAGGTCCTCTCCCTCTTTACAAAAAAGGCTCTAAGCTTGATCTCAACAACTGCCGCGTCGGGGTATGAGTGGGACTTTGTATAGACTGTGGGCCAACATTTTGAGAGAACCGGTGACCAAGTTGGTGGTAGAGAAGCAAAAAGTTCCTTGCACACAATATGGCTTTTATCCAGACCGTAGCACAATTCAGCCTATGTTAACTATAAGGCACTTAGTCCATGCTGCCAAACAGATAAAACGATAAAACCAAAAACAGACTAAAACAAGCATATGACACTATTGACACTGGCAGACCCCACCTTTGGGATCATCTAAATAACATCAGGATGCCCACTCACCTTAGTAACGATATCAGACGAATGTACGATGGAGACGAATATGTCCTGATTGATGGTACAAAAATGTCCAGTCCTTATAATTCCACTGCACTTTTGAAGGTGAAGAACAAAGTTATTCTTTATCTCCTGCCTCTCCTATTTTCCCTTTTTATTGATGATGTGGATAATGAGTATGGGAATGGCTTTGTGGGTGCTGCTACGGGGACTGAGGGCATAAGGGTACCCGGTCGCTCACATTCTTTACAGTGACGACCTGACCCTGACGGCTAATGACACAGTTCAGTTGCAGAAAATGTTGAGACGTCTGGAATCGTATGCTGCCAGGAAAGGACTTACAGTAAATGTGCAGAAATCCTACGTAGGTACATTTAATGCGTACCGAAATCCTGCAGCTCCTGCTTTTCGTCTCTACAATCAGGAGCTTGAAATGAGAGATTTTTTTACCTACCTGGGAAAGTTATTTGACAAGCACATGAACTTACACCATGCTGCGTCCCATGCTTTAAGGTCTTTTAATCCGGTTGTCAAGTAAGGTCTTTGAGTGCGGTTGTCAAGTATGGGCCACTTCTTCTCTGACATATGATTCCTCAAAAATCACCCCCACACATGTCCTTCATCTGGGCTTCCTGAAAAGACTCCTGGGTGTCAAGAAAAGTACTGATACTCACTGCGTACTCCGCAAAACAGGTCAGATGCCTATTTTTTTCTTTTGGTTCAGATGCATCATACGATTCTGGAACAGTTTACTCTCTTCAAACAATCCTCTTCTTGAGAAAGTTGTGCGGTCTGACCTTCGTCTTTAAAAGGATGTTTTGGCACGTATCCACATTGTGGCATATCATCATAGTTTTCTTCTCTTTCTGGATGCTCTTGGCTGACCGGGCTCCAGCAAATTTGGCGGCAATCGTTTACCTTTTAGCTTCTTGGAAAGGGCTTTGTTGTTGCTGCTTTCAGCCCCGTGCTTTGGAACAGGGGTAACGCCCATTTTCCAGGATTTTGTATTGCGCCTGTGATGTTGCGTTGGTGTTACGTTTAGGTTTGCTTATTCGCTGCCAGTCCAGTACCTCCTGGATTTGATAGTCATATTTTAAGATTGTGTTACAGGCCTTGACATTGCCAAAAAGCTGCATTGTTATGTTTATAATGCATATTTTGGTTGCCGCAGTCTCACCTGGTTGCAAAGGCTCTGAAGAATTAGGTAGTGAAGCAATGGGATTCTCAGTGAGCTCCAGGAAGTGGATAGGATTCCTCTTCTGCCTTTTGTTAGGTTGTGACGTTGGATTGTTGTTGGTTTGTGTTTGGCGGGAACAATTATTGGGTTGCGTGTTGGAGCAGCCTGGATCTATGTCCATACTTTCTGTCTGCCTCTGAAGTGTGTGTCTCGTTCTCCTTGTGGAGACTGTTTGCCGAGCAGGGGTTTGGATCTGTTGGCGTTGCAAAACCTGTACATCTGACCAGGCCCATCCCATGGGAGTGTAAGCCTTAATTGCATCTAAAATAGTAGCATTGATTTTCCTCACCCGTTCTTCTTTGTTAGGTGTCGTGTTCTTGTTTTGATGTAAGTCACTGATGAGCTGGGGGGTTATATTCTCTGAGTTCAACAGAGAGGCGAGCCTGTTCATTGCAATAATCTGTCCCGTTTTAATTTTGCTGCCAAACTTGAATTTGAGGCTGTTGCCATTTAGTATGTGTGTGCCGTCTAGGCTAAGTAGCATTGAAAGGCTGGAGATCCCGGAGTCCATAAGAGAGAATGCAATGTGGTTAATTAGGGTTTCCAGAGTAGGTAGGTTGGCTGCCCACAGTGAATACTGTTGAAACTGTCTGTGAGAATGGGTTGTCCTTGGAGTGTGAGACGCAAGTTGCTTATATGGATGCTAACGTACTGCCGTGCTCCTAACATAAATTGTAATTGCTTTTGAAGGTATCTTGGTGTTTGACACTGAGGTCCCAAGTGGCCTTGTGCCGCAGTTTTTAGTTGCTGAGTTTGACGCTCAAGGAGAGTTTTGGTGAGCCTACCATGCTTTGCCTTATTGTTCAGGCTAGTGATAAGTGCAAGGGCGTTTCTGTAGTGGTGTTCAATTCTCAAGGAAGAGCATCCCAAGCCGTATTGTAGTTTATCTTCTCGGAGCTGTACAGTTGAAGTGCACGTCCATAGCTTATACTTGCTGTTAATGGCTGCCAGAATTTGTGTGTCCCATTGATTTAGGACACTTAGGGAGCAAGGGGTAACTAGAAAAGCTTGGCACAATCGCTGCGCGAATTATGCCCGTTGTTTGTTTAGGGCTAGCAACATAATTCTTTAGTCGTTCTAGTTTTAAGGACAGCTTTGCAGTCATGTGTGTCAATTGGTGTGACCAGTTGAGGTCCATTGTGATGTGTACCCCAAGGTATGGGAAAGGATCGTCAGGCTTAAGGAACTGTGCTGCTTGGCCTTGTACTAAGAACTTGTTGGCCAGCTGGTGGTGTGCAAAGTCGGCCACTGAAGTGTTGCCACGCAGAATTTTGTTCTCATCGCCATGGTACATGCAAGTCACCTTCGTCTTTTTGCCTGAGATTATGAGGTGAGCCCAATCTGCATATTGGGTAAGTTTCATGGCTTGGAGCCGGAGATTTTGGTAGGAGCCGGAGAGACAGATCAAGTCGTCTGCAAAAGCCCCACTGCTGGTGCAGTTTAAGGCTTTGGTGTTGGGTGTGTTGGTATCAGCATGGCTGTGCGTGTATCCCCTGTTGCCTGCATTGAGCCAGCGGAGCAGCGGCTCCATGTATATCAGGAACAGGAATGGAGAGAGTGTGTCTCCTTGAATTTTCCTCTTTCAACTGGGATGTCTCCCGTGCAGCCCAAAGGCCTGATCCTGGTGTGTGCTTGATAGTAGAGGGTTTTTTACTACATCTATGGTGTCTGTTGAAAATCAAATCAAACATAATAATGAGCAATAATCTGTGGTATTAAGTGCAGAGGTGAAGTCTACAATGAGGGCATAGATGTATTGTTTATAAAGCTTTGCATCTTCCAGAGTCATTAGGACATTTTGGAGTTGTTGAGTTGTGTCGTGTTTCTTGCGAAAGCCAGCTTGCATGTTGCTGAGAAGGGAGTTGACCTCTGCATGTTTGTATAGCGTGTTAGTTATTAGGCGTGTCCACAATTTTTACAGTGTATTTGCAAGGCCGATTGGCCTGTATGAGGCCACGTCTGTCACCGGTCCTTTTTCCTTGTAAATCAGAATAGTTTCACTAGCTTTCCAATCCTTTGGGGTTCTCCCTGTTGCCCACATAATAATGAGCAGCTTGTGTATTGTTTGTTGGTATTCTAGAGGAAGGGCTTTCAAGAGCTCGTTAACAATACCATCAGGGCCAGGGGCTTTGTTATTCGTAAGAAATTTTGGGCATTCCTGGAATTTGCACGAATATAGTATAGAACTGTGCAGCCAGGTCCCTCTGTGTCGGTGTTTGTTTTCTACCCTAGTTACAGGGGTTTCAGGTTTGTATCGGTCATGGCATTGGCTGCTCGTCCAAGGGTAGTTACGGGCAGCATCAGGATCTGTAGGCAGGTAATTTCCTGTTTTAATTATTTTAGTTATAATTTTACTCGGTTCAGTTTGCACCGTGTTGGATGCTGGGCCCATAAGAGCTTGGATACCAGAGTGTTGTTCTATTTCCCCCCCCAGTATTTCTTGGTTTGCCTGAGCAGGCTGCTTTGGTATTTTCTTATGTTGCTTTCTCTTAATTGATTTGGTTTGTTTGGAGTCGTGTTCTTTGTCAATTTCATGGATTTCTTGTTTTATAGCATCGTGCTTGTCTTCAATTTGTTGTGCCAGTGTCCTCCCTTCGATCTAGGGATGGCTGATGTCTTTGGCTAAGTAAGGTATACACTTGGGTGAGTGCTTGGTAGCCATTGTCGTTTTGCCGGCTAGCGTTCATTACTTCATCCAAATCTATGGTAGTTTGAAAGTGTTGTCCTTGCTTCATTAAGAAGCGTAGGTGTTTAAGTTTGTTACATAAGAACTTCCGCAACTTGTTTTATTTTTCTTGGTTTAAAATGGGTATTGCCAGTGGTTGAGGTCTTCGTAGCACATTTTTGGAGTGCAGTCTTGTAGCCTTCATTTATGAGGTTCACAACTTTGTCTGCCGTGTTTTCTACACAGATAGCTGCTGGGGATCCTTGAAAGTGTGTCAACCTGTTTGGCGTTTTGGCACACTCATCTTCCAGCCGCGCAAGGTGCCTTTGTGCTGGGTCGTGCAGTATTTAATTGTGGCAGGAGTTGTGCATGCTGGATGGTGGGCTGATAGGTAGGGTCTTTAAGGGCACACTGCAATCATTCTTGGTCACATTTTTTAATTGGGCAGGTTCTCTTTTAGTTTCCGGTGCTTGCTGCTGGATGTTCTTGACTGCCCAAGAGAGGAGAGGGGGATGTTTGCTATGAGAGGAATGAGGTCGCTGTGTTTGCAACCTCTGTCATCTGGGTAGCAAAACAGTTGAGGATGTCTTTGGTTTGTTACAAGAGCGCTAGGAAGAAGGATGTCATCGAGACGGGTTGTAGTGTGGGAGTTGAGGGCAGACGAGGTGCACATACTAAAGGTCCAAGGTCGTTTAGCAAGGTT
>Ga0307963_1003896_pt1:2500-11899 | contig 11899 bp, 11 predicted proteins | sample OrgLakmetagen594_FD_201829 | JGI IMG/M metagenome (GOLD analysis project Ga0307963, IMG submission 201829) | Saline water microbial communities from Organic Lake, Antarctica - #594 | ecosystem: Environmental > Aquatic > Non-marine Saline and Alkaline > Saline | place: Antarctica...
AGTAATCATTGTTCCACTAACACGAAACAGAGAGCTTTTGGTGCAGCGACCCTTGAGGTCGTGTGTCAACGACCGCTTGCCCTTTTGCATTAGCCGAGGCCACACAGGAGAAAGAGCTTGTTTGAACACGTGAACGTGAGTATGTGAGTATGCGTGTGTGTGCGTGTGCGTGTGCGTGTGTGGTGAGTGAAGTGCATTCATACAGGGGCATTTCAAGCACAGGCATGTGATATTGGTCGATTGTTTGATGGGTGATGGGATGATGCAGGCTTTGGCCAACAAGAGCACCTGACTAGCATCTCCTTCTAGCACGGGCTACTGTGGGTCTGGGTTGATGCTCTTGGTTGGTGTGTCGCATCTTTTGTGCCCGCACTGGGAGATAGTGTGCGTGCGCACACGCGTGCAAACATCACATACACACACACACGCACACACACACACGCACACACATATACACACACACACACACACAACATAACAAGCCTGAGCATGTTTGCACACTGCTTATATATGTGCGGTACAGGAGATGCTCAAGCAAGCCTCAGTCAGACAGGGGTTCTACAAAGGCACCTTTGAGACTGGTGTGTTCCGCCGTGAAACTGTTTACGACACCATGGTAAGTGGTAAGGCTTTTTTTTAACTCTTGGAAATGGCGTTGCGCAAACCTACGTGAGCTCAGGCGACCATACATCTGAACATAATGGTGGACTAAGTGATCAAGGTCACAAGCACATGCTTGAAGCAAGCGGCTAAAAAAAAACGGCGTCTTCCTATTTATGAGGTCATTGAAAAAGGAGTAAATTGGCTAATTAACCCTGAAATATAAATTATATCAGAGTCTTGATTGGTATTAAAATGAGTCAATTCTGAGGGGTTGGTTGGTGGGTGGTCATTTGGAGGGGCTCCAATTTTTTGGAGTTTTTTAGGCTGCTTTGGCCAAGAAGTCCTTGAGTAAACTGTTCACAAAGTTACGCACAGGCACACAGAAAGCTCTCTCTCTCTCTCTCTTTCTTTCTCTCTCTCTCTCTCTCTCTCTCTCTCTCTCTTTCTCTCTCTCTCTCTCTCTCTCTCTCTCTCTCTCTCTCTCTCTCTCTCTCTCTCTCTCTCTCTCTCTCTCATTCGTATTTGCATACTGCTGTAGGCAGCTTTTGTGACCTTCAACCGCATGAGTGAGCAATCCGAGTGCTTGAAGCTCACTCCAAACCCAGGATTTTCAGGTATGTTTGCTGTGGTGTGTGTTGCATGATGTGAACCTACATGTGTACGCATGTGTGTTGCATGATGTGTACCTATGTGTGTGTTGCATGGTGTGTACGCATGTGTGTTGCATGATGTGTACCTATGTGTGTGTTGCATGATGTGTACCTATGTGTGTGTTGCATGGTGTGTACCTATGTGTGTTGCATGGTGTGTACCTATGTGTGTGTTGCATGGTGTGTACCTAAGGGTGTGTTGCACGGTGTGTACCTATGTGTGTGTTGCATGATGTGTACTTATGTGTGTGTTGCATGGTGTGTACCTATGTGCGTGTTGCATGATGTGTACCTATGTGCGTGTTGCATGGTGTGTACCTATGTGTGTGTTGCATGATGTGCACACCTACATGTGTACGCACCTCCCTCAAAACGAAACAGCTTTTGTCATTCAATTGCGTCCCGACTAGCTGACGGGGAGGTTATTATTGTAAGGGGGCACAGCGCATTTGGCAAAGATGTATGTTTTGGACTTGACAACTGTTTATCCCTGTCTATCACTTTGCTACAAAAGGCTCTTGTTAAATGGCTGCACCAACTCAAGGCCGCAAATCATGCGCTGCACCTAATCCTGATCTCTCTGTTTCATTGTGCTGCACATATTATGATGAAAATGCGTAACTCACGTGAGAGCATCATGTTGGGATCTGTTTGCGACCTCTGTTGATTAATGCCAGTGTCACAATCTCTTTCAATCTCTCTCTCTCTCTCTCTCTCTCTCTCTCTCTCTCTCTCTCTCAATGTGCAGCTCGACACAATGGCCAAGGGGGGCTTGGGTGGCTTGGGACCTATACATCAGAAACAGTGCACCAGCCCCAGTCACCATAGCTTGCAGCCCATTTTGAGTTATCTATCCACAGGCTGATTATGCAGCTGCACAAGTTCTTTTTCAGGCTGACTATGAAAGCTGCACAGTACATGCGAGGGTACGGCATTTTCCTACGCCTCCATATCGTACACGTTGCGCTTTCGTCCTCTTCCTTCGGGCTGGCTGTACAGCCACACGGTGTCCAAGGACTCCCAGTGCCTGTGAGGGTGCAGCATTTACTAACACCTCCATATCGTACACATCATGCTTGTGTCCTTTTCCTCAGGCTGGCTGTACAGCCACACCGTGGCCAAGGACTCACAGTTCATCAGGAGCCACTGCATCGAGACTCACAAGCCTGATCTCAATCACAAACACCTCCACACTCCCTCACCCTCTCAGGCTGGCTGTACAGCCACACCGTGGCCAAGGACTCACAGTGCATCAGGGGCCACTGCATCGAGACTCACAAGCCTGATCTCAATCACAAACACCTCGACACTCCCTCACCCTCTCAGGCTGGCTGTACAGCCACACCGTGGCAGGGGACTCACAGTTCATCAGGGGCCATTGCATTGAGACTCACAAGCCTGATTTCAATCACAAACACCTCCACTATCCCTCACCCTCTCAGGCTGGCTGTACAGCCACACCGTGGCCAAGGACTCACAGTGCATGAGAGGGTACTGCATAGAGACCAAGCGAGCTTGTGGGCCATCCGACTACATTTTCGAAAACATGGTCCTGTCCAAGCAACGGAGGTGCGTAAAGGGTGCGGTGGGGTGCAGAGGAGGCTGGGAAAGGTTACTTTTTGGGTGGACTAGTTTTTAGTGAGTTAAAGCTCAGGGAAAAGGACATTTTCCTCCGCAGTTCCGTGCAGTGATGGCGATTGCCTGGGTCAGGTGGGCCTGATCGACCTAGTTTTGCATGAGTATCTACTATCTTAGTATCTACCTAGGTGCACGTGGGCACCCACCACTTAAGTTCCCGCCTATGTGGGTGTCCACCGCGGTATGCGTGAGTTATATTGTAAGTTCCCGATTTGTGAATACGGTAAAATACGCGTTAAGTACGATACGGCGTATTATACGAATACGCCGTATGACACATCCCTGCTCGGAAGTGTTAGAGTCTAGGGGGTGTTTGGTTCATCCATGATCAGTAGGAGTGTCCCATCCTGTGGGTGTTGCTGATTCCTTAATGTATCAACCCCGCAAGTACTTGTTCTCCTTGAAAAAGCGTGTTGCTCGTGCAGCATCGTGTGGCCATGGCCATGCATTGTGTGTCCATGGCTCGTGCATGCATCGTGTGGCCATGGCTCGTGCATCGTGTGTCCATGGCCATGCATCGTGTGTCCATGGCTCGTGCATGCATCGTGTGTTCATGGCCATGCATCGTGTGTCCATGGCTCGTGCATGCATCGTGTGGCCATGGCTCGTGCATCGTGTGGCCATGGCCATGCAAGTCATCCCTTGGTGCTGCTAGAGTACCACGGGGTCTTTGATTCGTAAATATTCAGTCACCAGAGCTTTAACAAACCACCAAGATACGTTTTACAGCTGGCACACAATGCCAGGCCTACCTAGCTCTGTGCTACAACTGCGTAACACACACACACATACATGCTCTGTGCTCCAATCACCAAAGCAGATAGCACACACTGCTACTCATTATGTGCACCTGTCTTGCTTGCACAGGTCCTGGCGCAGTTTCTTTAGGCGCTATGATTGCTTAACACACACACACACATGCTACTCAGCATGTGCACTTGTCATGCTTACGCAGGTGCTGGCGCAGGTTCTTCAGGCGCTATGATTGCTTCACACACACACACACACACATACACACCTGCTACTTAGCAGTTGCACCTGTCTCGCTTACACAGGTTCTGGCGCAGGTTCTACATACGGATCCTGTACTTGCTTATGCTCATCGTGTGCGCCCTCATCGTGTCTGGGCTCTCCAGCCGTACAAGAGTGGTGTTAACCAGGACGGAACTGGATTGGCTCCCCGGGCAGATGGGTATTGATATTGGGCGCGCGGGCAATGCTATAAGTAAGTGTGATCTCACATTTGCGCACGTGTGATCTCACATCTGCGCACGTGTGATATGCTGTAAAAAAGGGCCGCACGTGTTGCATGCGTGCACGGGCCATGCTGCTATTGGTCAGAATGCTGTGGTGAACGTGTTGTCAGTATGCTGTGCTGCCATAAAGTAAGTGCACAGGTGTAAGCATCATTCCTTGCTGCCAGTTTCCATGCTCCCAGTTTCAAGCATGTTGCGCTGCCATCAAAGTCAGTGCACAAGTGTGGGAACCAGTTCACGGTTGCAATTTGGAGCTGTGCTGCTTTGACGCCAAGGCTGAACTGCCATCAGACTCCTTGGTTTGTTGTCAGGGTGTATGGGTTGTGGTGTCAGGGTGTATGGGTCGTTGTCGTTGTGTGCTAGTGTAGCGTTATTGTGGCTCAAGAGTGCTCTAACGCTGAGCAGCTATTTCCCTTCCATTGGCTCTGAGCTGTAGTGCTTGTGTACGAAAAGGCCACGTCGAGAGAAGCATGCTCCACCCTTTCACTTTGATTTGAGCGTTGCCTCATCACAAGGGCTCCCTTATGCTCCTCACAGGCTCGACCGCGAGCACAACCGCCGCGACTCTGGTAGACTTCTACGAGGAGGCCATGCAGGGTGCAGCCAACTCAGCCACAACTCCGAGTTTCACCGAAGCACTTGCTGCAGAGGCAGACTTTACAGAATACTGCACGTACGCACTGCCAGATGTGTGCACAGACTACTACCAGACTAACTTGACTGACTCCGGCGACACGGTCGGGCTGGAGATGAGCTTTGGGATGCACTTTTTGGTGAGGGGCACTGACTGTTAGGGTTGTGGCTGATGCCGGCCAAAACATGTGATTGTACTGTGATTGTACATCGTTTTTGATAGAAAGCACGCACGCTCACGCTCACGCTCACGCACACACACATACACACACACATAAACACACAAATACGCACGTACATACACATACACACAAATACACACGTACATACACACACGCAGTGGTCCACCCCCCTTAGTGAAGGCACCTTCTTTCGTCCGCTGCTGGCCTCCCTGACTGATATGGCTAAAGTTACTGACCCCACCACAGCTGAGGTACATGACGTTTCACGCGTTTTTCATTGCACCTGTCGCAGTGATTTGACATATGCTTTCTACAGGCCATCTGGTGCAGCTTGCGTGTTGTTGAAAGTGCTTAGGGCAATTGCGATTTGCAAAGCAGCAGAAGGAGGCAAAGACACTAGGCCTAATTCCATATTTCAGTGGGAGAATGCTTGCCCTGTCGCGTGCTCCCTTGAGTAAAAGTGGAAGCTTATCAAAAATCAGTGAGGTAGTGCTTGCCCTATCGCTTCCCTTTCAAGCAAACTCCAAAAAGGTCGTACAATTACAGTTAAGAGGTCGTAGTGGCTCCTTTTCCTTAATTAATGTGGGAGTGGATTTTCACTGCCTGCACAGTTTTTCTTTTTCTTTAGAGGTCGTACAGTCACAGTTAACCAACCACTCGAGGAAACCTTGCTTGCTGACAAGAGGAGGCTGATTTTGTACGAGCTGCAACCACACTACAACTGTTAACCCTGCTGTGTGCATGCAGAGCACGGATATTGAAACTGTATATTGCAACTGTATATTGGAACTGTTTATTAGAACTGTTGGCCCTGCTGTGTGCATGCAGACCACGGATATTGGAACTGTATTTAGGAACTGTATATTGCAACTGTCTATTGGAACTGTTGGCCCTGCTGTGTGCATGCAGGTTACGGATATTGGAACTGTATTTAGGAACTGTATATTGCAACTGTTGACCCTGCTGTGTGCATGCAGGGCACGGATATTGGGCTTACGGCCTGCCTTGCTTGCTACTGCTACGGGCTGTCTGTAGAGGGAGGGTCCAACAACCAGACAGGCACCTGGCTAGCTAGGTCCCATCAGCATTGCATTCCCTATATCGGCGGGTGAGTCCCTTTGCTGACCCCTTTGCTGACTTTGTTAACGTTGGAGGCTGGAGGTCAGGCAGGCTGTCCTAATTCATATCAGCATGGCAGTTGGCACACAACACATTTGTGTGCCGTCAATGTCCAGTACTCTTGTACATACCCTCAATTCGTTTCTTCTATTGAGGCTCATGTTCCGCTGCTTTTGAGCCCAGTCAGTGCGTCATCTTTGTGGGTTACGTAGTCATTGCAATGGGTTACGTATTCATTGCGGTGGGTTACGTGGGTGCGGTGGGTTACATAGTCATTACGTCATCTTTGTGGGTTACTTGGTCATTGCAATGGGTTACGTGGGTGCGGTGGGTTACATAGTCATTACGTCATCTTTGTGGGTTACTTGGTCATTGCAATGGATTACGTGAGTGCGGTGGGTTACATAGTCATTACGTCATCTTTGTGGGTTACTTAGTCATTGAATGGGTTACGTTGGTGCGGTGGATTACGTAGTCATTACGTTATCTTTGTGGGTTTTAACTGGTGACGTAAATGCATGGCTGCTGCAAACTCGCAATAACAGAAGCATTACATGGCACACCTGCGCAGCAAGCACACACACACACACACACTCACACACACACACACACACACACAAACACACACACACATTCACCAGCGTTCCACCATCTTGGTGGCTTCTCTAACTCGGCAACTGCTTTACAGCGCACTTACGCAAAACACACACCAGACTCCTGTCTTAGCATTGCATCCCTTCCACTGTGGTTGCAGTGATGAGGTGGCCTCCAGCACTGAGACAGCCATATCGTTGGTCATCGTGGTTCTGAACGTTGTGCTCAAGCTATTTGTACGAGTGCTTGCGGCTCACGAAATGCGTTGGACGCGCTCTGAAATGGTGGGTGTATTGCATGCCCCAATGCGTGTATCTGGATGTGTGCGGCTGAATATGGGTGTTTGTGCGTGGGTGATTGTGCGTGGGTGTGTGGATGTGTTTGACGCCCATGAAGTGCAGTGGACGCGCTCTGAGATGGTGGGAGCATTGCATGCTCCGCTGCATGTATGTGGTTATGTGCGGCTGGATGTGGGTGATTGTGTGCGGGTGTGTGGATGTGTTTAACGCATCGTATACGTACACACACGATGACCCTCCTTTTTGTCCACACAGGATAAGTCGCTCACCATAGTGGCCTACTGCTCTCAGCTGCGTGCTCTACACGTATCCCTAGAAAAAAGTCGTATACGTACACATACAATGACCCTCCTTTTTGTCCACACAGGAAAAGTCGTTCACCATAGTGGCCTACTGCTCTCAGCTGCTCAACTCGGTGCTGGTGGTGATGATTGTCAATGCTCGGCCAAATGCCAGGACCACAGATGCAGGGGAGCGTGTGGGGGAAGAAGACATATCCTGGCTAAGGTGCGGTGTTAAGAGATGGTGATGCTTTCATTTTTAACTCTTGTTCACAGTCCACGTTGATGAACACGAGTTTTACATGTCAGGGAAGAGAAGCAAAACAACCAGGGTGACACGTGACTATAAACACACACACACACACACACACACACACACACACACACAAACAAAGAAGAAACTATGCTGTTCCCAAGGTTCAGCGTACACCAAGGAACGCCGATCTCTGCTCATGTATAGGGTTGACCAACACCATACGCACACGCACCATTTGGTATGGTACACCACTGTGGGGTTCGGCACACCGTATGGTACCATGCGTACGGTATTTACAGCAGGAAACTCACCTCATATAGTGTGCGCGAGCACTGTTTTGGCCTATCCTACTTGGGTTGCATGCTACAGTATGCTACAGTATGCTATAGTATGCCACACATATGCCACAGTGTGCTACAGTATGCCACAGTATCGTACTTGGGTTGCATGCTACAGTATACCCCAGGCTTGACCCGTTGACTGTAAACCATAGCAGGCTGTAGGGATATGTGTAGGGTTGGCCAGAACCGTATATATACACCGTATATGACCGTATATTTGGTGATTTTCCTGCAAAAATACCGTATATACACTGTATATATACGGTTCTGGGCCAACCCTAGATAAGTGCTTTGTTTGCAGGAGTGCCATAGTGTCAAAGAAAAGGATAAAGGCGACGGCCCACCCTGCCACCTCACGGGCCTCATTACCAAGCACCTTAACACTTCTCTCCAATTTGTTCTCTCATCTTGCGTGACCTTTTAAAGAAATGTACGGAGCATACACGTCGGCTCAAGGGGGTTTTGATGACGCCCTGTGCCTCTGCAGACGAGTTTGACACCCTGACGTGGTCATCTGGGTCTGACTTCGACAAGAAGCTTGTGCTGTCGAAACACGCTTGTAGAGTTGGCTGGAACCGTATATACACACCGTGTATGATTGTTCATATTGTACTTTCCCTGATTGGCGTCTGTTGTATCCGTCGTGTATACATGTACGCCTGTATGGTTCTGGCCAACCCTGCGCATTTATTGTGTGTCAGGCGTACACGTGCAATTTCATTAGGGCTGGCCAGAACCGTATATGTACACCGTGTATGACACATGTATGAAGATTCCCTGCTGGATTTCTTGTATACAAACCGCATATCATATGAACGTATGGTTTTTGTTAACCCTAAATTTCATGTAAACCGTGTCCCTGGCCCTTGCAATGCAGGTACATCATCTTGGGTGGATCATTTGACGACTTCAGCTCAGGTAAATGTTCCTATTTTCAGACAGCAGCTCTCGTACAGCTTCCGCTCTCACATCTGCTGCAAAAAGGCAATCCATTACACAGAAGGTACATGTTCCTATTTTCAGACAGCAGCTCTCGTACAGCTTCCGCTCTCACATCTGCTGCAAAAAGGCAATCCATTACACACAAAGTATGCATACCCCCCTATACACCCACACCCACACCCAACCCGCCATTGCGTTAAGAAGCGGCTCCAAGTACGACCGTGGCCTATGTGGCCTATGAGGCCTATTGGCACCATGTAAGACCACGGCCTATCAGCACCATGTAAGACTGTGGCCTATGAGGCCTATAAGGCCTATCAGCACCATGTAAGACTGTGGCCTATGTGGCCTATGAGGCCTATCAGCACCATGTAAGACCGTGGCCTATCAGCACCATGTAAAACCGTGGCCTATGAGGCCTATGAGGCCTATCCGCACCATGTAAGATTGTGGTCTATGAGGCCTATGAGGCCGATCGGCACCATGTAAGACCATGGCCTATCCGCACCATGTAAGACTGTGGCCTATGAGGCCTATGAGGCCTATCAGCACCATGTAAGTCTGTGGCCTATGAGGCCTATGAGGCAAATCCGCATCATGTAAGA
>Ga0307963_1003897_pt1 | contig 11898 bp, 11 predicted proteins | sample OrgLakmetagen594_FD_201829 | JGI IMG/M metagenome (GOLD analysis project Ga0307963, IMG submission 201829) | Saline water microbial communities from Organic Lake, Antarctica - #594 | ecosystem: Environmental > Aquatic > Non-marine Saline and Alkaline > Saline | place: Antarctica: Organic Lake...
AGAAGTTCAAGATGAGAAGCATGTGCTTTTCTTTTGCAAGTGTGCTGAAGTGTGCGAGCTGCGCATGAGATACAGAGACCTTTTTGAAGGAATGTTTAAGACTCTGCGTGCGTTTGCTCCTTTGAGCTCTGGATTTTTTCCTTTCTTGGCTTGTCATCACAGTATCACTGATTTTGAGATCAATGCATTCCTGAATCAAGACTCACACAGACTCCTCAAGTTTGTGTCAGATTTACTTTCAATTTTCGAAACTGGTTAATTTTGTTTCACCAGCCAATTGCCATTAGCCAGAGTCTCGGGCTGTAGGCCATCCTTGTAACCCTCCAAAGGGTTGGATGGATTTCAGATGTGATCTTAATTGTGTACATTACTGCAAATGCGATCAGCCCAGCTAAGATTATGTGACGAGTTTCTCAACCAGACCTCTTGGGCAAGCAAGTTTCGTTTTTAATCAATCGTGATCTACGCCCCCAACAGTCATGCACAGACCTGCTTGATCTCCACCAAAAATCTCCAACTTTTTGCCTCGCCGTCCTCCTGTCCTGACTCCTTGTCTAATGACAAAAAGGAATGCTCGCAGGTATTGAGCAGACAATCTCACCCTGTACCATCAAGTTCTCAGCGTATTTCACATGATAGAGGGAGGCATATCCATAAAGAAATGTCACTTATGATCAGGCGAATATCAAAGCCAAGCCAAACTGACAGCTGGTCCATAAACATCTGCTGCCTACACCGACAGAATTGTCAATGGCTAGCATGCACCCTTCTTGTCCACCCCATAAGTACTAGTAGTAAGTACTAGTAGTATAAGGCCTGTTGCCTCTATCACAGCAGTGGGCATATCAAATTGCCCGGCCTACCGACCACCGCAATGCCTCAATGCACAGGCTAGCCAGCTCAAACTTAAATCTGTTTCACCTTTTCACACAGCACAATAAGTACATACATAAAAAACAGTGAAGGAGCAGCAAGCGGTTATTTCACAAGCTCTAGGGGTTACCGCAATGCTGCAGATCACAAAATTCACGCACAACCCCAGAGTACGCTTAAACTGGCTGAGACGAGCGTTTTGCATATTGCAGCTTGACCAGGCGTGGCTCGTCTTGCACAATGGTTACAATGGGGGGTGACCCTCAGCCAGGTTGTTTCGCTGACCGGCTGCTGACTTGTCTTGCACAAGGAGGCGTCAGCGCCAGCACCAGCACTAGCCCTGCTGCAGCCTGCCTTCAAGCACAACCCCTGAAAACAGATATCCCCCCATCCTCGCGTGCTCCTTCTTGCCCTGTTACTTGTCTTGCACAATCCTCGCGTGCTCCTTCTTGCCCTGTTACTTGTCTTGCACAATCCTCGCGTGCTCCTTCTTGCCCTGTTACTTGTCTTGCACAATCCTCGCGTGCTCCTTCTTGCCCTGTTACTTGTCTTGCACAGGCTGTCTATTTGTTCATGGTCTTCTTGGTGGTCTTGATGATGTCCTCTATTTGGGGCAGTGCAGCCAGCTCTAGGCTGGTGGCGTAAGGCATGGGCACCTCAGCACCTGCGGCGTTTTTGATAGCAAAAGCTTGTCTAACATGCGCACATGCATTCACAGGTTTGGGGAGTGCAGCCAACTCTAGACTAATAGCGTAAGGCGTGGGCACCTCAGCACCTGCAGCACTTTGGACAGTGAGCATGTCAAGCTTATGCACATGTGCATTGCAGATTGAGGGAGTGAAAGCCTACCCTAGACTGATGGCAATGATGTTTCATGCGATATGATGTATCATATTGTACACACATTTTATCATATTGATGAAATTCCTCCGTATCATACGATAGCAAGGATACTTTTTACCCATTTCAGGCAATTTCCGCCCAGCTACCTTCCAGCAAGTTTTTTTTGCCAAATTACACTACAATTGTACCGTTTTGCGTTTTTAGTATAGCGAGGCCTACTTATTGCAAGGTGCCAAAATAATTAAAAAATTGCGATCATTTAGCTTTTGCAAGGTCCTTCAAAAGTAATGAAAATTTGCAAAATTTGCTTTTTTTGGGGTGTTCCTGGGGCTTCCCTCCCCCCCCTTGGATGCCTCGTGAGGCTTCTGCTTTTGCTGCTTGTGCTGCTGCTGGAGGATGGCTGCCTGCGACATGCAAGCACACCGTGCTCCAGGAGTTTGCACCTGAGAAAGCAGCAGCTCTGCCTTCATGCTTCTCTCCTGGAGAAGCCTGAACCTCCATAGGAGGCTGTGCGTGGGACTGCCCAAAGTCCAAATGGGGCAGGAAAGATACCCCCTGGTCAGCAGCAGGTGCATGCAAGCTTGCTAACGGCATGTCAGCCTCAAAAGCTCCCAAGGCGGAACCCTGGTCCGCTCCTCAGGGTGCAACTCAGCCATACTGATGATGGTTGCCCCTAAACACAATGGAGGTCTTTTGCGGAGCCCAGATTCGTCCCCGATGGAAAGTCGAAGTTTTGCAAGGTCCGATTGATTTTTTCCGGCCTGACTTATTGCGAGGGATCAATAATCATTTATTTATTCGCAAAACAACCGCAATACAGTAGTAATACAGTAGTAATATCTTGTGCATTTGAAAGGAGTTTGGACTGACGTTTAGGGTGATTTTGGTGTCCAATTCAGGTCAAAGCAACTTGATTTTTTGCAGGATAAAATTCTATAGAATACAAAAGCAAAAGATTTTACACGTATATCACCAAGGTCCGTACAAAACATCCCTGGCTGGTGGCGTATCTGCTCCAGCAGCATCATACTGAAGCTTTCAATTATTAGACTCTGGCAGCCAGCCTTAGCGTGTGGCGAGAGAAGGTCAAATGGGCGGCGCTGCTTTTGTTTCATGCCTAACGGGCCCACTTAAAAAGATGGATGTGAATTTTGATGCTTAGTCTTGAGCACGCATACAGACATGTACCAGACCAAAAGAAATATTCAATCTAAGAGCATGCTGCACATGGGGCAACATTGAGATGAGGTGCGGAACATGTCTTAATTCTTATTCACGACGAATTACATCTGTTTCCAATTGACTATGAATCTTTCTGAGCACAACGTTGCAACATCGAAAACGAGTCCTGAAGGCGCAAGTTTGTCTGTGGACAACAACCCAATGGACACGGTCACACACACACACACACCACTCACCCGTTACTCGTGAAATGGGCGCATCCAGGTCGTCAAACGCGTGCTCCTGCACCATGGCAGCAATCTCTGCACCCACCCCACTCTGTGGCCACCCCTCTTCTACGGTCACGACGCGGTGGGTGCGGCGCACGCTGTCTAGGATGGTGGCACGGTCAAGGGGCTTGATGGAGCGCAGGTTAATGACCTGCGTGGCAGACCGCATTTGTGTGTGCTTCAGTTGTTGTTGAGGGTGCAGGTTAATGGCCTGCGTGGCAGATCGTTTTTGCGTGTGCGTCAATTGTTGTTGGGGGCGCAGGTTAATGGCCTGCGTGGCAAACCGTTTTTGCGTGTGCGTCGTGGTTGTTGGGGGCGCAGGTTAATGGCCTGCGTGGCAGACCGTGTTTGCGTGTGCGTCAGTGGTTGTTGGGGGCGCAGGTTAATGGCCTGCGTGGCAAACTGTTTTTGCGTGTGCGTCGTGGTTGTTGGGGGCGCAGGTTAATGGCCTGCGAGGCAAACCGTGTTTGTGTGTGCTTCAGTTGTTGTTGGGGGCGCAGGGTAATGGCCTGTGTGGCAGACCGTGTCCATGTGCAACTGCAACTTACGTTGTTGTTGGGGGCGCAAAGGCTTAGTGGAGCACGGTTTTGTGACTATAAGTCAGGCCCATCGATCCTGTTTAATCGAACGAACCTGCACGCTTTTCCTCTTTTTTTAGTCAGGAGCCTTAGTCATATCTAAGCACCCCTGCACACTCAGTTTGTGCAAATGAAAGCCCAGGTGGGCAGGGTGGAAATCCTGCCAGAAAGTGGATTTCCAAAAGCTCCTCCCTGGTGCTATTAACTTACCAGGAGTGTTCGCAATAATATTGGGGACATTTTGGTGAAGGTCCGGGGGTCTGGGGTGAAGGTCCAGTTTTGGACCCCCTTTTGGCAGGGAAACTACGAAATGCAAAGGCTTTTACCACACTTACCAGAATCTGGGCGTGTTTTTTGCAACGAGTTTGGCAGTTTTGTTGCTTAGTAAATGAACTTTAATTGGAGCTGGAAAAGCTTTGACCAGAGCTTTTCCAAGGTGAAAAAACAAAGTTCACTTTCCTTTTTATCTTGTTCGTAATGTCTGGCTAAGTAGTAAGTCACTGGAAGGAGTCTACTGCAAAAGTCGAGAGCAGATGGCATAAGAAAATCTCAGCTGTTGCTGCCAACCACGGCCCAACCCCAGCATTCCAGACCATAATACTAGACAGGGCATACCATGGGAGCATGCTGAAGGGCCCCTGACACTCAGGTGGTGACTATAAAGCGTGTTTCCTGGGTTTTCAGAAGTGGACCATTTTTGACTAGCAAACAGGCCCATGCACGAAGTCCTTGGGGGGCAAATTTTCACCCCTTGTTTCTACCCAAAACATTTCTGGGAACAAATTAATGGTGAAATTTGGATTTTGAGTCACATTTCTGTACCCATGCATAGGTACAAACCCCTTTTTGGCAGGGAAATGGCACAAATCCAGCCCCCGACGCACACAGCGGCCCCCACACCCTTTTTTTTGGTGCAGAACAGGGAACTTCATCCCGTGCGGGCGCGGCACTTATTAAGCAAACTTTGGGTTTGCCCAGAGGGCCAATTCCGGGCTACCCAGAGAAAAATGTGATACCGATGGAGAGAGGCCCGGGACTCCAGTGTTCGGGGTGGGGGAGGACGCAGCGGAGGCTTCCTCTCGTGCCCAAGGGGAGGATTCCAAGAGCAGCAAGGAGCACAGGCTAGCAGGAAGGGCAGGTTTCTGCTCTTTGGTGCTCATTGCTGGGCACCTAGAGAGTGTGGCTGCATGCGCCTTGCGTATGTGTGGGACGTCTGTATGTGTGGTGTGTGGGGCTTCCGTATGTGTGGTACTACGGCATCACTGGGCACTCAATGAGTGTGTGCATGCTTGCGCATGATAACATGGATGGTGTCCATTGCCTGCATGCGTGTGCATGGCATATGTGTACGTGCGAGTGCTTGCATGGTACAATGTGCACTGTGTGTACGGCTGCACAAACTCATGTATGTGTGTGCGATTGTATGTGAAGGTGTTTGAGTTATGCTGCATGTGCAGGCGTGGACTTACACGTAGATTGTACGTGCGATGTGCGTGTCTGCCCATGCGTACACGGCTGCACATGTGTATGTGTGTATGTGTGCGTGCGTGCTTGCTCATGAAAACATAGATGGTGTTTCAATTTGTGCATGCATGTGCACGGCATTAAGCATGGCATGTGCGTGTAACACTACCTGTGGTGCAAGTGCATGCGCACATTAATGCACGAATGCGCATCTGTGCTTCTTGTGCGTGCCCGAATGACGTTGCTGTGACTGCTTCCTAAATGGCCAAAAGCCTGTGACTGCTTCCTAAATGCGCCAGCAGCCCAGGCGGAAATTTACCCTTACCCGCACATTTCGTCACTTAGGGGGGAAACAGCTGAGGGCGTCCCACACAATAAAAATTTGAGGGAAAACCGAAGGTTTTTCAAACCCCCTGAAGTTCCCTGGTGCAGAAGTGTTTCATATGTTTTTTTTACTACCCTGAACCACTAAAAGTAAAAAAACCAAGTGCGTGCATTGTGCGTATGCGTGGGTGTGTGTATGCGTGCGTGAGCGTGGCCTTGTTCTTTAATCGTGAAGATTACCTGAACGCCAAGCACCCTGCCTATTTAAAATTCCTGGCTGAGCCAACACACACACATACATGCATGCACGCACGTGCATACACACCACTTACACTTGAACGCAATTGCCCAAACGCACACACACTACACACACACTCACAAACAGAAACACACACGCACACATACAATAACTCTCACACACACACACACACACACACACACACACACAAACACACTCGTATGAACACACACACACATACACCTACATACACCCACCTCACAACTGATGCCCTACACACACTCACACACCTACATCCCCCCATCTCACAACTGATGCCCTGCGCGCGCGCACACACACACACACTCACACACACAGACACACATACACTCACACATACAGACACACACACACTCACACATACAGACACACACACATATGCACCTACATATATGCACAGACACGCACATGCACCTACATCCACCCACCTCACAACTGATGCCTTGCGCTTGCAACTGCTCGGCGGCCTTCAGGCAGTAGCCCACCATTTTACTGAACGAGACCAGCGTGACGTCCTTGCCTGACCGCATGATTTTAGCCTTGCCGATGGGCAACAAAAAGTCCTTGTCCAAAACCTGCGCAGTGCAAGATGGGCAGCAAAACATCCTTAACTAAACCTGTGTGTTGAAAGATGGGCAACAACAAGTCAATGTCTAAACCTGCGCAGAGAAAAATGGGCGACAAGAAGTCATTGTCAACAACCTGCGCAGTGAAAGATGGGCAGGCAGCAAAAGTTTCTGTTTAAACCATAATTGTTCAGTTCGAGGTTCGGCCAAAAATTCAGGTTCGCGAACTTTCACGGATTTTATAAGTGCCGTTCGGAGTTCGGTCAAGGTTACTTTACAGCATGCGTCTGTCAAGTTTGCACGGGACAGCAGCCCCCCTCAGTTCAATCGTTCCACTCTTTCCTTGCAGTAAAAGTGACATGTTCAATGATTTATATATGAAATATGATCTGTAATCTGTATTCAGGCCAGGAAATTTCCTTGGTCTTAAAGCGAATCTCGTCACACATTTCTGAACTGCTAAGGATTTGCACAACGCGGCACTTGCACTACACCTGAAGGTTCTCCTTTTTCTGCTTTACAATGATGACATGGTCCCATTCCGGCCCCTTTTTCCCCCTTTAAGTTATTTATAAACATACACAACTACTTGGGAAGATTTGAAGGTGGGGGGAGGAGGGAGCCCAAGGGCCCGTTTCCCAAAAATGCACATCAAACCCTTCGAACAGTTCAAGGGTTCTAGAACGTTCACAAACTTTATCAAACCTTTGCTCCCAAAGAAATGAACTGAACAACCCTGGTTCGAACCCGCGCAGTGAAAGGACAAGAGCCCTGCGGCGCTGACATGTTTGCGGTGATAGTGATACTTTTTGGCCTTGCCAATGGGCAACGAGGTCTTGCCTGATGCTTACAGTGAAAGGGATTTCAACAAATATAAGCTCAATGATACGAATGTTGACGACTAAGTGCTTCCTGGCCAGCCAAACACATAACTCATGCTGACACTTCACGGCAGTGCTTTATACCTTTTCAGGAAGGACCAGCTACACAGAACCCCTTCAGTTTAAGATGAAAAAGAAAGCTTTGGAAACGCTTGCTGTACTTGTTTGGCTTAGGTTGTGGGGCACCAACTTTAAGCAGCAGGCTTCAGGTTGTATCTGCGGAGCATATTTTATGGGTTTCAAGGGGCAGAGGGAGCAAACACATGTAGCCACGCACAGGCCACTCCAGCACGCCCTGTGCCTTAGCAAGGAGAGCATTGCGTGAAGACTTAACGCGGGAACATGAGGATCACTGCAAAGTACAAATATGGACAGCTCACATGCATGACACATGCAGATGCAGCCCATTCACTGCAGAACGCAGGTGTGCACAACTCAATCGATGCAAAGCACATAATTACACAGTGCTGATAGAATCTCTGTAAGCGCAGAAACAAACAAACAGCCGTTCGCTGCGAGATGCAGAAATACATAGCACTGACAAGAGAACATACACATACACACACACGCAAAGCATGCCTGACGCAGCGGAACTCACGTGCGAGGTCACAGGGAAGGACTCCCCGTACATGATCTCGTTCTCCAAAAAGATGATAGGATCTGGGTCCCGGATGGCAGCTTTGAGCAGCCCTCTGCAGTCCTCTGCATCGTACGGAGTCAAGACCTGCATGCAAAAAACCAACGTGCATAGAAACACAAATGTGCATTGAGAGGCTTTGGGCAGGGACCAAGGCCTGCATGGAAACAAACAACATGTGTAGAGTAGGTTGGGGTGAGGTGCTTTTAAGGTGCTGGCACCTAAATACTCCTTCCCTTGATCATGCTGGATGTGTTTGCACATCAGCGTAGCATTTTCATTTTTCAAGAGGCTTTGGGCAGAGACCAAGACCTGCATAAGAATTGGTGAAGCGAGCAGACGGCAGCAGAGTGAGCTCATGCTCTGATTGGACACAGGCTAGTAGTTTTGAGAAACTGTGTCTTCTGGCTTGTGTGACGTTTTCGAGCTGAGCTGGTCATCCATGGTGTGGCAGTCAAACCCAAACTCAACCCACCTTGAGGCCCGGAACCTGACTGTACCAGGCGGCAAAGCATTGCGAGTGCTGAGCAGCCACACCAGCGGCAGCTCCATTAGGGCCGCGGAATACAACAGGGATGGGGATGTCTCCAGCTGACATGTACAGTGTTTTTGCTGCTGAATTGATAAGCTGGTCCACAGCTTGCATGGCAAAGTTCCAGGTCATGAATTCGCACACAGGCTTCAGGCCGGCCATGGCTGCACCCACTGACAACCCAGTGAACCCAGCCTGCACGCGTGGTGGTCGGGAAACGCACGAAGATGAGCCATGGAAAGGAGGAGGGCACGAGCACATCCACTCAGGCAACACGCACCTCTGTGATGGGCGTGTCCTTCACCCGCTCAGGCCCATACTTTTGTAACAAGCCCCTGGTAATCTGTGGTGATAGCAGGAGGGGCGGGGTGAGTGGCTTTGGGAGGGCACATGCTCGAACGCAACGCTCAACTGGAGGATGATGCATCATGCTGCACGTTTGTGCACGTTTACAAGTTGACAGGAAACTCACTTTGTAGGCACCTTGATATTCTGCTACCTGTGAGGGAAAGAGGGAAGGGGAGGAGAGGCATGTGTGTTAGCCAATAGACACGCCAACTGATCCGAGAACTCACCAAATGCGGTCCCGCCTACCTCCTCTCCCAAAACAAACACGTCTTTATCCCGCGCCATTTCCTCGTCCATTGCCGAGTTAAGGGCGTCTCGCACGGTCATTTGGGTCGTGCCCGCAGGCTGTGTGTGTATGTGCCAGAGGAAAGCACAAACGAGCAGGAAATTACTGCCAAAATTCATCTCAGACTTCAGAGCGTCACGAAAGTGCCTGGAACAAAATGGAGCACCTGGGTCGCGAGGTATCTCAGGGGGGCAAACGCTGATTGGTGAGAACAGGCTGCTGCTGCTGTCGCTGTTGCCGGGGAGAGAAGGGAGCACGACGCAAGAAGAGTGCTACCCTGCCCCGCATTTCGAAGAGAGGTTCCTAAAGCCCTCAACATACCGCAGATTCACAATTATATACTTATTAATGAAATGGACCGCAGCAAATTGCAATTCAGGGTAGAATTTGGAAGAAATTTGGAGAAGAACCCTATATGTTTTCTCCGATGACCCTGCATGACTGGTAAAAAAAGAAGGAGCTACGCAGGCAGTGAAAATCATGATGATTTCAAGCTACCTGTTCTGTAGAGTTTTAGAATTAAATTGCCACTGCTAGTCAAGAAGAGGGGAGGCACCAGTGCCTAGTAGCAGGCCGCAGCGTGAGCCTTGTTTTTTGAGCACTTTTGTGTGGTGTATCTGACCGGCGAGAGCAGCAGTGCTTGTACCCGTGACCATGTTGGTTGACCTTGTTGGTGAAGTTTCAGACCGTTTAGTGATCATTAAGAAAAGAAATAGAACACCGGCATGACTGAGGAAAGGGTGTTGTTTTGTGTTCTGTACCACCCAATGGATGCAGATACACACGACATTTCACCTGCAGAATAAATTAGGGCTTTTCAGTAAAGATCAGGTGGTTGGAAGGCAGAAGCCTGCACACCACCAGGAGTATTGCTCAGATATTTGATTGTGGGGGTAGTGATCATTTTTGCAGAGGGGGTTATCTGAACAAAAGTCCAAACATGCTCATTTTTGCATTAAAGGGGCACCTACTCTCACGTCAATTCACCAAATTGCTTCACACTGTTGCTGATATTATAAGCTACTAGAGCATGTGCTCAGATATAGTTAAATCGCCCTGCGTCAGGAGTGAAAGGACTTAATGCGCACAAGTGTACCTGTTCCCCTTTATGCATGGGTGCTTTGCATGGGGAATGGCGCATTAATCTGCATATCTCGCCAACCGTGATGTATTTGCTCCATTATTTTTGCAATGATCTCTATTTTAAGGATTTCAAGCACCAAAAATCACCCAGTTCGGTGCGCTGGCTGGTCAAAAAGTGGGGTTCACGCTGCGGCTGATTAGGTATGGGCCCCTTAACTGGCAGGTTTCAAGTTCAGCTGCATTGAAATCACTACATATCAGTGCTGGGTTAGAAACCAGCCAGTTACGGGGACCATACATTAGGAGCATGCAAAAACCATACCTATTTTGGGCCTCAGATAACCCTCTCTGTCTTTATTAGCTACTAATTTTGCTGGAAAGGAAAATTCTTCCAAGTGGGTCAAAACATATTAAGTCCCTTTCATACCAAAACTTATGCGCTCGCTGCATTTTTTCACATACGTATCTTGAACACCGGCAGCGTTCTAGGCAAATTCCACCGTATTATCAACGCAACTCATGGAATCAAACCTTAGATCTTTATCAGATCAAATTACTATCACTGCAAAGTAGGTATAGGATTCAGCACATCAACCGACAATTTTAAGAGGCTTCCTGTGCGCTGGCTGGCACAGTACGTGCTTCCTTCCCTTCCAACCCGCAAGCTTTGCACTAGTAACCGGTCACTTGCACAGGGGTGTGTCAAACTCTGTTTGTGCTCGGGCGTAGGGCTCTGAAACATGAAAAATATCCTTCCCGAGCTCTCTGTGTGCTTCTTGTACGGCGCTTTCTCTCTCTCTCTCTCTCTTTCTCTCTCTCTCTCTCTCTCTCTCTCTCTCTCTCTCTCTCTCTCTCTTTCTCCCTATATTCTCGAGCTCTCTGTGCGCCTCTTGGCGCGGCTCATCTCTTACGACGTCGTACATTCTCTGCGCGGCATGTTTCAGCCTCTGGTCAGCGATGCAAGCTTCATACGAGTGCATTGAAAAGCCCCCAGAGTCTGATTGATAAATGATAATTGGTTATGCCTTTGGACCAGGAGAGGCCTCCAAGGTGGAGAAACCATCCAGCAGAGGAGTGGGTTCTTTGCATTGCTGTGGTCCCTAATGCTTCTACCAGTCTGTGCATCCACGCTTGTGCGCTCTCTGCTCATACTCGTAGTCATGTGCGTATGTCTATCTCTGCTAGTGTTACTTCTAATCTTTGGTTGGCTGCCACACCGCTGTTCTTCCCGGAGCTGGTACCATTCATTCATACATTATCGGTCTTATTGTGTCACACGTTAATATGACCAGGCGAATAACGAGAATCAGAGACCTTACGCGGTCCAGGGTCTCTTAAGGATCCCCTCTAATGGTACCTCTTATAATGCTTACATGTTGTCAATTGATTACCAAAACCATCAAATCCAGAAAATAAAGGTTATCAATAAGACTGGCAAATCCAGCTTATTGAACAAGACATATAGAAACTCTCAACTGTCAGGAGTTGTTCAGGAGGTCCTTTTCAGGCGGGGCGAGCAGTCTGGGTGGAATCCTGATCCAGATGAGTTTGAGATTCCTGATTTATCTGTGTTGGAAGGTGTAGTTTGCTGTCAATTTCAGAAGTTAAGTGCTGGTGCTTCTTCAGGATTCGATGCTATCCCTATTCCTTTTATTAAGCATGCGTGCTTGCCTGTGAGGTGTGATGGTAAATTCAAGCAGGTGAATGTGCTGGTGCCTTTGATGGCACGCCTGTTCAGAGTGTTGTTGTCTGAGA
>Ga0307963_1003899_pt1:2500-11898 | contig 11898 bp, 11 predicted proteins | sample OrgLakmetagen594_FD_201829 | JGI IMG/M metagenome (GOLD analysis project Ga0307963, IMG submission 201829) | Saline water microbial communities from Organic Lake, Antarctica - #594 | ecosystem: Environmental > Aquatic > Non-marine Saline and Alkaline > Saline | place: Antarctica...
CAAACGCCTGGGGGGGGGTTACCCTTGTGTTGCTGCCTAGGAACCTAATCTATGCCAGTTGTTTGAACATTGTCCGTGTTTCTAGCGCGTTGTTGTAAAGTGTGGCTGACATGATGGTAAGATCTGTCTTTTGGGGGGTTGGAAAGGGAGACTGGTTTGTACATATCCACCAAGTTTTACGTGCGCCTTTTGTTGTTATAGCATGTATACTCTTGGATCATAATCTGTGCTTTGCCAATCATGATTTCTTGTATATTGGGAAGAAGAATATTTGTAAAGAATAGTGTCTGGCTATCATTAAAACATTCAAGCTACAAGGTTTACAAAAAAAAAGGCCTTCAGTCAAGAAGTATGACTGCTCGCCTGTTCATAAAGTAAAATAAGTTCATGAATTAAAAAGATGGAAACGATGGCAAAGAAAAGAAAAGAAAAGACTCCGCTGGTAGTGATGACACAGCCAGCATGATTAAGGGAGGGGGTTACTTAGGTGCCCGCACCAGGCAACCCCCCACCACGCAAACACTTGAAAAGAGGGGGAGGGCAGATGGGCACTTTGTGTGCCGTAGCACCCGGACCCAATCCTTGACTGTTGTTGCTTGTGTTATATTGCAGTGCATACCTTGTTTTTATGAGTGTAGATGCATGTCTGATGGAGTGTTCATTCAGTTTGTATGTCAATTTTTTAATCTTATGGTAATCCAGATTAAGCTGCCAGAGATTTGTCTGTATAGTCTTTGTAGATAGTCGCCATAAATCCAACGAGGATCACGTGGGGCTTGACTTCCCTATATCCTTGTCTGTTAAGGTTGGCAATAAGCACGCTGTGCTGTGCTTTTGCTTTTTGGAGTTGGGGATCAGGCCATAGTGTTTTCACAGAATATAAACTCAATCAGGTGAACCTCCCACTGGTTTAGATTTAATTTCTTGTCTTTAGCAAGCTATTAAAAATTTGGGTTGCGGGTGGTTACGCGAGAAGAGCACACAGTGCTAGGTAGATTTAGGATGGCATCAGGACGAGAAGAGGCTTTTAGAGCATGTGCTGTTAGCTTTGGTAGCAACCAAGAGGGCAGTGTTTTGTAGGCAGTGTTTCTCAGATCTAGGTTTTGCTCTGATAGTTTATCTGCGCTGCCTACATCAGTGTAAGCAATTTGGCTGGCACCGCATGGTCCCTTTTGTAGGGCTTGGACAATCAGCACACTTGCCATATTATGGCGTTTTATATCATGTTCCTCATTTTAGTGTGTTGGTAACCAGAGAGTATGTGGAGCGCATTGTCAGTGCAGTGGCAGATGGGGCACTTAGCTTCGGGGAAAAACCGTATCGGAAGCGGTGAACCTTTGATTAAAGATTATATCAATGCCATACCTCTTAACATTACGCTTCTCGTAGAATTTGATATAACTATTGTTCCAGAAAGCATTTGTGGCTTGTTTATTGACCAGCGGTTTGAGTCCTTCCAGTAGGTGTAGTACCCTCTGTCTATTTTGGCACTCCCCAGTTGTGTGATTTGCACATTTCTGTTTTCAGCCTTGGCTTTTACATCAAAGAGGGCACGAAGCCTAGGTGTACTTGTCCCTCTTCTTCCGCTGTGTTCTCATTGGTGTCTTTAGCCGCAAGCCAGTAGAGGTATGTGTATGCATTACAGTGCATTACAGACCGTTGAATATTACAATAATCAGCGCAATATGTAACGTTCTGCAGTTCTCAATTTGCTTGCTTCCTTCGTTTTGCTGGAGCGGTAGCACCATCAGCTTAGCCTTTTTCTTTCATTTTATTTTATGGCTATGCTGGAATTGACCTATAACTATTTATGTGCTGTATTTGTTTATGAATTGCGGGTGGCCTGTTCGGACGTGCGCGTGCTTAACAATTTACTAATCATATTGCTGAATAGTTTAAAAATATATATATCGAAAGTTCGTTCTGGAAACGCGTGTTTGCATGCCTTGAAGTTTGACAGCGACCTTTCGAACTACCAACGTGGTGCGCAGAATTTACAAAATTGTAAATAAATTCGTATATAATAAACCTATGTTGCTTAGTGACAAAGGAAGACATAACATGTCAGCAAGGTTCTCCCTTCCTCGTTCCTCAAAGCTGATTGCGCTGGCTTTGTGCGCGTTTGCCATCTACAGCATTCATGGTACCAGCAGAAATACGACTCATTTGCCTGCATTGCTTGCTTAAATGGATCTGGGCGGAACTGAACAGGGTGGGCAAGAACTATAATCCTGTTTTGCAACCCTTTCCACAGTGCATGGCCAGGCCTTCAAACCAGCCAACGTCGTGGACGGCATAGATGCGGCAGTCTTCTTAGAGAACTTTAAGGAGGGCGCCCAGCTTGCGGGCCTCCTCGATATCCTAGCCAGCCCCGACTTTGAAGGCACAGTGTTTGCTCCCACAGATTTGGGCTTCGAGGTAGGCTAACGTTCAAAACAGTAGACACCAACCCACAGTTTTCATCCTTAACATGCCCTCATGTGGTTGCACATGACTTTGTAATCTATGCTATAGCTCAGGTCATCCAAATTACGTGCTTCCGAGATCTGCTCCTGAAATTAATGCAAACATAGCAGTTTGATGTATACACTTCAGCTGGAATATTTAGGAAGAGCATTTCCATTTTAGCAGAAAAACCAAGACAAGAGCAGCCCCAAGAATGCCATCATCAATGTTAACGAAACGTGCCTGTTTTATTTGGGTGCAGGCTTTTCTGTCCCGTCAACGAATCACGAAGGAACAGCTGTTTTCCACCGAGAAAGAGGCCTTCAAAGAGTTTATTGTGAGTGCTGCAAAGTACAATATCCATGCACAGGGTGGTTTTTGATTTGCTTCTGTTCCATGCACAGGGTGGTTTTTGATTTGTTTTCTGTTCCATGCACAGGATGATTTTTGATTTGTTTCTGTTCCATGCACAGGATGATTTTTGATTTGCTTTCTGTTCCATGCACAGGGTGTTTTGTTTTGTTTTTTGTTCCATGCACATGATTTGTTGAAACGACGTGCTGATTATCGACAAAGTGCGGGGGCGGGTTCAATTGAATTCTAAATCCATACCTTGATCATGTCTAGCAGCCATTAACTAACGCTGCAAAAAAGAATTTCAGAAAAGGACCTAACGCCAACGTCGCAATTTACAGAAGTGATATAAAAGAGAGAGACACGCAAGTACCAGTCTCCACAGTCACTTGTCTCGTTTGTGCATACTGCATACTGCAGGCACTCCACATCGTGCCGGACAAGAAGCTGTTCCCTATGAGCACTTTAACCCAAGATCTGCAGCTGCAGACCATGGCCTCTGAGAAGTCCAAGCTGTATGTGGACAGAAGGTGCGTCTGGTGATTCTAGTCCGTCTCAGATTATTAGTGCCGAGGATGTCTTATTGAAAGCTAAAAAATCAAAAACACATGTCAAGTTGCACGTGGAGAGAAGGTACGTCTGAAAATCATAGTCTTTCATTGAAGATTACTGGTGCTGACGCTTAAAGTAAAGCTAAAACAAATCGTGTATGTGGATAAAAGTTGCGTCTGAAAAATGTTGTCGGTCAACTTGGAGTTCTTAAATTATTGGTGCTGAGGACGCCGTAAGTGGCAAGGAAACAACAGATCATCTGTAAAGGACTCTACTGTACAGGCACAACTACATGAATTCCTACTTTAAAATTGCAAATTCAGTTGAATGTCTTGCCAACAGTATGGTAATCATCGTGTGATGGTGGCTGTCATTATCACTCAATGCACACATGCACACAATACCACACACTCACTCATGTACCGCGATGCACACACAGCCCAGGTCTTCTCTTGATGCTTCCATTCAGAAATTACAAAATTCTGCAGCAGCAAAAAGAAACCCTCAAACCCCGCTCCACTCTTGTTCTTTTATTTGTTTATCTATCTCAGTATTGCTGTCCTCTCATCATCCCCCTTGATCTTACCCAAACGCAGCGTACCCTCCTTGGTCCACATCTGGGCCGTTCCAAAAGACGCACGAGAGCAGTCGCCCACCAACTTTGCAACGATCCTGCAGTTCCAAGAGATTCAGGGGGGCAAGGCAGTCCTGTACACTATCGACAATCCCCTAGTCCCTCCCCCGATGAAGGCTGCGCTGATGTCTGCACCAAGAGCAGAAGCCTTGTCTGGACCGTAATTTGAAACGCTGCACTCCTCACAACAACGCCTAGAGCGTTTTGACGGCAATCAGTTTGAATAGTGCTGATGTCTGCACCAAGAGCAGAAGCCTTGTCTGGACTGTAATTTGAAACGCTGCACTCCTTACAACAACGCCTAGAGCGATTTGACTGCAATTAAATTGAATAGCTCAACTTTCTGTCGTGAAGCCTTACATTCCAAGCATCGCTCATCTCTTTCTTCTTAAGAAGGACAGCATGTAATTCATTTTCCTTGCAATATACAACTACAGCCTGTCGTAGTGAGGTGTGAAGGCTGTCGCATTGTCTGAGGAAGGCCAGCAAGATGTTAAACAGTCAACGAGTTGTTACAGCAAGGATTGAAAAGGCAGCTATTCAAATTAGAACTGTCAGGGTTCACCCATTCCGGCTTGAAAATTTATTTGTGAGCAATAAGACCCATTAGAAAGGGCGAAACGACAAAAGCATAAATAGTGTAAACACTACCGGCATGGATTAGGAAATGATGTTGTCTTATGTCTTGCACCATTAAATGGGTGCAGAGAAAAACAAAATCTCGCCTGGATAGGTGGTAGAGAGGCAGAGGCCTGCACACTGCCAGGAGTATTGCTTGCTCAGATATTTGCGGGGGTTGTGTCCAATGTCTCGTCTATCTGTATTAATCTGTATGATTTTTGTTGCAGACCTTTTTGCATCTAGGACTTATTTTTCATCAGTGCTGTGGCATGTAACCCCGAGGCTGTGGAGGAGTACTTGCTGTAATGAGAAATCGCCAAATATACGGTCATATATGGTGTATACACACGGTTCCGGTCGTACATGTGATACACTTGCCCTCAAGCTGCGACTCAAGCTGCAAAACGAAATACTCTTCACCCTGTATGCACAATCAGCCTGTGAACTATGGTCGCAGTGAACTCATGGTTGCATAAAACATCTAGCTTTTTCTACACCCCAGGGTGCTCTCTTATCACCACCGGCAGGCAGCTATTACGAGCAGCAGCACACCCTCTACATCAGCAAAGTGCTAATACTCCAATTGGTGCGCTCAGAAGTCTGTACGGCGCACGTGCATCTCTCGCTGTGAGATCGACGCACTGCAGCAAGCCGGAGTGGAATACGGGGAAGGCGGGGACCGAGGCGAGGGGATCGTGGTGAGCATTGCACACCCCAACGACTTTCTGCACACCGGAAAAGATACCTATTCATCACCACCACTCGGCAGGCGCTGCAGCAGCAGGACCAACAACACGCCAGCCAGGGCACCCCCCAATATTGCCAGGTGCGAGACTTGTAGACCTTTTTTACATAAGCGCACGTGTTCACGCGTCTCTGGTGTGAGATCTCTCTACTCATCGCCACTTGGCAAGCGCTGCAGCAGCAGGACCAACAACACGCCAGCCAGGGCACCCCCCAGGTGTGCCAGGTGCGAAACTTGTAAGCCTCCTGCTAAAGTCAAGCCACCTCCAATCTGGCTCTTCAGCTCTGACAACACCTGCGGGCGTGACATTGTAATGTGATTGTCATTGACTCTTCAGATCTACAGCACTATATTTGCAATTGGCATTGTAATGTAATTGTAACTGGCTCTTAAGCTCTGACAACACCTGCGGGCGTGACATTGTAATGTGATTGTCATTGACTCTTCAGATCTACAGCACTATATTTGTAATTGTAATTGACATTGTAATGTAATTGCAATTGGCTCTTCAGCTCTGACAACACCTGCGGGCATGACATTGTAATGTGCAGTCTCGCATCTGGCTCTTCAGCTCTGACAACACCTGCGGACGTGGCATTGTAATGTGCAGTTTCGGAGACATTTGGCTTTATCAATACGTTGTGCGTGTGCTTTTTATAGTTCTGACAGTGCCTGTCGACTAATTTCCTGGCCAGTCAACGACTGTCCCTCCCTTTGTTCTGCAGCATCCTATCCTCCCACCTAATTCATGGAATTTAAAGGCGCTGGCACCTAAGCACTCCATCCCGTAACCATATCCTCCCCCCTAATTCGTGGGATATAAAGGCGCTGGCACCTAAGAACTCCATCCCATAACCATATCCTCCCTCCCTATTCGTGGGATTTAAAGGCGCTGGCACCAAAGTGCTTCATCCCATATTCCTACTAATTGTGTTGGCACCACCAGCGTTGTCTTTTCAACTGTTTATGATTCCCGTCCCTGATCAAAAAGAAGGGAGTTTGTCGGGGGGGGGGCAACCGAGCAACAGTCTATACACGCTCCTTTCTTTTCCATTCAAGGGGCAACTTCTTGCACACTACTCCATCAAATTGGAACCAACGTAGCATCAATGCTGACTTTATAAGCCACCAGAGCATGTGCTCAACTATAGATGAGTCGTTCTGTATAAAAATTGATGGGGCAACCTTACCAGCCACTAGTTTTTTTCACTCCATTTCTTTTGCAATGATCCTACTTTATTGCAAGTATCATAAAGCACCATTGAATGTGGTGCTTTTTACAGTGAGTCGTTTACGCAGATCCGTGATTTGTTATGAAGATCCAGCAGCAAAACAATGCGATTATAACCACAGAAAAGTAAGCATGTGCGGCCTAGTTAGCTAGCTCTAAATTTTACACCCACATCAGTTTACACCCACATCTGCCCACATATAGATTTATAATTTAAGAATTGCAGCTAGCCAATTGGGCCGCACGTGAGCCAAAAAGCTTATTAAAACATGCCCATTTTGGGCCTCAGTTGACCCCTTCTGGGAATTTGTGTGGTCGACTGCACTAGCTTCAGGCAAGAATCAATTAAACTACACAAAAGAAGAAAGCCTGGGTAGAAACGAAAAAAGAGAAAAACTGCGCAGGCAGCGAAAAACCAATCCCCACAAAATAAAGGAAAAGGAGCCACTTTGGTACCGGATATCATAAAACTCCCTCACCATAGGTATGGGTATGAGCAGTAATTCCATGCACGATTGCACTTCCTGAAAAGCGGAAAAGCACGCACCTGATTGATGACAAACTGGCCGAGCACCACGGACTCCTGCAGACGAGAGAGACACACACACGTAGGAAATCTGGCAACTAATACATGGCACAGACAAGTTTTTATCAACATTTGTTTACCTCGTTCTTTTTTGTTCCATGGTGATAGTGTGTCTTTTTTTGATGGGGATGCCTACTGTATTGGGCTGCCTGTCAACCATAAAGTCAGCCCAGCCAAGTCCCACCCAAAAAGAGGGAATCAATGCCCCTTTCCTGAATTGCACATCTGGGGTCACCCAATGGTTTCTATACATAAATGCAACACGTCTGCATAAAATTAATGAGTTTGGGGTCAAGGGTGTGAATGGGGGGCTGGATTTGTGCCATTTCCCTGCCAGAAAGGTGGCATGGGTGTAGAAATGCGAGTTTTGGTTCAAATTTAACCAATTATTTTGTTCCCAGATAGGTTTAGGGTCAAACCATACCCAGCAAAGCAAAAACAAGGGGGGGTAATAATTCGCCCCTAAATGACTTTTGTGCATGGACCTGTTTGCTGGGCAATCTGGTGCATTTCTGGAAACCCTGGGAACATGCTTTATGGCCACCGCCTGAGTGTTGGGAGCCCTTCAGTATGCTTGTAAGGCATGCCCTGTCAAGCATTATGGTCTGGAATGCTGGGGTTGGGCCGTGGTGGGCAGCGACAGCTGAGATACAAAAAAACACCAGGCTCCGGTCAGCCCCTTCGAGCGCGAACTGATTCGACAAACAGGCCAAGATGAACAATTTGATAAGATTTAGCCATTCAGACTTATGCGGGAAGGCTCCAAAAAAAGGGCAAGACACGACCCCAAATGGTTCAGTGGTTGTTGCCTGATTGTAAGTCACACGTTTCCAGATGCAGTCAACTGAGTAAATGTCTGGAAATGCGACTTTTTTAATGCACACCATAAAAAAATAATATATAAGTAGATTCACAAAGTTTGGGGCCAACCGGGCCCCCCAGTGCAGTGGTCTGGGCAGAATATCAGTTCATTCTTTGGCACTGAATATTTACGTAATGAGCCACCACGCTCTACTCAGGGTCTCTTTTGACCTCAAAACACGACAGGAGTACTTCTTTTATGAGTAAGAACCGTTTGGGATGCTGAAAACAAGATTTGGTGGAACTTGGTATTCCGCCTTTTTGGCACCCCTTTTGCTGATTTTTTCCAAGGGAAATGGGCCAAAATGGGGTACCTGGCCAACTATTGCTCCGTTTCGCCCCACTTTTTCCGCAATGATATTCTTTATTGAAATATAAACTATTCATATAAAATGACACAAATCGGGTCAGTTGGTGGTGAGATTTGACAGATTGGTGGTGAAAAGTGGGGTTCACGCCACGTGCAATTAGACGTGTGCCCTGGACCGGGCTGGTTTCAAGTTCCGCTTTTACAGCTGGACCTCTGGATGCCAAGCTTAGAAACGGCTCGGTTTTGGGCCCACGTTCGATTCACATTTTAAAAACACCCCCATTTGGGGCCTCAGTTGACCGCCTCTGACACTTTTCCCTGCCAAAAGGGGGTCCAAAACCGAACCTTCACCCCAGACCCCCAGACCTTCACCATAATGTCCCAATATTATTGCAAACACCCCTGGTAAGTTGCTAGCATTGGGGATGAGCTTTTGATGATCCACTTTCTGGTGGGGAATTCCAACCTGCCCACCTGGGCACCTCCCGCCACAAACTGAGTGTGCAGGGGTGCTTAGATACATCTAGTTCATGTTCCTACATACTGAAATGTACCTTTCTGTTTGGGGGCAAGAACTCTCACAGGGATGGCTGGCCTGACCCTCAGTACTCTAATCGTACAAAATTCGTTTGTCTTCTTGGTGGGAATGCCTGCTGTGTTATTGCACGCACCATCACGCACATGCAAATGCACGCAACATCACGCACATGCAAATGCACGGAACATCACGCACATGCAAATGCACGGAACATCACGCACATGCAAATGCACGCCACATCACGCACTTGCAAATGCACGGAACATCACGCACATGCAAATGCACGCAACATCACGCACTTGCAAATGCACGGAACATCACGCACATGCAAATGCACGCAACATCACGCACATGCAAATGCACGCCACATCACGCACTTGCAAATGCACGGAACATCACGCACATGCAAATGCACGCAACATCACGCACATGCAAATGCACGCAACATCACGCACATGCAAATGCACGCCACATCACGCACTTGCAAATGCACGGAACATCACGCACATGCAAATGCACGC
>Ga0307963_1003904_pt1 | contig 11877 bp, 13 predicted proteins | sample OrgLakmetagen594_FD_201829 | JGI IMG/M metagenome (GOLD analysis project Ga0307963, IMG submission 201829) | Saline water microbial communities from Organic Lake, Antarctica - #594 | ecosystem: Environmental > Aquatic > Non-marine Saline and Alkaline > Saline | place: Antarctica: Organic Lake...
AGGTGGCCGGTGATGGGTGCGGACAACTTGTTTGATACTGTAAAGACATAAACAGTCGACAAATGCAACACAGTACACTCAATTAAACGTGCAGGTGGCCGGTGATGGGTGCGGACAACTCGTGCACGGCAAAGGAGCGCATTTGGGTTGCGAGTTGCGCACACCTGAGCCTGTGAGGTTTACCATCTTTGAGGATGGGCTGCAGGTGTGTGTTTAGATGAGGGACTGTAAGAAGTAAGAATTATGTAGGTATGGGAGCACATTTGTGCTGGGGGCTGTGCTTGCCAGAGCCTGCAAGGTTTCCATCTTTGAGGGCGGGCTGCAGGTGTGTGTAGATGAGGAATTGTAAGAACTAAGGAGTATGTAGGTACGAGTGCGCATTTGTTCAGTGAGTCTGAGCTGCACTCCCCAGAGGGATGTGAGGTTGACCATCTTTGAGGGCAGGCTGCAGGTGCGTCTAACTGAGGAAAGAGCATGAATCACACGAATCTCATGAATCTCCTGCATTTGTCTGACTGTGTGGATCCAAGCATAAACAAATGGTTTCGAGGGAACAGGTCAGACGTCCTTGCTCAAGATGAGTGACCAAATTTATACGGCAGACTCTTTCTGTGTGCAAGCCGAGCTAGAAGTCACAAGCCTCTTGGACTGTGACCTTTCATTGGACTGTGACCTTTCAAACATTGACAGGGTGCTGAGCTCATTGGCAGCGTGTTTTAGATTAGTTAAAAGGCAAGGTCTTTTGGCAGTCAGGTACCACCGCAAGCAATGATGGATACTTAATAATGAAAGCAAAATAGTGTCAGAAGATTGGCCACTTGTGATCCAAGCCAGTACAACTGTTCTGTGATGGGCGTATAAAGGGCAGGTCTGTATTCATTGCTATCTCACACACAGCCCCACAGGGACCAAATATCCAGCCCCTTTTAGGAACCTCGGTCAGTTCACTGGACTTCTTCCCTCTGTGCTTTTCTTATACTTTCACAATTAGCTTTATAAGAGGCACGGCCACCTTTTTATGGAGACCTGGTTCAATCCACTAAATTTCCTACCTCTGTACTCCTCTCACACTTTCACACGCAGCTCCACAGAAGCCCTGCCCGCCCCTTTGGAGACGCCTGTGTTGACACCATCTTGTGCGACATCCTCGACGGCTTTTTTCCTGGCCCCTTGAAGAAGGAATTCCCTGATGGCATCCCAATTAAGGTATAAATCCCAAAAGAGCGGTCACCGCTTTAAAGGTCCTCAAGTGCTCCTTGAGTGTTTTAGCACGGCCTGCGTAGCTTTTCTTGTAGAAAATCAAGGGCTGCACGTTTGCCTCATTCCTCTAAATCCGCTGGTGCCTGACCCATTTCAAATTGCTCAAGGTCAGCATTTGGCACTTTGATTAAATATGCAGTCTTCAACAGGAATAGTTGGATTCAGGAACACGCCCATGAAAAAAAAGTGATTCACATTCTGCAGATCATTGACTGCATTCGCAAGAGCCACACGAGCGTGTTGATCCCTTTGGATGCTCACTTGTTAGTTTGTGTTAGGCTGAGGTACTTATGACTCAACACACCCCATGTGCAGGTCATTGACCGCACCCGCGAGAGCTACAGAAGTGCGCTGGTCCCTGTGGGCGCTCACGCATATCATCAAGGAGGGGCTGAGAGAGACGCTGGCAGTGGGGGAAGTGGGGCGAGCAACGTGCGCTCGTTCCACGATTTAGGGCTGGGAGAGGCGTCGCCTGTGAACCGGGACAAGTTCCTGGCAAAGCTGCCGGTGTCTGTTATCAGGTGAGGGATTCAGAGGGGTCAACAGGGCAAGCAGTGTGTGCTCGTGTCAGAAACTGTGAGAGAGACGCCAGCTGTGAATCGAGACAAGGTCCTGGCAAAGCTGCCGGTGTCTGTTATCAGGTGAGGGATACAGAGGGGTCAACTGGGCAAGCAGTGTGTGCTCGTGTCAGAAACTATGAGAGAGGCGTCGACTGTGAAAAAGAAACACGTTCCTGGCAGTTTTGCTGACGGAGTCTGTGATCAGATGGACAGGTATTGACAGAGGAGGTGGGGCGAGGAAAGTTTGTGATATAAGGAAGGTATTCAGCAGAGTTGCTGGCGTTTGGGATCAGATGCAGGGTGTGGTAGAGCTGCCTCAACTTCATGTTTTTGTTTTGGCCCAACAACAAATTACAGCCACAGCATACTACGAATCGTTGTAGCATGCACAGCTTGCATTTGCTGCGGTTGCTGTGTGCCAAAAAGGAAAACGCTGCTTGCTACATGCACAAAAGTAAGCACTACTGTGTCTACATATGCTATCGTTGCCCTGTGCATTACACTACTTTGTCTAGAAACCATTGCCCTGTGCACAGTGCACAAGTGTAATATACCCTCATACTGTGCAGGAATGGCAAGGTGGTGGACATCAGGGGAGGCATCGGGGGTCTGATGAAGGGGGCGAGCAAAGGCGGAGCTGAGTCAGGTCGTGTGGCTTTGATACCCTCCCCTGCTGACGATTTGCTGAGCACCAGTCAGAGGAGTCATATTGGCCCTGTGCTTCCCCCACCATCAAGGTGTGTATGCATTTCTTACGTGCTTTCATGCTGCCAAACACACGTGAAGAAGCATTTTACGGAGGGAAAAGGAGAGGGACACAGCACAGGTCAGGCTTTTAAACATTCTCCCCCATTGTTTTTTTGACTAGCACTAATCAGAGTAATAAGGTGGGTCCCGTGCTTGCTCCACTTTTGAGGCGTCTGTTTTAGTTTTGGACAAGTTGTATATGAAGCAGCGAGGAAAGGATAGCAAGAGCAGGCATATGCTGGGGTGTGTACCTTGGTAACAGGGAAGATTGGATTACAGAAAAGAAGCAAGGGTCAGACGTTCATATGCACTTTTTAAGGCGATCTGTCTGCTGTTTTCCTGTCCTGCATACTTGGCAGCAGACTTGCAAGGTGTAGATGTATGAAATAGGCATGCTGGCAAACAAAAAAAATAGGCATGCTGGCACACAAAAAAGAGCCATGACACGGACGCACACACATGCACACGTACACAATCACACACACATAGATACATACGTTGTACGTTACCAAACACAAATACACAAGCACACACATTAACAAGTACAAACACACACACACATTAATAATTTACAAACACAAACACAGGGAGGTGTCCGCAGCAAAGCTGCACTCCGCCAAAACTGCCTCACAAAACGCGGGCGGTGCAGTGCCGAGTGGAAGTGGTGTGCCAGAGATTGCGACACTGCAGGTAAGGCACAAGAGTGTGTGGTGTGTGTCGTTCTCGGTTCAGGCAAGCACTAATTGAGATGTTTATGTAACATGTGTAGAAACAATAAGCCAGTGGACATCTTTGCTGTGTGCTGTGTGCAGTCTGTTCAGTGTCTCACAGCTTCAGCAAAGCTCGAGGGTGGTACTGTTGGTATAATGGTGGAGCCCCAGGCTCAGGGGAATTAGGACTTCTCTCGTCTGTTTTCTTTGCCTGCGCAAGTCGTCAAAGGTTGGGACCAGGGATGTGTGACCATACGACCTTTTGGGACGTTCAATACGGTAAAGTACGTGTTAAATGCGAAATACGCGTGTAGTATGATCGTTTTTTTGACCCATGATGGACCTGATTCGCCCCAATATCACCCAAAACGTTTCCAATTTGTTTCTAAATTTATATGTTACTGATACATTATACAATAGCATTGGAAGGTCACTGAAAGGCCGTTGTTGGGGCGGAAGTTGCCTGAAAAGGCTAAAATTGGACAAAATTTGGCAATTATTGCAATCGTATAATACAGCCCAATTTGTTCAATATGGTTAAATACGCGTTAAAATACGATACGGCGTATATACGAATATGCCGTATGACACATCCCTGGTTGGGACAATCTACGTTCCTACTTCACATCTGACAGCATGAGACATCCTTAACCCTTAAGCCATGGCCATCCGTGATGACGTCTGCACAGGTTAAGAGCGAAGATGGTCAGCAGACAATGATTGTGCGGCTTAACTACGATGACACCATTGGAGCGCTGCACAAATGCATCAACTTGCATCGGTCTAAACAGCCAGGAGGCACAAAGTGGGTCCTAGAGGGTCAAAGACCTATTTGATTGCGTTTGCCTGAATTGTGGAGAAATGCAAGCTCTTTCTATCGTCAGAAGCGCACTTACCGTTGCAACAAGGTAATCCTGTTTTATTGGTGTGCCACACATGTGCATAGACAGATCAGATCTTGCTCCTTTAGCCAGCCATCAAAGTTGTCATGGCTGTGTGAGCTCATCATTCTCCGGCTGCTTGTTAATTCTTTATGCATTCCCTTACTTGCTTCTTGCCATCTTGCCACCCTAGCTGCAATGTAAAGTCACACACTTACACACAAACACTTTATTGCTATATATAACTCAAGTTAACGTGTTGCGTGTGTGCTGTATCTGCAGGTCTAACAAAGTATACGAGGTGCGCTCTGCGTTCCCTGCCAAGGCCTACACAGATCTCAGCGAGACCTTAAGGAGTGCTGAGCTGGTGCCCAACGCAACGGTGTTTTTGAGGGCAGTGCCTCCGTTACAAGGGCCGCCACTGTAATTTTAGCTTAAGACGGTTGGGTCGTTCGTACTAGGTGGACCCGTACATAAACTCCCTGTAAACTAGGTGGACTAGTTGTACTTGTATCTTGCATACCAACAAGATGTATTGTGGATCTCCAGATCTCCAGCAGAGTTGTTTTTTGGCAATTGATTGCGCACTTACAACAGGTGGTATTGTACTAATGAAAATGCACAGTTCTCACTTGTGCATGTACAACGAGTGAATTTATGGCTGCAACTATTGAACGAATGCGTACTTATTCTTGTTATTACTCTTAAATACGGGGTGGGGGGGGCCGACTAAATAATAATGGTGTAGATCATAACATAAATGATGTTGACCACGCATTTGTAAAACACCATTCAAGGGGGTTACAAGGATGGCCTACAGCCCGAGACTCTGGCTAATGGCAATTGGCTGGTGAAACAAAATCAACCAGTGTCGAAAATTGAAACTAAATCTGAAACAAATTTGAGGAGTCTGTATGAGTCTTGATTCAGGAACGCATTGATCTCAAAATCAGTGATACTGTGATGACAAGCCAAGAAAGGAATAAATTTAGAGCTCGAAGGAGCAAACGCATGCAGAGTCTTAAACATTCCTTCAAAAAGGTCTTTGTATCTCATGCGCAGCTCGCACACTTCAGCACACTTGCAAGAGAAAAGCACATGCTTCTCATCTTGAACTTCTCCACACTCACATTTATCACAAATGCTAGAACCCCCATGCCATTTGCAAGACTCCACTCTCAAATGGTGTGCACGCAATCTGAACCTGCTGAAACTCCTCAACACATGTTTGTCCAAATCCTTGTACAAGTAGGAGGGGATAGAAAAAGGAGAACCTCTAGGACCACTCCCAGAACTCCCACACCACTTGTATACGTGACGCGATGTACATCACCTGATCGAAATTACACACTTCTCCAGTCCAACAAACAGAATAGGCACAAGAAAGAAAGATTGTTTAGCACTGCTGGCATGGAGCAAGATAGAGTAAATGAGGCACCCTCCGAGCACTCAAATGAAAGATTGTGTAAAATGATGTGAAGCCTCCACCATTTTGCTAAACTACTTTTGCAATTTGCCAAACCAGCTGTGTCTAACCGACTTTGCAAGCTGTTTGCTCAACGTTCTGGAATCAAGAAGCGACGTGGTGCAAAAGGTAATTGACTGACGCTTATATAGAAGGAGCAGCGATAAGCAACCCAAGTTCAAGTTGCGGTTGCCATAGTACCAGCAGCCTTTATCTTCAGCCTTCCTGACACAAAAGGCCAGCTCACCGCCATGTGCCTGTTGAAGAAGAAGTGCGGTTCTACGTCGGCACGTGGCCACCTACATAGCTCACCTATATCAATCCGTGGACCATGGCAATGGCCACCACATCTGCAGGAAGCGTCTGCTGCCCGTCAACCCCTGTATTGCACGTCAAGCTGGTGCGTTTGTGTGTGTGAGTGGTACAGATCAAATTTTGCACACCTGCTTCAATTTAGCGCATGAAAAGGTCGAAGACTTCTTGTCTTCTGTCTTCCTTTTTGAATATGGCTTGTCAAAACAAGCAATGAACTGATCTTGGCTTCTCTGATGATAAACTATCATTGCAAACTTGTCTGACAAATGCGTGAGCAGGCATGGTGTTGAGGATTGCACGGCCTTAGTATTGTCTTCTTCCTCTTCACTGGTGAAGCATACAGTCATACGGGCGGAAACAGTGAGATGATGCTGAGCTCTCTCTCTTTTGCTGTAGTGCTTGCTGCTCCTTCCATGCTTCCCATGCGTCCACGTTTTGCTGGTGCTGCGAGATTGGCTGTGGTGGTGGCGTAGGTCGTGGTGGTGGTGGGAGTTTCTGGGCCATGCGCACCCCCTTGCTGCTGCTGCTTATACTGGGCCTGATGCTTTCCCCAACTGACCAGCTGCACCTCATGATCCTTCTGCCTTTTGCTCTTGCGCACCTTCAGGCCCAAGTGCGAGTCAATTTTCTCCTTTTTGTCCAGCATGATGAGCACTTCCTCCCTGCTTCCCAGCTTGTGGGCTTGCCATTAACCGTACCCCTTCCCACTCGTCAAAATACCGGCCCTTGTGGCTGTTTGACTCGTTTACGCCCTTCGAATTTGACAGCTACATCTGAATTTTGTTTTGTCGGATATATTTGTATATTTCCGCAAAGCTTTTATTGAAATTTCCGTTTGTCATGCCTCCGGCAATGGGTTGTTACAAAGTAACTCCAGCGTAACTTCAGGTCCTTTCAGTTGCTCTGGCCGTTTTTGTCACACCATGGTCTCCGGCAAAGCAACCTCCACCAAAGCCATCAAACCCGTGCGAGCGCGCACGAGCATGGACGTGCTGTACAGCATCATGCAAAGCATGGAGGTGAGGCATTTCTCGCATCCTCCTTGCACACTCCTCTAACACTTCAAGACTTTCCAATCCAACGGTACCAAGACCTCGGCTGTCATTGGGCCGTCCTTTGCAGAACAAGCTCGGCGGAGGCGAAGGTGTGGAGGGCATTTATGGCAGCATCACCCTAGCAGGCATGCAGCGCATCTACGACAGCATGCAGCACAGCTGCGGCTTTGATAGCAGCAGCACGCTTGTGGACATCGGTGCCGGCCTTGGCAGGTGCGCAAACTGATGGATTGTAGGCCTGACAGACGAATGAAATTTTGAATTTCAGCAGCAACCGAAACCTGCTTGTATAGAGGCACCCTCAATTTTTTGGTAAACATGTATGTACACTACAATTATGAAACAACATTGCGTTTATACATTCACGCACACACACACACACACACACACACACACACACACACACACACACACACACACACACACACACACACACACACACATACAAAACACACACACACACACACACACAAACACACATACATACACTCTCAGGCCGCTCCTGCACGCGCTGATGGAGCCTCACGTTCGGGGTGCTTTCGGGATTGAGCTGGATGAAGTTAAGGTGTGGGACAGACACCTCTTGTATGGGACAGACACCTCTTTTTGTGTGGGACGATTTAGGCTGCACAAGGGTATTTAAGAACAAGAAAGGGAATGATATATATAGCGCACATACATACGCAGGCATATGTGCATATATGCCTGCTCATGCCGGGAAATTTGTGCAGGCCTGTGAATATCATTCCCACGTTGATTGAGAAAATGCGCCACTCTGTATTGGTGTTGGGTACAGGAAAGGAAAAACTAATGTGAACTGGAAGGATAGCAGGCATAGGCCTGAAATCGGCTCCTGATGAGAGTTGGCACGTTTATGTATAGGTACTATACATTTTACATTCATAGGGGTGGCGGGCAGTGTATTTGTTGAGCTACAGATGGAGAGTGTGACGTTTTTGGATGATCAGTGAAGGGAGTTAAAAGACAAGTAGAGGCAGAGAGTGGAATTTCTGTTCACTCTAAAGATTGGATTTTGTGGGGAATGCGCCGGACTGTGCTTAGTGCATTTGCAAGCACACTGAAATCGTGAATCTGATGTGTGTGCTTCTCGTCTACCGTCTTTTACTGTTGGACAATCGTTACCAAATATGTAGGGCTGGCCAGAACCGAATATACACCGTACATGACCGTATATATGGTGATTTCCCTGCCAGAAACATTGTATAGGTATACTATATACACCGTATATATTATATACGTGGTTCTAGTCAACCCTACAAGTATGTCTCCTCCAACAGAGCTGAGCTGCTGCTTCCCTTATGGGCATGGCCAAATTCATACACACACGCACACACACTCACCCGCAACCACATACATATACACATGCATGCACACAGAACAAACATACACGAATGAACACACACGCACACACACGCACACACACGCACACACACACGCACACACATGCACACACACAAACAAACACACACACAAACACACAAACACACACACACACCATACACACACACACACACACACACACACCAGCCTGCTGCCCTTGTAGGTGACCGAGCTATATGCATCCCTGTTACAAGCCACTACATGCATAAGCGCAGGCGCGCACACCCTAAGGATGAGCACAAACGCACAAACTAAGCGGCGAGCACCAAGAGACAAGCTGATTTCAGCACACACACACACACACACACACAACCACACACACACACACACACAAACACACACACACACACAATTACACACAATTACACACTACTGTCTGTACACACTACTGTCTGTACATTACTATTTTTCAGGTGACAAAGGCCCACGCCTTTCTTTCGCAAGCCATTGCTGAGCTGGCGCGGAGGGAGTTCCTGCCCTTCTCCTCTACACCTCACATGCTGTGTCAGAGCATAGAGGAGGTGTGGTGCTGGCTGTGTATGTGTGAAAGTGTGTGTGTATGGATGTATGTGTGTGCCCGCGCCACATGCTGTGCCAGATACTAAAGGAGGTGCTTTTCCAGCTGTGTGTGTTCAAATGTATGTGTGAAGGTACATCAAGATCTGCCCATTTATAACAAAACTGATTTGGCTTTACCCTTTACCTAAGCCCGCCAAAACACACAAACAACACACCAAACTCAACACCTGCCATCGGACACACACGCACACACGCACGCACGCACACACACACGCACACACGCGCACACACACACAGGTCGCAAGCCTACACCCAGCCACGCATGCGTACTCCTTTTGGGAGGGCGTGCCACGCAGTGGGAAGGCGGCCTTTGGGCGCCTATTTGCGGCGTCCAAGACCCTTAAGGTGTGTGTGCGCGCGTTTGTGTGTGTCTGTGTTTGTGTGTATGTGTGTGTGTGTCGCGCGCGTCTGTGTGTATGTGTGTGGGGGGAAGTGCGTAAATTTGAATTGATGTGAAGTGTTTCACTAGTATCTGAGCAATGGCAGCTCTTGGTCCATTACAACTCAATTTTCATAGATCATTCACATGTTTTAGAACCTATCTCGCACTCTATGCAACCGCTCATTCTGTATCTTGATTTGAATTGAATTTCATACTAGTCTGAATAGTACTTCTCAGAGGAACAACTTCCTTAATTGTTTTGTTGTAATTAACAAGTTCTAATAAGTTACAGCTTGAAAGAACTTATTCTAATAAGTTCTTTCAAGCTGTTTGTTGGCCCCTTTGGTGTGGTATGTGCCGGGTTGGCCAGAATAGTATACACACACATACTCACACACTCATACACACATCCACACACGCGCACACCATACATTTTATATACATATACATACGTGTTGATTACGAAATTCCACTGCTAAAATTTTTGTGTATGCACCGTAAATATGTAAAAATGTATGGTTTTGATCAACCCATAAGAATGTTTGACTTTTGCCTTATCCCTAGGGTTGGCCAGAACCATATACATACGGTGTATATACGGTATTTTTGGCAGGGAAATCACCGTATATACGGTCATATACGGTGTATATATACGGTTCTGGCCAACCTTACTTATCCCGTTGTTGTCGCGCGATGGTTGGCAGTAAAGTACCCCTATATATACACAATTATTTTTGTACGCCATATGCTGGTGTTGCTGGCATGTGCAGAAATATAAGATATTAAAGATAGTTGATGTAGCAGTGCACATGTGCACATGCACACACACATGTACACATAATTGCATACAAACATGTGTGCAAACATGTACACACATGCATACACATACGTACACCTTTTCAGGCGTGCACATACACACATACATATGCACACACGCACACACACACACACACATACACACACACATACACACACACACACACACGCACACACACGCACACACACAGGCAGTCGCTGTGGTGCAGCGCTCCATGAGAGGAGAAGACCCCGCCCAGCTCATGCACTCACTTGGTTTTGGTCCTCTTCTCCTGATTTCCAACTTTGTGGTCAAGATGTCAGGTGCGGTCAAAATGGCATGTGCACCAAGATTTGAAATCGCCAAAAGTTGCTCCGACTTTGTGGTCAAGATGTCAAATGCTATTACTGCAAGCGCACATCATCAGAGATGGTACTGTGCACCTTAATGCACCAAGATTTGAAATCGCCAATTCGTTGCTCCAACTTTGCCGTCAAGATGTCAGGTGCTATTACTGCAAGCGCACATCATCAGAGATGGTACTGTGCACCTTAATGCACCAAGATTTGAAATCGCCAATTTGTTGCTCCAACTTTGTGGTCAAGATGTCAGGTGCTATTACTGCAAGCACACATCATCAGAGATGGTACTGTGCACCTTAATGCACCAAGATTTGAAATCGCCAATTCATTGCTCCAACTTTGCCGTCAAAGTGTCATGTGCTCCAAGATATGAAATCGCCAACTTGTCGTTAGAGGTTCAGGTGCACTAACATCTGATCTTATGCTCCTTGGCTGAACATATGCGTCTTGCTTTAAGCCGCAGCAAATGTTACCATGGCCTGCAACAAATATCACACGTCGCAATGTAAAAATGTTACTATGATCTGTAACAAACATCACACGTCGCAATGTAAAAATGTTACTATGATCTGTAACAAACATCACACGTCGCAATGTAAAAATGTTGCCATGATCTGTAGCAAACATCATACGTCGCAATAAAAAATGTTGCCATGATCTGTAACAAACATCACACGTCGCAATGTAAAAATGTTGCCATGATCTGTAACAAGCATCACACGTCGCAATGTAAAAATGTCACCATGATCTGTAACAAACATCATACGTCGCAATGTAAAAATGTTACCATGGCCTGCAACAAACATCATACGTCGCAATGTAAAAATGTTACCATGGCCTGCAACAAACATCACACGTCGCAATTAAATATGTTGCCATGATCTGTAACAAACGTCACACGTCGCAATGTAAAAATGTTACCATGATCTGTAACAAAAATCACACGTCGCAATCTTACAAGTGTCAGACGCGGGTTTGCTGCTTTGAGCCTACTGCACGTACATCTGCCCCACTCATGAAGCGGGAAGTGGTTATGTTTGCCTATCTACATTATCTTCTTCCTTAGCGTGCAAGCATTGCAGCAGCATGCAAAGGTCAGAATGTTTGCAACAAGCCACACACACATGCCCACACACACTCATACAAACACACACAAACATACACACAAACACACACACATACACACCCATCCACACATACACACACACACCCACACACTCACACACTCGCACGCACGCACACGCACCCACACAACCACACACACACACACACCACACACAAACACACACAATCACATACACACAAGCGTCCTGCTGTTACTGACACTGTCACTCGTAACCACCTGCACCTGTGCAGCCCCTCAA
>Ga0307963_1003905_pt1 | contig 11875 bp, 9 predicted proteins | sample OrgLakmetagen594_FD_201829 | JGI IMG/M metagenome (GOLD analysis project Ga0307963, IMG submission 201829) | Saline water microbial communities from Organic Lake, Antarctica - #594 | ecosystem: Environmental > Aquatic > Non-marine Saline and Alkaline > Saline | place: Antarctica: Organic Lake...
TCTCTCTCTCTCTCTCTCTCTCTCTCTCTCTCTCTCTCTCTCTCTCTCTCTCTCTCTCTCTCTCTCTCTCTTTCTTTGCTACACACTTATTTGTTAAGCAATTGTCAAGATAGGTGTTTGTTTTGACTTTTCAGCAAAGGTTTTAGCCACACCATTCGACCCGCCTTGTAACCTATTATGTATCGCACCATTCCTGACCAACAACTGCAGTCTGAATTTCCGGTTGTTGGAAAAGAGGTGTTCCGTCAGGCAGGAGAGTCTGGCACTTATGTGCTGTCTGAGCTACAATACGTACCGTAAGTTTAAAGATCGTATCATGTATGTCCTGTGCGTGGTTAGCAGAGCTGTATATTGTGAAGGATACTATCCTTTGCTTAAACCTAGACTTACTATATGGGCAACGGTTGCACCACTTTTGCTGCTCTTTGTATGTTTGACAAGCGTGTAGGATGCACACTTTTCATCCTTGAAACCTGGCGCATGCACACACACACAAACACACACACACACACACACACACACACACATACATACACGCACTCACACACACACATGAACATAGAAAAGCTTGCTTATCCCAAAATGTTGGTACGCATGCATGCATAATCAAACGCTGGGTATGCATGCATGCACGCTTGCATTTTTGCATGCTCATACACTTGACAAAGAAAACTCTCACAACACGCACCCATTCCCATTGCTTGGACTCCAGGTTCGGCAAAATAGGTGCCGTCTACTCGCCTCCCCCTGTCCGAGTTGTCGAAACTGACCTCTTTGCACCAGAATTTTCGGAGCGAACTCAGCCGTACGAGACTGTGAGGCTTGGCTCCATGGTGGGTGCTGTTAGGAATGTGTTGGGAATCCAACAGGTATGTGGCTGAGTATGAAGCTAACAGTATAAGCCTGAAAGAAACGGGTGGTACAAGTAGCCATGCTGAACCAGATTCCCTGCGTATATTTCACAATATTTCACAATGGTTTCCTTGCAGACCATTCCTTAGTCAAGCAATGCTGCATTTGTGCAACTGCGCTGGGCATTGCTTCTGCCTCACGTCTTTTTAGACCGCAATCGTTATGCAACGCACCGCAAACAACGAGTTGCATGTATATAAACCATACTAATGTATGTATGTGTGTGTCCTATGCAGACCATTAATGGGCCACTTCCCCTCACTGTGGGGGGGGAGTTAGCGCTGATTGCCAGGTAAAAATGCGTTTCCACTCTGTGATAGCCTCAAAGAGACAAACGTGATTAAAGACGAATGGGACACATACTACAAGCTCAGGCTCAGCATTGTTCAGCTGCGTGAAACGAGGAACCACTCAACCTGTTCCATGCAGGTACCCCGTTTTCATAGAGAACTCAACAAGGGAGGAGACCTGGAATAATCCTTACAACAAATCAGGTACGTCCCTTGCATGTCTTGACTCTGCGTGTCACGATCAGACAACAAAGAGAATGTTTTATCCAAACCAGGTACGCCTCTTGCTGCGATTCGCTGTGAGGCGGCAGTGGAAAACCTGGTTCCTAAGTTGGCCAGGACCATATAGTATACGCCGTACCTTGTTTAAATCACCCTGCATAAATATCTTTTTTTGCCCTGCGGGTTGTCTGTGGTAAGCAATAATAAACATCTCTTTCGACCCTCCGAGGCTGTGCGGGATTGGTGTAAATAATGGTTTTTGGTCGCTGCAAGTCATGAGCGACGAGAGGCCCCTCCGGCCTCTCCCCGCCCCCCTCCCCGCCCCAGCAGCAGCCACAGCAGTAGCAGCACCGGTTGCTCCAAAGGGGAAGGGGAAGTTTCAGCGGGACACACACAGCTTTTCGGAAACTGCAGCGACATCCGAGCAGAAAAAGCAAAAGGAGCAGAAGCTGGCACCGACTGAGCCAAGCTGCTGCCATCAGGTTTTAGCCTAACCTCAGGGAAAGGCTGCATGACTCAGGTACAAGGTGTGGGAGGAGGTTGTAGGGATTTGAAAGACCAAGCTGCAATGCTTACGCACGCAGAGCAGATTAGAGCAGCTCAACAGCTAACAGTTGAGCAGGCGGGGCAGCTGGTGCGGCAAACAAGGTCACGCTCCAAGGCTAAACGCACCCAAGCCGCACCATCAGCACGCGCAAGCACAAGCAATCGCACCCACGAGCAAGGGAGGAGCAGCAGCAGCGGCGGCAACAGCAGCAGCAGCAGCAGGGAGGAGAACGATGAGAGCGCCAGCAGCGGTGATAGTGGTTGGATGAAGTAGAAGCACACTTTTGAAGGGAAAGGGCAGCAGAAGAGTAGGCCAGTAGAACGAAGAGCATCAAGCTAACAGAAGCACACTTTTGAAGGGGAAGGGCAGCAGAAGAGAAGGCCAGTAGAACGAAGAGCATCAAGCTAACCAGACTTGTTGTTCCCTTTCGTGGTGTTCTCTTTCATTCAAAGCTTATTGGTGCTGAACAGAGCTAAACACCTTGCAGGATGACAGCAGTAAGGGCAAAACATGTTCAATTTTGGGGTGCAGGAATGTGCGGGATACAATAGAAAAACGGAAATTGGGGTGCGGGATAGAACGGTACAATTTGGTACAAGTATGTACGATGTTTATACAGTAGATCTCGGTTGGGAAATATCCATAACTACGGTTCTGTACAGTGCGTATGTAAAGTTTTGGTGAACTTTGCGTACAACCTTTGCGGTGCCATACGGTCAGACCAGGCCCATCAACAAAGAGCGATGCCAAGCTCCGTATGCCTTGCAGTCCTTGGTCAATAAGAGTCCTATGAGTGGCAGGTTCGTAGGGTTGGCCAGAACCGTTTATATACACCGTATGTTCGGTGATTTCCCTGTCAAAATCCCGTTTATGTACACCGTATAAATACGGTTCAGGCCAATCCTACAGGTTAACGATCATTAGTGGGGTTTGCTTTCTACCACGTGTCCCCTACCTACTCAGTCATTGCAAAGGTGCTTCTTAGACTTCTCCTTGAACAGGAAAAATGCATCCTGCTTCCTCTTCCCTTCCACCCTTTCATGAATTGAAGCATTCATCCACTAAAGTCAGCATATCCGTGCTGCCAGGTTTCCGTGCTAGGAAGCCTCTTGCTTGATACGTGCTTCAGTGCTGCAGCCCAGCTATGTCTAACTAGACACAACTCATGGTGCTTGCATCTTTCTTTGCAGCTCCTACTGGATGTGAAGAGCTGTGCTTCAATGCGACCACCGGCAGGAAGTGAGTGGGGAAAGACGTGAAGGTTGGCCCCTAGCTCCTAAGTACTCACGCTTTTAACTCTAGATTGCTTGCACCACGTGCGCATGACAGGATTGCTTTAACTCTAGGTTGCTTGCACCACGTGCGCATATAACAGGAACGCTTTAACTCTAGATTGCTTGCACCACGTGCGCATGACAGGAAGGATGCTCTGCTCATCTGGTTCCTGTGCTTCTTATAATGCCGACGCTTTGTTTCTAGATTGCTTGCACCACGTGCACATGACAGGAAGGATGCTCTGCTCATATGGTTCCTGTGCTTCTAAGTATGACGACGCCATCCCGTATTGCCACCCTTGTGCACTCTGATGCATATGAAAAGTGCATAACACCTGTCTTTCCCTAAGTCTCAAAAGTATCCCATATTATCACCCTTGTGCTCTCTCTCTCTCTCTCTCTCTCTCTCTCTCTCTCTCTCTCTCTCTCTCTCTCTCTATCTATCTATCTCTCTCTCTCTCTCTCTCTCTCTCTCTCTCTCTCTCTCTCCCTCTCTCTCCCTCTGATATAAATGAAAGTGCTTAACGCCTGTCTTTCCCTAAGTTTCAAAAGTACTCGCATGTTCCTGTACTACTCGCAGGTTTTGGGGTGAGAGGAAGGAAAAAGGGCTGTGTAGCCTTTTGCTCTCTGCATAAAACAAGGGGTTACAAGGGGTTACAAGGATGGCCTACAGCCCGAGACTCTGGCTGATGGCAACTGGCTGGTGAAACAAAATCAACCAGTGTCGAAAATTGAAACTAAATCTGACACAAACTTGAGGAGTCTGTATGAGTCTCGATTCAGGAATGCATTGATCTCAAAATCAGTGATACTGTGATGACAAGCCAAGAAAGGAAGGAAAAAGGGCTGTGTAGCCTCTTGCTCTCTTCATAAAACAGGCGTCTGGTTTAACCTGGCCCCCCTAGTTAGCTCACCAAATGCTGTTATAGAAAAAGCAGTTCCACTGCTTGTGCAGACTGACTGAAGTCCAATGGAAAGTACTTCCATCCTTGAAGAGTGTTGTTGTTACGCAGTAGGTCAGCAAACATTGCCGCCTGTTCTGTCAACATGTTAAGGTGGAAACAAGCCTCAAGGTATTGCATCATTCAAACTGTTGGTCAATTGAGCTCACCTTTCGAACTCTATTAACATCAAATAGTTAAATGCCGTGTCCAGGTTTTGTCGCAGCCTGGTTTTCTGCAGAAGGCATAACGTCTGGGCAAGATGGACGCCTGCAGAACTTGCTGAATGATGGTTACGCGTACAGGTAAGTAGGGTGACGGCCTGCCTGTTGTAAAGATGTGGTGCTATGTTGAGCAAGGTGAGGTGGAGTTACTAACGGTCGAACAAACAAGACATTTGCTTCACAGCAATAACTAGGATACATAGTTATTATTCTTATTGGGATACATTTTTACTATTCTTATTAGAAGCAAGTGTCTGGGGTGACATGACTGCATGGGTACAGTGGGTGGGGCTTCGTCATTACACCAAGCTGCCGTGGAAGGAGATCAAAACCAAAGACACGCTGGAACAAAAAATGGGCTGCAGGCCCTCATAACAGCAAAACAACGCAAAGAAGCAAGCGGCAAGTCCGTAAGTCAGATCCAAGCAAGCTCAGATGGGAACACCCACAAGTCAAAGCACAAGCTGAGGGGGCGGGAAAAACAACCCGAGCAAAAGCAAGGCATAAAAAGAATGCCTAAAACGAGAGTACACAGCACTTTATGCAAAGTGCCTACCAGATTTCAGCCTACGCTCACTACGCAAGAACTCCAGTTCTACAGCTGAAGCATAGAACTGATGATTACCTCACATTTTGGCCCTGATCTATACATAAAAATCGAGCACACATTCATACAAATATTGGTCGAACTCCAAAATCTAGCGCACACTTCAACGTCCCACGACCCATATAAAATTGATTGGGTCGCTACTTTCTCTCTAAACTTTTGGACACTTTGAAAGCCTGCAGGCTTGCATCTGCTGCTTCTAGGCAGCAAGGATATGCAAGTGGTGTTAAGGGTTGGCTAGAACCCGCATACGTACATGTACACCAGTGTTTTTCAGTTAGTTTCCTGGGCAACAATGCACCAATATATTCATTTTTGATCGTGAGTATGGCCTCCTTTATATGTTCAATGTATAGTATTGAAAATTGGGGATTCTGCTGGCCTTTAATTTTGCCTTATCCGCCATATTTTGCTTGCACGAGAATGCGTATTGTAAACATCAAGTTCAAGTATACAAAGGTCGCAACTTTTGAGGCTTATTCCTAATCATTGAACCCCTGAATACGAAAGTTTGCCCTACAATGTGACAAATTTCTACAAATCCACAGAGAGCGTTTCTTGGGGTTTGTTACTGTCCACAAAGGCTCTCAAACATAAAAATGGCACAGACCTAAACTGAACAATCCTGGTTAAAGGACACATAATTTTACAAATCTAAGCGGCAAATACACGGATCATTGAGCAAATAGCATTTAAAAGCACGTTGCATATTCCAATTCATGTATGTTGTGACTTCAAACAGGCTGACCAAGATGTCGCTGGATTCTGATGATGCCAACACAGGCGAAATAATTGTGGAAAAAAACTTCAAAGAAGATAAGGCAAGTCAATTTGGTACTAACTTTCCGCTCTCCGTCTTTAAGAGACTGTTGAGTGTTGTTAGGAGATGCTTTGAATGATAAATGCATAGTCCTATGATGACTGCATAATTTTATGATGAAAGATATGCATGATTCATTCTATGATGACTGCATAATTTTATGATGATTCTATGATGCATATTTCTATGACGATTCTATGATGCATATTTCTATGATGATTCTATTATGCATATTTCTTTGATGAATGCATAATTCTATGAGCTGGGTAAGAGCTCCGTGAGGTGTGCACCATTGTAATAGGTGTCAGGCAAGACCTAATGGAAGCCTGGTGATAATGTAAGGTAGTGTGCGCTAAGGACCATTGCTGTAGTGAATGGTTTACAATTCAAACGCTTTTCTGTTAATGCATACTATACACACAACCTACAGGTGGTTGCTGAAGTTTCGGTGAATGTTCCTGGTGCGAATTGGAAGCTGAGTGTGAACAATCCAGAGATCGATGCTGCCAAAAAAATGAGGGATGGGCTGATAGCTCTGATCGTTGTCGCTGCTTTCATCCTCTCAGGTGCGTACAGCTTATGTTTATTGTGTCGGTGGTGATTAGTATATAGACGTAGCTGCTACACTTAACTCTGTGCTTGCAATCGTCTGTTAGCATAGGTAGTGTTCAGGTACTAAACCATTAAACAGTGCACACCATTCATGACACACCTATTTCAACAGTGCACACCTATTTAAACAGTGCACACCTGTTTAAACAGTGCACACCATTCATGACACACATATTTCAACAGTGCACACCTGTTTAGACAGTGCACACCATTCATGACACACCTATTTCAACAGTGCACACCTGTTTCAACAGTGCACACCTTTTTAAACAGTGCACACCATTCATGACACACCTATTTCAACAGTGCACACCTATTTCAACAGTGCACACCTATTTCAGCAGTGCACACCTATTTCAACAGTGCACACCATTCATGACACACATATTTATGTTGCCTCTTCAGGTCTGTTGCTCCTACTGCTGGTCAGCAACAAGAAGGCGTCCCTGCTGTTTCAAGAGCAGCTGGTGTGTTGATTATTGTTTAGGTACTGTAGGCCTACAGATGAAGCATCCACCAACGTGCTCTGCGCGTTGCATACATTTGATGCTAGCAACCACTTTCTGTTATACAACTTTGCAGTTCAGCACCGTACGTGCTTGCCAAATTTAGGTGCCTTCCAACATGCCTGAATTTGAACGCAGACCAAATACCGCACGGCAAGTGGAGTATAACCCTGTTATCTTCGACGCCTGAATGATATAATCCGTCACATTAATATATACTTCGTAATTGCGCTGTTTTTCAATCCACTCCAGGTGACCAACAAAGTGCTGGAGAAAACCAACGACCGGCTCATAGACACCAAAAATGTGTTGGAAGCGGAAAAAATGCAGAGGGAAGCACTGCTGGGGAGGCAGGTGGGTTTGGTTGGGGTTCTTTGGCCTGACAAGTGTCTTAGGAAGGTATAGGTAGAGTTGGCCAGAACCATATATATACGGTATTTTTGGCAGGAAAACCACCAAATATACGGTCATATACGGCGTATATATACGGTTCTGGCCAACCCTAGGTATAGGGCAAAGCAACGAGGTCACCTGCAACTTATTTAGCAGTGGGTTCCAAGCAAATGACAAAATCTTGGGCTTTCCCTGACCTCTAGCTACAATCATCAGCGCATCTTGACATGTGCATGCCGTACGTCCACGATCACTTCATGAGACCAAATAAAAAAATAAAAATTTCCGTTTTCAGTTTGGAGAACGTTCTTTAAGAATATTGTTGGAATTCATAAGGGTCACTTCACCGGTGTGTTTTGTACCCCTTTGTGTCCAAGAAACACTAAAATATCATTAAATTTGAATTGCAGCTCGGAGAGGGCTCGGAGAATTGTTAAAAATATTGCAAAATAATTATATCAGATGTGATTGTGCACGTATGGTATATGTATATATATATTGCTGTTGTTAATTAGCCATGCACTTGAACTGCTCTGCAGCACGACCTCATCTCCTGTTTTGACAAGCGCGGTGGCCGTGACAAATCTAATAGCTCAGACGTATCAAGTGACATCAAATCTAAACAGCACTCCACAATGGGTAAGTCCAGGCACACAGAGTTAGCGGGACCTCACGGTAGTCATAAATTTTCCTGTTTGCCTGGCATTGCACTTTCTTTTGCCATTGTACTGCATTTGGTTTACACATGTCTGAACACGTGTTGCTGTAACTCATCCTCCGCTCCTGCATGAGTGCAGGCCGCATCGCATTTGGTCACATACATGACTTGAACACGTGTTGCTGTAACCCATCCTCCACTCCTGCATGAGTGCAGGCCGCATCGCTGCTGTACGCCGCGAAATCCATGAAAATTGCAGTGCCCTTCTGAATTCAAACGATGATATTCAATTGTTTGAGCTCCTTGGGGAAGGGTCGGTGAGTGGCACTGCGCGATGTCTTGCATAAACAAATTGGCCAGGCTGGGCAGCAGCTTATTTATGAGCTGACCTCACGCTTTTAAAGTTGGAATGGGACTATGGGACGCTTTCTTGCAATCACTCAACAGCCAGCATAACAAATGTGCCACCCTTGAATAAATTGCAGTTTGGGAAAGTGCATCGTGGACTGTGGCGCCAAACCGAGGTCGCCATCAAAATAATGCTGGTATGTTGGGCACGTACAGATAAGGCTCACCTTTCGAGTCTTGGAAGCTGCTCCTGAATTCTTCCGACTTCCGCAAGAGGTTCCACTGGTTTGTAGGATGCATACAGATGAGGCTCACCTTTCGAGTCTTTATAACCCTAACCCTATAGTTGCTCCATAACCCTATAGTTGCTCCATAACCCTAACCCTATAGTTGCTCCATAACCCTAAACCCTAAACCCTATAGTTCCTCCATAACCCTAAACCCTAAACCCTATAGTTGCTCCATAACCCTAACCCTATACCCTATAATTGCTCCAGGTTGCATTCAAATTCTATACACAAGTTTCCACTGCACGGTCAAATATCTCACTCTTTGCTGCATCTGTCGCCTGAGGGATAAGGCAAAGCTTTTCCGTTTTTAATGTTATACCACAGCCCTTTTCATGCCTTTGCTCCCTTGCCGAAAATGTCAATGCCGTGTTCCACAAATCCTTGCACGCTGCTGCTGATCAAGTGTGGTGCATGTTCACTTGCTCACTGATGTGTCTCTTGTGTGTTCACTTGCTCACTGATGTGTCTCTTTTGTTCACTTGCTCACTGATGTGTTCACTTGCTCACTAATGTGTCTCTTGTGCTGTCACTTGCTCACTGATGTGTGTACATTTTTACTTGCTCACTGACGTGTCTCTTGTGCTATTACTTGCTCACTGACGTGTCTCTTGTGCTGTTACTTGCTCACTGATGTGTCTCTTGTGTTCATTTGCTCACTGATGTGTCTCTTGTGCTGTCACTTGCTCACCGAAGATTTTATGTTTTTACATGCTCACTGATGTGTCTCTTGTGTTCACTTGCTCACTGATGTTTCTCTCGTGTTCACTTGCTCACTGATTTGTCTCTTGTGTTCACTTGCTCACTAATGTGTCTCTTGTGCTGTCACTTGCTCACTGATGTGTTTATGTTTTTACTTGCTCACTGACGTGTCTCTTGTGCTATTACTTGCTCACTAATGTGTCTCTTGTGCTGTCACTTGCTCACTGATGTGTCTCTTGTGCTGTCACTTGCTCACTGATGTGTTTGTATGATTGCTTGCTCACTAATGTATTTCTTGTGCTATTACTTGCTCACTGACGTGTCTCTTGTGCTGTTACTTGCTCACTGATGTGTCTCTTGTGCTGTTACTTGCTCACTGATGTGTCTCTTGTGTTCACTTGCTCACTTATGGGTCTCTTGTGCTGTCACTTGCTCACTGGTGTGTTTTATGTGTTCACTTGCTCACTGATGTGTCTCTTGTGTTTTCACTTGCGCACTGATGTGTCTCTTGTGCTGTTACTTGCTCACTGATGTGTCTCTTGTGTTCACTTGCTCACTAATGGGTCTCTTGTGCTGTTACTTGCTCACTGATGTGTCTCTTGTGTTCATTTGCGCACTGATGTGTCTCTTGTGCTGTCACTTGCTCACTGATGTGTCTCTTGTTTTCTTATGTTCACTCCAGCTGCCTGCCAACATGAGTGGGTCAGAAAAGCGAGAGAAGATGGTGGTGTGGGAGGCAGCCATCTCCTCCTCCCTCACGCACCCCAACATTGTCCAGACCTACACGTACAGCATCAAGCCATTGAAGGAGTCTGTGCGCAACGAAAGCCTCAGAGAGTCCGGCTATGGGTCTGCAGTTGTGATAGTCAAGTAAGCGGCTTATAGTTGTGCCTCATTGCAGGAGGGTGAGATTTAACAGGTGCTGAGTTGTGGCATCCAAGCAAGCAGCCTTCAATTGTGCTTTGATGCAGGAGGGTGGTTTCTGATAGATTGTGTTGGCCACAACCATACACTCATTGAAAGTGGGGCTGTGTATTCCTACTGACGCTTCTGCTGTTTCCTGCTATATATCCGTATTCATACTGTTTGGTTTACACTTGTAGCCAGGTTTTGTAAGGCAGGATTTACAAGCTAGCTGTGGCATGTGTTGATAATTTTCTCCCTACTGCATAAAAGGACTGGTTCCATATGCATCGCAATTTCTCACAATAGATATATACCTCTCCTTAAGTTTGCCTGGTGTAAATTGGAGTCGACAGTATTATTGCACGCACGAGCGCACACACGCTCACACTCACACACATACACACACACGCACACACACATCACACACACACTCACACACACACACACACACACACATACACACACAAACACACATCACAAACACATACATACACACATACACATACACATCTCGCATGTTTACGCCTTTACAGGGATGAACCCTCTCGTACTTCACCTGATGCTCTCGGGAGTCTACTGCAAGGCAACGATTCTGGATCTAGCAATGGGACTGCAGTACACAGTTTTGAGGTCAGTATGTTTTATCTCTGATTTGATAGGACCATAGCCCCAACTACGCAGGTGCATCAATTGCACTTGCAACCAGGATTGTTCAGTTCAAGGTTCGGCCAAAAGTTTGAGTTCGCAAACCTTCACGCATTTTAACGAATCTGAAAAGTGCCGTTCTGAGTTTGGTGAAAGTTCGACGAACTTATAAGAGTTTGTCGAACTTTACAGCATGCGTCTATCAAAATTGCAAGGGACAGCAGCCCCCCCCCCAGTTTAGTCCCTCTCTTTCCTTGCAGTAAAAGAAACATGTTCAATAATATTTAATGTAATCTGTACCAGGCCAGGGGATTTCCTTAGTCGTAAGGCCAATCTTGTCGCACATTTTGAATTGCTAAGAATTTGTTCAACGCGGAACTTGCACTGCACCCTGGGGATTTCTTTTTTCTGCTCTACAATGATCACATGGTCCCATTCCGGCCCCTTTTTTGGCGAAGCCCCAGTCATGGGGCGCAGCCCCTAGGTTTGTCTTCTTCCCACCAAAGTTCACATCAGTGTGTGCAGGCCTGCCCAGCCCACCCCCCGCCCCCAAAACTTGCAAGGCACCTTAGACTGACTAACCAGGCAGCCCGGGGGTGGGGAGGGGCGGTGGAGGTGCTGCTGGGCGCACCGTGAAAACGAAAATTATTCACACCAGTGTGCGCAGGCCCGCCCAGCGCTCCCCCTGCCCCCAAAACTTGCACAGTGACCCAGACTTACAAATCAGGCAGCCCCGCGGTGTCAGGGGGAGGGGAGGGGCAGGGGGTGGTGCTGCTGGGCGTACCCCGGAACGAGTTTTGTAAAAGTTGAGACTCAGGGCCTGGCCAGAGCCACGCAGCCAACGTCCAGGTCTGATACTCGGCAGGCAGGCCAAGCAAAACTTTTTGTCGGGGCATACAAGTTTTGGTGACCAGGGGTGCAGTGAGCAGTGCTGTGGAAAGAAGTGACTCAATGTTTGGTAGCTGGAGGAAGCTGCCCGGC
>Ga0307963_1003909_pt1 | contig 11870 bp, 14 predicted proteins | sample OrgLakmetagen594_FD_201829 | JGI IMG/M metagenome (GOLD analysis project Ga0307963, IMG submission 201829) | Saline water microbial communities from Organic Lake, Antarctica - #594 | ecosystem: Environmental > Aquatic > Non-marine Saline and Alkaline > Saline | place: Antarctica: Organic Lake...
CTTCGCAGCTTGTCTCCTTAATATCACTACGTGCGCTTTTTTCCCCACACGCACTGCTCTGGCCGCTCACTACGCAGCTTGTGTCCTCAAAATCGCTAAGTGCGCTTCTTCCCCCACACGCACTGCTCTGGCCGCACACTACGCAGCTTGTCTCCTCAAAATCGCTACCTGCGCTTTTTTCCCCACACGCACTGCTCTGGCCGCTCACTACGCAGCTTGTCTCCTTAATATCACTGTGTGCGCTTTTTTCCACACACGCGCTGCTTGACACCACAAGGTCTGTTTGAGGCACATGCTGTGGGCTTACGTGAAGAGAGCCTTGTGCACTTAACTTCAAATACACCCACAACCCGCGCTGCATAATTTATTCATCACCCACTGCTGGACTGGACTGCACGGTTGTGGGGCGTGCTGGTGGCTAAACATTGAGAGCCTTGTGCGTAAATTTCTAGATGGCTGCCAAATACGCTGACTTTATTTTCATCACACAGCTGGACTGCACAGTGCGGTTGTGGCATGTGCTGGTGGCCGCACATGGAGAGCAGCGGCAGCTACCTGAGCAGAGCACAAAGACCCCAATTATGACGGCTCTGTTGGAAGAGGAGCAAATGGTGTGCATGCAGGTGCGATGGACGCGTGTGTGTGTGTGTGTGTGTGCACGTGCGTGCGTGCGTGTGTGTGTGTGCGCGCTTGGGTGTGTGTGCTTGCAGGTGCGGTGGTAGACATGCGTGTGTGGGTGTGTTTGGATGTGTGTATGTGTTTGGGAGTTTGCATGTGCTTGCAGGTACAGTGGACGCGCGTGTGTGGGTGTGTGCTTGGGTGTGCGGGTGTTTGTGCATGCAGGTGCGGTGGACGCACGTGTGTGTTTGGGAGTGTGTGTGTGCTTGCAGGTGCAGTGGACACGCGTGTGTGGGTGTGTTTGTGTGTGGGTGTGTGTGTTTGTGTGTGGGTGTGTGTGGGTGGGTGTGTGTGTGCATGCAGGTGCGGTGACTATGTGTGAGAGATTGAGGACGTGTCTGTAAAACAAAGGGCATCACGGACCCTGCCCAACCTGGTGGCACATGTGGTGTGTTGCTGTCTAGAAGGAAGTGCCCACTGCAACTGACGCACACTCAACCCGCACTTCTCATTCCTTGCATTTCTGTGCGAAATCACAGGGCTTCCCACACCCCGACATGGTGACGTGTGTGGCATTCCATCCGCACAGCGCTCGCCGCTTTGCCACTGGCTGTGTGGACGGCCGTGTGCGTGTGTGGGGTGTGGGTCCCACCGAGGGTGGCGTCCTGGCATGGGCTGCGATACAGGTACGTTTTCCTAACTTGGGGGTTGAACTATGTATTAGATTACTTACAAATTGGAGTGGTGGGTCGCATGTTCAGAGATTGCGTGGGGTGTGGGTCCCAGCAAGGGGGGCATACTAGCATAATTTAAATACTTGAAAACCACTAACCAAATCGGAAATTGTGTCACGCATTTAATAATGTAGAAAATGTGGGCCCAGCAAGGGTCAACAAAATGCGCTGCATGAAGCACGTTCCAAAATTACAAAACGTGCTGCATGTACCACGTGTTATGTTAACAAAACGTGCTGCATGAACTACGTTTTTAAGTTTACAAAACGTGCTGCACGAACTACGTTTTTAAGTTTACAAAACGTGCTGCAAACTGACATGCACTCAAAGTTTACAAAACATGTTTGAACCACATGATTGTTGTAATGAGCACGTCAACAGCGCCAAGAGCAAGGCCCTGACGCCTGCCTGGTGTAGGCCCCTTTCCCTACGCTTTTTGCTTACTTAACACACATTTTAAGATATTCGTCTGTGATATGTGGTTGTTGTAATGAACACGTCAACAGCGCCAAGAGCACAAGGCCCTGACGCCTGCCTGGTGTAGGCCCCTTTTCCTTACGCTGCTCACTTGACACACATTTCAAGATACTTGTCTGTCCCGATCCCGAACTCTGCCCCCTTTTGCCTCTCTTGGTTTTCCTATAGCCACCCTCTCACTTTTTGGTACCAAAATCGGAACCGTCTTTTAGGGAAACAAACGTTAATTTGCTCCACAGACGGCCCAGTCTCTGGCTTTCTGCTACATTCATTTTAATTTATAATGTTCTAAACAAGCTGCATCGTTTCCTATGTGCAGCACGACATGATCACCGCTCTGTCCTGGTCCTCGGACGGTCAAAAGCTGTGTGCTGGCACGCTGCAGGGCAAGTGCAGGTATGAGCATAACCTGCAAGCATATTATGTGTGAGCAGTTGCAGAGCAGTAGAGTGCAGGTATGAGGGAAACCTGCAAGCATATTATGTGTGAGCAGTTGCAGGGCAAGTGCAGGTATGAGCAAAACCTGCAAGCATATTATTTGTGAGCAGTTGCAGAGCAGTAGAGTGCAGGTATGAGGGAAACCTGCAAGCATATTATGTGTGAGCAGTTGCAGGGCAAGTGCAGGTATGAGCAAAACTTGCAGATGTATTTGTGTGCAGTTGCAGAGCAGTAGAGTGCAGGTATGAGCAAAACCTGCAAGCATATTATGTGTGAGCACTGCAGAGCAGTAAATCGCACGTATGAGCAAGACCTTGTGTGTGTGTGTGTGTGTGTGTGTGTGTGTACGTGTGTGTTTTTGTGTGTGTACGTGTGTGTGCGTGTGTGTGTACGTGTGTGTGTGCGTGTGTGCGTGTGCGTGTGCGTGTGCGTGTGCGTGTGTGTGTGTGCGCGTGTGCGTGTGCGTGTACGTGTACGTGTGCGTGTACGTGTACGTGTGCGTGTGCGTGTGCGTTTGCATGTGCATGTGAGTGTGCGTGACGTGATGGCTGTGTTTCATGCACTATAAACGAGTGCACTAAAGCCCGCTGAGGAAGGTGAGAGTGAAGGTGAGAGTGACGAAGTCGAGTCAGCATGCTTCTCACTCTTTTAGCAACACGTGATATACAACAGCTAGGACAATCATACACCATCCCAATGCATGGCAGCTTGTTGTCCCGGCCGCCGATCCCTCTCGGTCTTTTGCACATTACACACTCGCCTCACGTCCCTCATACTTATCAGATATCTAGGGTTGGCCAAAATCCTATATATACACCGTATAAGACTGTATGTTAGATAATTTTCCTGCCAAAAATACCGTATATACAACGTATATATAGGGTTCTGGCCAACCCTACATATATCATCACTGCTGTAGGCACTACGGCCAGGTGCAACACCCACACACCATCCCAATGGCATCTTGTCGCCCCCACCGCAGTTCCCTCTCGGCTTCTATTGCACATCACACACTCGCCTCACGTCCCTCATGCATACCATTTTAAACCCTAACCTAACCCTTGCTGCTGCAGGCATTACGACTGGGTGCCCCATACTCCATCCCCGACCCCCACAGTTCTAACAGCTGCAGGCAAACTGGGTGCTGCTGCTCATAACACAGGTTTGTGTGTAGGGAGCTGCTACTCATAACACAGATATGTGTGTAGGTAGCTGCTACTGGTAACACAACTAATATGTGTGAATGTGGGTGCTGCTGCTCATAACACAGGTACTGTTGGCTACAGGTACGACTCAGGTTTGTGTGTAGGTAGCTGCTACTCATAACACAACTAGTATGTGTGAATGTGGGCGCGAATCATACACATATTCATGTGTGTAGGGAGCTGCTACTCGTAACACAGGTTTGTGTGTTGGTAGCTGCTACTCATAACACAGATATGTGTGTAGGTAGCTGCTACTCATAACACAGATATGTGTGTAGGTAGCTGCTACTCGAAACACAGTTTTGTGTGTAGGTAGCTGCTACTGGTAACACAACTAATATGTGTGAATGTGGGTGCTGCTGCTCATAACACAGGTACTGTTGGCTGCATGCACGACTCAGGTTTGTGTGTAGGTAGCTGCTACTCATAACGCAACTAGTATGTGTGAATGTGGGCGCGAATCATACACATATTCATGTGTGTAGGGAGCTGCTACTCGTAACACAACTAATATGTGTGAATGTGGGTGTGAATCATACACATACATGTGTGTAGGGAGCTGCTACTCGTAACACAGGTTTGTGTGTAGGTAGCTGCTACTCATAACACAGATATGTGTGTAGGTAGCTGCTACTCGTAATACAACTAATGTGTGAATGTGGGTGCGAATCATACACACATACATGTGTGTAGGGAGCTGCTACCCGTGACACAGATATGTGTGTAGGTAGCTGCTACTCGTAAAGATGTGTGAATAGGTAGCTGCTACTCATAACACAGGTTTATGTGTAAGTAGCTGCTACCCATGTCACAGGTATGTGTGTAGGTAGCTGCTACTCATAACACAACAAATATGTGTGAATGTGGGTGCGAACCTTACACACATACATATGTGTAGGTAGCTGCTACCCGTAACACAGATATGTGTGAAGGTAGCTGCTACTCGTAAAGATATGTGTATAGGTAGCTGCTACTCATAACACAGGTTTGTGTGTAGGTAGCTGATACTCATAACACAGATATGTGTGTAGGTAGCTGCTACTTATGACACAATTTATATGTGTGGCTACAGACAATAAAACACATACATTAGTGTAGGTAGCTGCTACTCGTAACACAAATAATATGTGTGAGGCCGCAAGTTATAACACACATACATATGTGTAAGTGCGAATGGCGAATCAGGATTTAGATGGTGGTCGACCCTGTACAGGGATCTACGCATGGCTTTGTGCAAACCCTATAAAGGGGTTCACAGCACGGCTTCGTGCAAATTTTAGACAGGGATGCTCAGCATGCATTAGTGCGAACCCTGTAAAGCGTGGCTCGTGCGTGCAAACCCTATAGAAGGATGCACGGCATGGCTTTGTGCAAATCCTGTAGAGGAATGTGCAGCGTGGCTTTGTGCAAAAACCAGTAAAGGGGGTTACAGCGTGACTTTGTATGCACGAATTAGCCCCCATGCATATGAAAAGAAAACAACAGATTCTGCAGTGCAGCATACCGATGCGTTCACCATTGCAAATCTTAACCCATGCTTCCATGCAAGCTAAGGGTGTTCCAAATTTTTGTACCCATCACAGTCGTTTTGTATACGCTTGTGTGTGTGCGTGCGCGTGCGTGCGCGTGCGTGCGTGCGTTGTGCGTGTGCGTGCGTTGTGCGTGTGCGTGTGTGTGTGTGTTGTGTGTGCAGCAGCTGTGTGAATTCGCTGTGTTAACCATACACCGTCATTGTGCATCAAATGATTGGTGCTTACTCTGCACTGTTTTGCAATGCCACATTGTGCGAAGCCCGTATGACATAGTGTGTTTGTGGTGGTTGTGTGTGTGGGGGGGTCTTAACCTCTTTGTGATGGTGCAAATCCCGTATGACATAGTGTGTTTGTGGTGGTTGTGTGTGTGGGGGGGTCTTAACCTCTTTGTGGTGGTGCAAATCCCGTATGACAGTGTGTTTGTGGTGGTCGTGTGCGTGTGTGTGTGGGGGTCTTAACCTCTTTGTGATGGTGCAAAGCCCGCATGCCAAAGTGCATTTGTGATGGTTGTGTGTGGGTTGTATGACACAGTGTGCTTGTGGTGGTTGTGTGTGTGTGGGGTGTGGGTCTAAACCTCTCTGTGATGGGTCACCACTGTGCTGCTTATAGGTGCACGTTTGGACTACGTTGCCAACATCGACGTCAAAGACAGGCACGCCAATGCAAGCGCCCCTGGCAAGAAGGTGTGTGTGTATGTTTTTGTATGCGTGTGCGTGTGCTTGTGTGTGTGTATGTGTGTGTGTGTGTGTGTGTGTTGCTAGGAAATGATTGCTTTTATGTTGTTTGTGTATGTCGATGATCAACGTGTGCATGTGTGTATGCGTGTATGCATTTGTGAATGTTTGTGCGTGTGTTGTTAGGAATTGTGTGTGTACTTGTTTAAAAGCTTGCTTCTAAAACTTCCACTTCAGTCCTGCAGACGACCCCTCTCATCCTCCATTATTTTATCGCCACCCTCGCTTTCCCTCGCCCCTCCCTAGGTTACACACACACTCATGCTAACACACACACACACACTTGCATGCACACACACTACACACACAATACACACGCACCTCCCAGGTAACCGGCATGGCCAGCGTTCCTAACGGAGGAGGCCTCATCGTAGCATCAGACGATTCCAGGATCAGGCTGTACCATCGCTACACGCTGGTGAGGGTCTGTGCAGGCACCGAGTTTGTGTTTTGCACAAAAGTAAAAAACTTACATATCACTATGTGACTCCGACGAATCCAAGATCAGGCTGTACCATCGCTACACGCTGGTGAGGGTCTGTGCAGGCACTAAGTTTGTGTTTTGCTTAAAAAAACTTATAAATCACTAAGTGACTCCGACGAATCTTAGATCAGGCTGTATCATCGCTACACGCTGGTGAGGGTCTGTGCAGGCACTAGTTTTGTGTTTGTATGCAAGCAAGTGGAAGCTGTATGCCTCAGACGATTCCAGGAGCAGGCTGTGCCATAGCCAAACGCTGAAAAGGGTCTGTGCAGGCATTAAGTTTGTGTTAATTCATGCTATCAAATGAAAAAGCTGTAGTATCAAACTGTATCATCGTTATGCGCTGGTGGGGGTCATTGCTTGTCAGACTTGTAAGTAAGGGAGTGTTTGCGTCAATGACAGGCTGTACCATCGCTATTCCCTGGTGAGTATTGTAAATTAGAGTTTGTACAAAAGTTGTCATCAATCAAGCAAAGCATCATGATTGCAAGTGTCAGGGCTTCAGACAGTCCCGGGCATAAGCGCTAGCTAGAGTTTTAGGATGAAGTTCGAACAAAAGTGTCATTAATTACGAGTGTCATGATTGCAAGATTCATTGCTTCAGACAGACTGCTTCACCAGAGCTGATGTGAATGTGAAATTGGCGTGCTTTTGCATGCTGGTGTGCAGGTTCATCAGCTCTGGTGGTACCTTCCTACAAATCTGACATGTTTTTGCATGTTGGTGTGGAATTCATCTGCTCCATTAGCGTCCCTGTGATATTGACATGCTCTTGCATGCTGGTGTGCGCATTCATCAGCTCTGGTGGTACCTCCCTACAAAATTGGCGTGCTCTTGCATGCTGGTGTGCAGATCCATCAGCTCTGTGACCCCGCCCCTGTAATATTGACATGCTCTCTCACGAACTTGGTTTGCAAATTCATCAGCTCTGGTGACAGCTCCCTACAAATTCGACATGTTCTTGCATGTTGGTGTGAAAATCATCTGCTCTGTGACCCCGCCCCCTGTAATATTGACATGCTCTCGCAAAAAACTTGTGTGGGGGCACTATCCTGACGAAACAACATACTTTTTACATTTGAACTGTGCTCTCTAGTGCACGTGTGCAAGTACCCAGTCTTCAAACACTCAGAAGCAGGGTTTTTTTAATTTGACTTTGCCCTTTTGTGCAGTTGTGCCAGTACAGTTTCTTCAATATTAACTATTGTTTTATAGTTTAACTGTGCCCTTTTCAATATCAACTATTGTTTTATAGTTTAACTGTGCCCTTTTCAATATCAACTATTGTTTTATAGTGTTAACTGTGCCTTTTTGTGCAGGTGTGTCAGTGCAGGGGCTTCCAAAACCAATTGTCTTATGAATGATACCGTGCCCTTTTCAATATCAACTATTGTTTTGTAGTTCAACTGTGCCCTTTGTGCAGGTGTGTCAGTGCAGGGGCTTCCAAAACCAATTGTCTTATGAATGATACCGTGCCCTTTCGTGCAGGTGTGCAAGTGAAATTCTCTAAACCCTCCAAATCCAAATCTTTATATCTGAATTCACCTGTTCCCTCTCATGCAGGTGTGCAAGTACAAAGGCTTTAAAAACAAGCACACCCTACTGAGACCACATGTGACGGAGTGCAGTGATTTTGTGGTGTGTGGCTCAGATGATGGTGCAGTGTACATCTGGGACAGGCTGCTGCAGGTGAGTGTGTGTGTGCGTGTGTGTGTGTCTGCGTGTGTGTGTGTGTGTGTGTGGCTCAGATGATGGTGCGGTGTACATCTGGGACAGGCTGCTGCAGGTGAGTGTGTGTGTCTGCGTGTGTGTGTGTTTGTCTGCGTGTGTGTACATGTATGTGAGTTTGTGTGTCTGTGTTTATGTGTGAGTGTGTGTGTGTCTGTGTGTGTGAGTGTGTACGTGTGTGTGTCTAACTAGGTCAGCTGCTGCAAGTGTGAATGAGTGCAACGCGCGCGTGCATGCGTGCTAGCGCAGGTACTGCAGCAGTTCATGCAACAGTTACTGCATGACTGCATGCTAAGGACGCGATGTACTGCTCGTTGTTTTTAGTATCGTGCCTGACTGCATGCTGCAACATTGTTGTGTGTGTGTGTGTTTTGTTTGTGTGTTTGCCTGACTGTATGCTGCAACACTCTCGCGTTAGTGTTTGTTTTTTCATTTGCCTGACTGCATGCTGCAACATTGTTTTGTGTGTTTTGTTTGTGTGTTTGCCTGACTGTATGCTGCAACACTCTTGTATTAATGTATGTTATTTCATTTGCCTGACTGCATGCTGCAACATTGTTTTGTGTGTTTTGTTTGTGTGTTTGCCTGACTGTATGCTGCAACACTCTTGTATTAGTGTATGTTATTTCATTTGCCTGACTGCATGCTGGAACATTGTTTTGTGTGTTTTGTTTGTGTGTTTGCCTGACTATATGCTGCAACATTGTTGTGTGTGTTTTGTTTTGTGTTTGCCTGACCACATGCTGCAACACTCTCGCGTTAGTGTTCATGTTTGTGTGTTTGCCTGACTATTTGCTGCAACACTCATGTGTTTGATTTGTGTTTATGTGTTTTGTTTGCGTTTGCCTGATTATATGCTGCAGCTTGCTGTGTGCAGTGCAAAGCATGATTATTTGGAAGCAAATCCCCACACCTTTTTTCTTGCTTTCGAAGTTGTCGTTTTTGGTCAGGGAGTGGATGAGTAGACGTTGTTGTTGTTATGGTAGGAATGAGTGAAGTGTCAGTCTGAGATTGCGCGGTCTTGCAAAAAAGGGCAAGCATTGTTAAACGACCCAAACACTCGCGATGGCAACGCCTTCTACTTGAATAAATCCATATGTTTCCCTCCGTATCTGTCCTTTTCTTTCTCTTTTTTCACACAACACACGAAAAGCACACGCAACACATGCACAAACAATACCATACGTACACACACATAAACAAACAAACACACACATACACAAACACACACAGATGAAGGGTCCCGTTTCAGCTTCTGACAGCACCAACAAATCGCAACCAGCCTTGCAGTGCCAGCCCTCAGGGGGAAGGGCAGGGTGTGTGTAACTTCTGACATGGTGGTGGCATTTCTTAGTACGCACATACACACTACGCACATACACGTGCACACACATTCACACACACAAATACACACAAGCACATGCACATGCATGCACACACACATGCGCACACACACGCACACACACATACCCATGCACACACACACACACACACACACACACAAACACACACACACATACACACACACACACAAACACACACACACGCACACACACACACGCACACACACACACATACCCTTTCCCTCCAACCCCAGGACCACCCGTGTGTTCCACAAAAACCACAACTGTGAGTCCTTTGACACGGATGACCAGCAGGTCACCTCTGTGCTGACGCTGCCCCAGCGCTTTTGGCGTGTGACGCACGAAGACGCACACGCGCTTCTGCGCCAGCGTATACAGCAGCAGTACAATGCACAGATGCAGGTGTGTGTGTGTGTGCGCGTGTGCGTTTGTGGGTGGGTGGGTGTGCGTGAGTGTGGTGTATGCGGTAGTCTTTCGTTGTTATAAAATGCGCACATGCGCTTTAGCGGCAGTGTGTATACAGCAGCAGTACAATGCACAGATGCAGGTGTTTGTGTGTGCGTTTGCGTGGGTGGGTGGGTGTGCGTGAGTGTGGTGTATGCGTTGGTCTTTCGTTGTTTTAAATTGCGCGCATGCGCTTTTGCTGCAGTGTGTATACAGCAGCAGTACAATGCACAGACGCAGGTGTGTGTGTGCGTGAGTGTGGTGTTTGCGGTAGTCTTTTTTATATAACACACATGCGTTTTTATATAACACATGCGTTATGCGCCAGTGTGTATGCAGCAGCAGTACAATGCACAGATGCGGGTGTGTGTGTGTGTGCGTGTGCGTGAGTGGGTGGGTGGGTGGGTGTGCGTGAGTGAGTGTGGTGTATGTGGTAGTCTTTCTTATATAAATACGCGCACATGCGCTTATGCGCCAGTGTGTATGCAGCATCAGTACAATGCACAGATGCAGGTGTGTGTGTGTGTGCGTGAGTATGCTGCATGTGGTAGTCTTTTTTATATAAATACGCGCGCATGCGCTTATGCGCCAGTGTGTATGCAGCAGGAGTACAACGCCCAGGTTAATAATGAAACCTTATTTGATTCACACAATAGCACAGTACCACTCCAACAATTCAACCCCCTTCCGTGGTAAAGAATCGGGCGTGAAGAAAACAACAAGGGATAAAACCCGTCGCCCGCACCACTGAAGAGAACGTTTGCATGTGTTGTGTTTGCGACATTGTGTCACGTACAATAGAGTGGACGGTATAGTGTAGAGCACGTACGTTTTAAGTCAGGATGCACAAAGTTAGTTGGGGATGCAAACAAACCCTCTTTATTTAGTTTAAGATGTAAAGCTATAAATTTAACAGATGTGTTTTTAATGTCGTTTATTACCAATACTCTTTGTAATGGGATTTTATGTAGAAAGTTGTAATACAATATTTTTGTCCTACTAATAGGAGTACTAGAATCGGTGTTGTGCCATTTCAGCGTATGCCCGTTTTTAGGCTGTAAGTACAGTACGGTTACGATGTGGTCCAAAACTGTGGCAGGCGGTCAAAGAAACGATACGGATGTGGGCCATACAAGCATGGTATTTTGCTGGGGGGATAAGAGGTCCGAGATTCAAGACCTGAACACAACTTTTTGTTTTTTTTTTTAAATCCAATAATTTTTTGTGTTCTTTCTTCTAAGCAACTTACAGTGTCATTTGTGTTCACATATGCTATACAAAGCATAGAAAATGTAAGCCGGACGTGGCCTTTTCGGTGTAAAAGAATGATGAGAAAGGCCAATTCCTAGTATTTGCACTTAACCGTAACTGCAACCGTATCAAATTGTACTGCTTATATGTAGGGTTGGCCAGAACCGTATATATACGGTGTGTATACGGTTCTTTTTGGCAGAGAAATCACCAAATATACGGTCATATACAGTTCTGGCCAGCCCTACTTATGGTTTGTTCATACTGTACCATATCGTATAACCGTACACTGTACCGTACATCGTATTGGCACAATACTATTTAGAGTATGAGTATTTTGCTACATTGATTTGTATCCTGTCTAGCTCTTCTTAAACCCATTATGTTATTTTGTAGCTCAACAAGAGTGGCTTGCACGACTTATTTTATATTATTTTTTACCTAATCAATTTCCTTCAATGCATGAATCATTCAAACGTGTGTTTCTCTCTCTGTCTCTTTCTTTATCTCTCTCATCAAAAATATATATCCCTCTCTCTCTCTCTCACACACACACACACACACACACACACACACAAACACACACACACACATACACACACAAATACACACACACATACACGCAAATACACACACACACAAATACACACATATACACACATTCACACATATACAAAAACAACCACAATTTGCAGCCATTATCCTACGGCTCCCAGCAACAAAGGCGGCAAACAGATAGTGGGGGGGCGATGAGCGCACTTCCATTTTTGGGATTAGGTAACAACTCCCAAAGCCAACAAACCAGCACAGCAAGCGTGGCTGCGCGTAGTCAGGTGTGTGTGTGTGTGTGTGTGTGTGTGT
>Ga0307963_1003912_pt1:10000-11863 | contig 11863 bp, 11 predicted proteins | sample OrgLakmetagen594_FD_201829 | JGI IMG/M metagenome (GOLD analysis project Ga0307963, IMG submission 201829) | Saline water microbial communities from Organic Lake, Antarctica - #594 | ecosystem: Environmental > Aquatic > Non-marine Saline and Alkaline > Saline | place: Antarctica...
CTACTCTTAAATAGGTTTCTATCTTGCCATACAGTTATTTCTTTTCAGACGGAAATGCAACATGGCAATATACCTTAGGCGCAGTCTAACCCAGTTTTGGCCTCCCGTGGACACCCCATAACTTTTTTCTTTTAAATGCTCAAGCCATGATGAATACCATTCCATGTTTGTGAGCCTATGCGCCGTCTTTTAATGCCTTTGCCGATATAGTATGGTCCTTTATTCTTCAACCCTAGACAACCCTACCCAAAATTCTTTCCCACCAAGGTAATTGCAGCTCCTTTTCGCCATGAAAACGTACGGCTATGAGCCCATTCGAGCTGCCATATATGAGCCAATAAAGCCATCTTTCTGATTGGACCATTCCCGGAAAGACCCAGCAAAGATCACCACCTACTATTGGACATTCTTAACAACCAACCATTTTGCTATCTGGTGCACAAGAGTTGAATTTTTTGATGGAAGTCAAGTCGCAACAAGATGTTTAGAAACAATGTCTGGCAATACTAGAGTGTATACAGAGCATGGCAACATGAAGCAAGCTACGAATAAAGGAGGCTCTGCCATCGCAAGGCCCCTTGCATCCGTGAAGCTAAATATAGAATGGCATGAAGATGGCAATAGTTGCCTATAGCACAATGCAGTAGGGGAGTTAATTTCCATAATAAAGACGCTGCCATTGACAGAATCGGGAAAAGACAAGGCTTTCCCATCGAGGCTGGGTCTGATCTTTCATCGTGAAACTGTAAAAATGGCAGTCACACGATTATATCATATGAATAAAGAGCTTGCATAGACTTTATATGGCCTAACTAAGACAATGGCAGTGTTAGATTTGAAAAAAAACGAGGCCCTGCCATCAAAGCTGAGTGTGGTTTTTCGTCGTGAAAGCGTAAAAATGGCAGTTAGTCGACTACATGATATGAATAAAGAGCTTGCATAGACCTTTTATGGCCTAACTAAGACAATGACAGCATCAGATTTGAAAAAAAACGAGGCCCTGCCATCAAAGCTGAGTGTGATTTTTCCCACTGAAAGCACTGTAAGAGCCCATGGGAAAAATAAAATGGTCTGAAAATGGCAGTCGGCCCACTACACTTTGCGAGTAAAGAGCTCGCATAGGCCTTATATGATCTAACTAAGACAATGGCAGTATCGGATTTGAAAAAAAACAAGGCCCTGCCATCAAAGCTGCGTGTGGTTTTTCCCACTGAAAGCACTGTAAGAACCCAGGGGAAAAGTAAATGGTCTGAAAATGGCAGTCGGTCCACTACACTTTGCGAATAAAGAGCTCACACAGGCCTTATATAAGCTAACTAAGACAATGGCAGTATCAGATTTGGAAAAAAACAAGGCACTGCCATCAGAGCTGAGTACAATTTTTCCCACTGAAAGCACTGCAAAAACCCATGGGAAAAATAAAATGGTCTGAAAATGGCAGTCGGTCCACTACACTTTGCGAGTAAAGAGCTCGCATAGACCTTATTTTGCCTTACCAAGACAGTGGCAGCGTCAGATTTGGAAAAAAACAAGGCACTGCCATCAGAGCTGAGTACAATTTTTCCCACTGAAAGCACTGTAAGAACCCAGGGGAAAAATAAATGGTCTGAAAATGGCAGTCGGTCCACTACACTTTGCGAGTAAAGAGCTCGCATAGACCTTATATGGCCTAACTAAGACAATGGCAGCGTCAGATTTGAAAAAGAACAAGGCCCTGCCATCAAAGCTGAGTGTGGTTTTTCCCACTGAAAGCACTGCAAAAACCCATGGGAAAAATAAAATGGTCTGAAAATGGCAGTCGGTCCACTACACTTTGCGAGTAAAGAGCTCGCATAGACCTTATTTTGCCTTACCAAGACAGTG
>Ga0307963_1003914_pt1 | contig 11862 bp, 13 predicted proteins | sample OrgLakmetagen594_FD_201829 | JGI IMG/M metagenome (GOLD analysis project Ga0307963, IMG submission 201829) | Saline water microbial communities from Organic Lake, Antarctica - #594 | ecosystem: Environmental > Aquatic > Non-marine Saline and Alkaline > Saline | place: Antarctica: Organic Lake...
AGGAGCGTTGCTCACGTGCGCTCCTGTTTCTCTACTGAACTCGAGCTGCTTGACCTGCTCCATCAGCATGCCATACTTGCGAACCAGCTGCAGTACCTGAGTAGTGTTTGTGTGTGCATGTGTGTGTGTATGTATGTACGTGTGTTTGTGTGTGTGTCTGTATGTGTGTGTACGTGTGTGCGGGGGGCAGGTGTATCAGGTGAAACGATTATGTCTGCATGTGTGTCTGTGCTTGTGTACAGGTGCATGTACATGCGTAAGTTTAAGTGTGTGTGCATGATTATGCTTGTTTACATGTGTATATATGTATTAGTATAAGAGTGTGTGTGTGTGTGTGAATTTGCGTGGCAACCAACGAGCTGAAACCTTTTGTTTTCCAACCCTCCAGCGGTTTCCATCATTGGCTTCACCCTTTTCTTGTCATACAGCCCTACAGAGCAGACAATGCATGCACTCAACAATAAGCATACCTCTTCATCTTTTGCCTCCAGCATGGCCTCCACACCCTCTTTGGCTGCACATGCCTCTGACTCCCTCAGCTTCAGCGCCTCTTGCAATTCACACGCCTGCAGGCATACACACACATGTGTGTGTGTTGTGTGTGTGCATGTGTGTACACGTGTACGGAGTTTAAACGCACCTGAACTTCAGTGTTTGAGCAAACATGCTTGCATAATCAAGCAACTTCATCTCACAATTTGTGTACCCGTATTCTATGTCTGTATGCTGCATGTATGTGAAAACATTGTGGGAGTGAAACATTAACAATTAACACATAACATTGTACACACACTTGGTCACAGTCACACACACATACACATACACGCACACACCCACACACATGCACATACACACACCTTGGCCTCTGCTTGATGCGCGCGCGCCTCCAGCTCCAGAGTAGCATCTTGGTTGCTGCTCTGGTGGTGCTGCAGGCGTGCCTCTAAAGTCTCACATCTGTGTGTGTGTGTGTGCGACAAAAGACTAGGGTTGGCTAGAACCATATATATACAACGTATACGACCGTATATTTAATAAGTTCACTGCCAAGAATACCGTATATAGACCGTTAATATAGGGTTCTGGCAAACCCTACGAAAGACGCACGTTGGCTGTCGCTCCTGCTTGACACAGCAATTACATCGAGTGGCTGTGCCGATAAAAGAAGGTGAAAGGGAACCTTGGTTGCTGCGCTGGTGATGGAACAGGTGTGCTCTTAACATCTCACACACACATGTGTGCATGTGTGTATGTGTGTGTGTATGTGTGTGTATGTGTATGTGTGTGCTTGTGTGGAACGCCAACAAACGTTATAGTACATTGGTTACAAAAAGCAATTAAGTGGCTGCATTGATAAAAGAATTGAGGAGGGATTTCGGCTGCTGCTCTGGGGCAGCTGCTCTGGGGGTGGTGCAAGCGTCCCCTGTAACATTGAACACTTGTGTGTGGATGACGAAACATGCACACGTTGCAAAAGACGCACATCTTGGCTAGCTGTGGTGAAAAGGAAAGGAAGGGATCCCCACATGCGCTAACACACACACATCCACACACACACATACAACCATACTTGTGCCGCTCCTCCTCAGCATCCTTGCTTGTCTCAATGGCAGCATGCTGGTAGTTCTCCATATGCACATATACACACAAACACACACACATCCACACACACACACACAACCATACTTGTGCCGCTTATCCTCAGCATCCTTGCTTGTCTCAATGGCAGCATGCTGGTAGTACTCCATATGCACATATACACACAAACACACACACACATCCACACACACACACACATACACACACAACCATACTCACTTGTGCCGCTTATCCTCAGCATCCTTGCTTGTCTCAATGGCAGCATGCTGGTAGTACTGCATATGCACATATACACACAAACACACACACACACATCCACACACACACACACACATACACACACATACACACACACAACCATACCTGTGCCGCTTATCCTCAGCATCCTTGCTTGTCTCAATGGCAGCATGCTGATAGTACTCCATATGCACATATACACACAAACACACACACATCCACACACACACACACACGCACACACACAACCATACTCACTTGTGCCGCTTATCCTCAGCATCCTTGCTTGTTTCAATGGCAGCATGCTGGTAGTACTCCATATGCACATATACACACAAACACACACACACATCCACACACACACATAAACACACAACCATACTCACTTGTGCCGCTTATCCTCAGCATCCTTGCTTGTCTCAATGGCAGCATGCTGGTAGTACTCCATATGCACATATACACACAAACACACACACACACACACATCCACACACACACACACACACATACACACACATACACACACAACCATACTTGTGCCGCTTATCCTCAGCATCCTTGCTTGTTTCAATGGCAGCATGCTGGTAGTACTCCATATGCACATATACACACAAACACACACACACATACACACACATACACACACACAACCATACTTGTGCCGCTTATCCTCAGCATCCTTGCTTGTCTCAATGGCAGCATGCTGATAGTACTCCATATGCACATATACACACAAACACACACACACACATCCACACACACACACACACGCACACACACAACCATACTCACTTGTGCCGCTTATCCTCAGCATCCTTGCTCGCTTCCGTTGCGGCATGCTGGTAATACTCCACACGCGCTTTCAGAGACGCTGCACTAGCTTCATGCGCTTCTGCTGCCTCTGCCAACTGCACACACAGCAGAAGAAAGTACACAAGCATGACGTGACTTTTGCTGAAAAAGTGACACGCACGTATACATTCATGTACGTGCAAGCTGACAGGGTTGTGTGTAGGGTTGGCCAGAACCATATATATACGGTATATTTACGGTATTTTTGGTAGGGAAATCACCAAATATACGGTACATGTACACGGTTCCGGCCAAGCCTAGTAATGTGCATGACTGCTGATAGGGTGATGTGCGAATGACATGCGTTCAGGAACGCTGCAATGTGCTATACGCCTCTGATGAGTGTGTGACACAGACGTCAGTTTGCACACACACACACACACACACACACACAAATGCAGACACACAAATACACACACACAAAAGCAGACACACAGATGCACAGACACACGCGCGCACGATAATATGGTGCGTACACGTGCACATACTGGTATAGGGGGTGAGATCAAGATATACATACATTTAGACACGAGTGCACAATCGCACGTCAATCACGCGCTGCGGTAAGTTGTAGCATCCACACGAAGAGAAGCCCTCACACTCCTATACAATGACATACAGCTCACACCACATCAATGGGTGGAAACGCATGGAGTGGGCGAGCAATCTGTGAAGGACTGTTGTGCAGGCTTGGGTTAACAACACGTGGTGCTGTGTGTGTGTGTGTGTGTGTGTGTGCGTGTGTGTGTGGTGATCTCACTCACACCCAACTTCCGTATTCTCCTGCTGCTCTCATTTGCAGCACTACATTCAAACTGCGTTATTAATGTGTGTGGCAACTGCTCCCTCACCCACACCACTAAGCAGGCTTCTGCCGTAAACTGCAGCACACACTACACACACAACCCACACCCACACCTGCACCCTCAAACACCCACACCCACACCCACACCCACACCCTAAAACACCCACACCCACACTCACACCCACACCCATGCCCACACACCCACACCCACCCCCACCTGCAGCTCAACACGCTCCTCTGCCTCCCTGGCAGCATTCAGCGCATTGTTGAGGGCAGCTCTCACTTCCTGCATGGTTGAGCGCGCACACACACAGGACACAGTCGAGAAATCCACGTGTGCGTGTTTTTATGTGTGTAAGATGTCAACGCACAGTCAAAAGTGGGGACTGAGCGTGTGATGGTGCACACACATATTGCCAAAAGGAAGGCCTTATTAATGTTATCCTGCACAGTAACACAGCACAAACACACACACCCATACCCACACCCACACCCACCCACACCCACACCCACACCCACACACGCACACACACCCACACCCACACACATACACACGCACATGAAGTACACAACAATATTGAGACCAGGTGTACTACTACACACTGTTGAGGGCGACCATGCATTGCTTTCTGGTGTTCTGTGCGTGAATAAAGTACACAGTCACGTACACGCTTGCGTAGCTCATGCGCTTGATCGCTTGCGTAGCTCATGCGCATGCATTTGTGCAACGCATGCTTAAAACGCAATCGTGTCCATGCACACACACAGTTGGGTCGCTCATGCACACATACACGCAAGGGTGTACATTATGCACACATACACGCAAGTGGGTACATTATGCACACAAACACGCAAGTGTGTACATTATGCACACAAACACGCAAGTGTGTACATTATGCACACAAACACGCACGTGTGTACATTATGCACACAAACACGCACGTGTGTACATTATGCACACAAACACGCAAGTGTGTACATTATGCACACAAACACACAAGGGTGTACCTTATGCACACAAGCACACACCGCTGCATAACGCGTGAGGCACGCAGACAGGAACACAAGCGGTGAGATGACACCTCAAAACATCATTAAGGGAGACAACAGAGAGCGTCGCTGCAAGGTGCCTGAGTGATGACGAGAGTTATGACGTGCACAGACAGTTTTGTACATTAAGTCATCGGACAAATCTGAACCTGTGATCCCTAGGTAGCTCCTGGCCATAAGCCTCACATCACTTTTGGGGCAGCTACGCACACTCACACAAAACACAGGAGGGGCAGCTCTGCCCACAACACAATTACGTACAATACAGGATGCGCAATTACGAATGGAAAATCACATGCACACATACACACATGCACACACACACAAACACACAGGGCTGGCACACACCTGCAGCTCTGCCTGTGTCCTCGGCCACTTGGCCGGCACTGACTTGTTACGCAGCAATTAAAAATATACACACACACGCACACGCACACACACACACACACCTGCAGCTCCGCCTGCAGCACGGCCACTTGGCCGGCGCTGACTTCGTGTGCAGCAGCAGCAGCTGCAGCCTCACGCGCTGTGCGCAGCTCTGAGTCCTTGGCCCGCAACAGAGCCTGCGTTAAGGGTGTGTGTGTTGATAATGTGTGTGTGTGTGTGTCTGTTACATGGTGTGCATGCATGCACTAGGTAGTGTGTGCTGTGTGCAGCTTTGAATCCTTGGCAAGCATCAGAGCCTGCATGTGTGTGTGTGTGTGTGTGGTTAAGTGTGCATGCACCGCTATAGAGTGTGCTGTGTGCAGCTTTGATTCCTTGGCAAGCATCAGAGCCTGTGTGTGTGTGTGATTTAGTGAGCATGCACCGCTTTAGAGTGTGCTGTGTGCAGTTTTGATTCCTTGGCACGCAACAGAGCACTGCAACCTGCGCAACAGTGCCGATTGCACTGTAAGAGAGAAGTGTATGCTTTGCTGCCAAAGGACATAAACAGCAAGAAAGGTAATAATGCTTATCTTAAGACACATTTGCACACGCACGTACACAAACACACACGCACGCACACATACTCTCTCACACACACACACACACCTGTGCCCGTGCTTTGTAGTCCTTGAGCTCAGCATCCACACGTGCAGCTTCTTTACGCACTGCCTCTGTGGCGGCTGCTGCTGAGGTGATCTCGGTTTTCAGAGACGCACGCTCCGCTTCATACTTGCCACGGGCCTGCAAATGACACACACACACACACACAACACACTCACACACATTTAAATCAAGCCGTTTGTGCTTGTACCGCTAATTAGGCGGCCACGGATGTAAGAGACACGCGACCCACCTTGTAATTAGCAAATGCGATAAAACACCATGATCAGGTTTATAGAAATGGATAAATACAGTGTGTGTTTGTGTTTATGTGTGTGTGTGAGGTTGCATCTGTCCAGATAAATGCGGTGTGTGCACCGTACGTTTTGGTTGAGGGAGATTCGACACACATAGCACATAGCCACATACGATGGGTGGAGGCGTTTCACGGTACCCGGTACAGAAGTGGCTCCTTCTCCTTGATTACTGAGGAGAGCGGTTCATACTTCATGTCATTACTTAATGTGGCGGAGTTCTATTGCACTGCACGACTATTTTTCGTGCTTCTGGCCAACCTTCAGTGTTTCAACCGAATTCTACAAAAGGACACGACCGTTGACAGAACAATGTCTGTGGCATCCTATATTGTTATTAGCAGTACGATCATCTGCATTTCATGCATTGTTTGAAATAATTTATTCCAATATTTTGGTTTATATGAAATTTGTTAGTCAATTTGTACAGCAGCCACCCCCCGCCGGTTGTTGTTGATGCCTTTGTGGCTCTGTTTGTGCACAGAGCAGTCCCTCCAACAAATACATTCATACAGAGCAGTCCCTCCAACAAATACATGCACACAGATCTGTCCCTCCAACAAATACATACACACAGAGCAGTCCCTCCAACCAATACATACATACCGAGCAGTCCCTCCAACCAATACATACATACAGAGCAGTCCCTCCAACATTGCACCCCACTCCATCCACTTGAATACCCAGCTATACCCAGAACATCCCGGGCCAATGTGTCTCCTTTTCCTTACTTATCAGTAATTGATGCAGGGAGCTTTAAGCTGCCTGCGTAGTGTTTCTTTTCTTTTCTTTCAGAACACCCCTACGTCTCCCTCTGCAGCAGCCACCGCTGCCGCGTGCTGCCCCTTGCTGGCTTTGGCCAAACACTCCTTAGCCTCCTCCAAAGCAGTCCCTTGAAAAGCAACTAGTCACACCTAAGACATCCCTACGCACCTCTGCAGCAGCCACCTCCGCAGCGTGCTGCCCCTTGCTGGCTTTGGCCATACGCTTCTTGGCCTCCTCCAGCGCACGGGCCAGCTTTGTGCGCTCCCCCTCCAACGACTTGGTCAGCACCTGTGTTGGATGCACACCCACACACACTGCTGTTGGTAACTCACTACTGCGCACATCACTGGCGTGTGTGTATGTGTGTTTTTGTGTGTATGTGTGTGTGTGTGTTTCTTTGTGTGTACGTCTTTGTGTGCACCATCTAAAGTATGCAGCAATAAATTATGTCTTTCTCAAACCATTCTGTTAGCGCCTGTGTGCGCAAGGCGCAAGCACTCACAAAACACAAACGCGCACACACACACACACACACAAAACAAACACACACTTTTAGACACAAAGACACTTTAGCACACACACACACACACACACCTCTGCTTCTGCTTTTGCTTGGTCTGCTTCCTGGCGTGCTGTCTGCAGCTCAGTTCCCGAGCAGGTTGCTGCTGTGGTAGAGGCGCGGAGGGCCTCGTCTGCCGCTGCCTGTGCTTTGGACATCTGCGGCAGAGGTAGTGTGCATGTAGTGCGTGTGTGTGCGTGTGTATGTGTGTATGTGTGTATGTGTGTCTGTGTATGTGTGTCTGTGTGTGCGTGTTGAGCAAATAGTGTGTGCATGTGTGCATACGTGTGCGCGTGCATGCATGTGTATGTGTATGTGCGTGCTTGTGTGCATATATATAATATATATATATATATGTGTGTGCATGTATGTGAGTATGATTGTATGACACACGTCTAATGCATGTGAGCGAAGGTGTGTATGATTGCATGTGAGTGTATGTGTTTTATATTGTGCATTATCAAATACATATGAGCGTACGTGAGTATGATTATAACAGATGCATATGAGCGTATGTGAGTATGAACATAGCACGTCAGAATGCGAGTGCAGCATGTGCTCGTACCTGGACGTGCAGGACGTGCAGCATGCGCTCGTACCTGGACGTGCAAGCTCTCATTCTCCAGCTCCTTTTCACGCAAACGGGTCTCCAGATTACTCAGCTCGACTTCACGGTCGACCTGCATATATCCAAAAGAAAATGCGTCAGGCACGAGTCAGGGCAAAACACAATGAGATCAAGCCTCCAGGCTAGCCAGATTAACTTCACCGTCGACCTGTAACAGAAAGAAAAAGGGCAACAAGCAAGAGTCAGGGCAGAACAAATTAAGATCAAGCCTCCAGGCTAGTCAGATTACCTTCACGGTCAACCTGTATCAGAAAGAAAAAAGGCAACAAGCAAGAGTCAGGGCAGAACACATTGTGATCAAGCCTCCAGGCGACTCACAGCTCAACTTCGTTCAACTTCACGGTCAACAGAAAGAAAAAAGAACAACAAATGAGAGCGAGCCATGACCTGCGGGCATTCACTGGTGGTTGAACGACTCGACCTGCAAAACACAAAAGACAGGGCAAAGGATACAGGCAAGGACATAGCACAATGAGGTCACGCCTCTTGGTTACTTCAGTTCATTCAAACTTGACGATGGACATGCAAATCCACACACAGCCATAGGGAATGACGTCACAGCCTAGGGCAAACAAGCACGTGTGTTTTTGCAGTATATCATGATGTGAATGCCGGCTGACCACAGGGTGCTGGTTTAACAAGCAGGTCATACTCTCTGATGTAAATCCACACACCAGGGAATGACGTTACAGCCTAAGGAACAAGCACACAGACGTTTTTTTCTTTTTATATTTTAAATGCAGCTGACCGCAGGGAGCTATCCACACTTTTACAACCAGGTCAGATTCTGATGTAACCGAGCCTGCTCATGCCTTTACCCCACCTCGTGCCTTTAACACCACCTCGAGCCTTATACCCCACCTCGTGCCTTATACCCCACCTCGTGCCTTATACCCCACCTCGAGCCTTTCACCTCACCTTGTTCCTTTAACCCATCATTTTGTGTGTGGCCTGTTTGCAGGGCACACGACCTCTGGTGCCTGAACCGCGCTTTCCCTTTCCAGCCCTTTAACTGCAGATTCCTAGACCTAGACTCACGACATCCGCCGAAAAAACACACTCCTGACTATTCACCAGCACGCGATCTGATCTGCCTCTGGCAGGTTGTCATCCAAAACCTCCATCAGTCATCTATTTAGGTAATGTCACGTCAGTTTGCATCTAGGAGCATTTCTGGATTGTTGCCCCGTAGTCCCCCTCTAACTAGCACACTCCAGATTATTCACCTGCATGCGCTTCAGTTCTGCCTCCAGCTTGGAGCAAGCCGCTTGCGCAGAAGCTTCACGTTGCGAGCCGAAGGACTTGTACTCGTTCAACAAGACCTGGAGCACCAAAAGGCAGCAGCAGCACGTACAGACAGTAAGACAATCAGGGATGGCAGTCAAAGCAGCGACCCAAATAATGCAGCACGGAGGTAGGTGCATGTCGGCATGGCTGGGCAGCATTTTGATGCTGTGAAAGGGCTTGAAATAATTCAGCGAGGCTTGCGGCGACTTTGTCGTGGCCTTCGTCGTGGCATGCAGAGAGAGTCAGTTGGTCAGGATCTGCAGTTCAACCAGCAGCACCACGTATTGAGCCTAAGTACTTTTTAAATCTTCAGGTGTGGCAGCTTTCACAAGCCGCAATTACGGTCATCCTGACAGGACCATCAGACAAGTGAGGTACCTTCCGGCAGGCCACGTAAAATGCATCATGCCCACCAACTTTGGTCTAGTTGTGGCTCCTATGAGCACTAAACATCAGTCACTACTTCAGGCATGTTTATCCTCTTTAGCTTTGCTGTTACGAACTGCTTCAAGGCCTTCCATGCAATTGCTCACTTCATGAGGGCTTCAGAGAAGAAGAAGAAGCGACTTTCCTTTCATTCCGATTACGTGCCTAGATTACACAGACCTGTGCCACCTACTCAACCCCTTTTCTATTTTACATGCGTGTCTTTAACACCGACCTGCGCTGACTCAATCTCCTTCCTCTGGCTCCCCAGCTGTCGAGCCATCTCGGCCTTCTCTGAACGCAAAGCATCGAGCTCTGGGGCAGAATCCTGCAGCGTGTATGTGTGTTCGAGTGTTTCGTGCCGTGCTTTCTTACTTCATTAACCGTCAAAAGCATTTCACATGGAAACCCAGGAGTTTTGATTGCCTTGAATTGATTGCCTTGAAGGGTTGGCCAAATCTATACAGATAGCATATACACATACAAACATGGTATTCAAAGCAGGGGGATTACCATATATACGGTCATGTACGGTGCATATACACACGGTTATGGCCAACCCTTATGCCTTGCCCAGGTCCTGTTTGCGTGGCTGGTAAAAACGCAAAACGAATGCTCCATCAAACGGCGTGATTACCCTGAAAGCCTTCGTGATAGGCTGCTGGTGTTTCTTTGACGATGACACCTTCACACAATAAAGCTGACTGCAGATCAAAACTTATTTCGTTAGTTAATCAGGAGCACCAAATAGATTTCCACTTTTCACCTCGTCCGCTCATGTGGACTTTGCAAGCCAGACACACACACACGCACACACACACACACACACAAACACACATACACACACACTCACTGCACATTCTTACGCCCACTGTAGCACTGACCCAGCGCCCAAAAGAAGAGACCAGCAAACACAGACAACGCATTGGTAGTCCATGCATTTTGCAATCATCCACAAATAGGTGCTTATGAACACGCAACTGGGGCAGGCAGCCCACAATGACGAGAGACTGCTGGACTCCTCAACAAGTCATCGTCTCTGGACATGCGACTAGCACAGGCAGCCCACAATCTAGACAAGGGACAGCTGGGCTCCTCAGCGAGAAATTGTTTCTGGACACGCAACTAGGACAGGCAGCCCACAATCTCGACGAGAGACTGCTGGACTCCTCAGCAACAATCTGATGTATGAACTTGCAACTAGGACAGGCAGCCCACAATCTAGACAAGAGACTGCTGGACTCCTCAGCAACAATCTGATGTATGAACTTGCAACTAGGACAGGCAGCCCACAATCTAGACAAGGGACGGCTGGAATCCTCGACAATTAGATGTGTATGAACTTGCAACTAGTACAGGTGGCGCACGATTTGATCAAAGCATGCAGACACAACCTCCTTCGTGTTCTTCCTCTCACTTGTTCACGTGTAAAGGAACAAAATAGACATCTTGACACAAAATAAATAAACAGACGTCTTGACACGACTCTGTATAAAACAGTGCCATTTGATCTCTGTGTTTGTACCTCATACCTCACCTTCAAGGCCTGCAGCTGCTCTCGTAGACCGCTGGCCTCCTCGACTTGCTTCAAAGTCTGGGCTAGCTTTTCCTCCAAATCCTGAAAGTAGGTACAGAGACAGATCCCAATAGCCTTGTTGGGAAGGCAACATGAGGCGCGTGTGTTGCGTGTGAGTTTTTGTGTTTATATGCATTGGCTTACTTACACCGAGGGATCCATACGTGGCATTTAAGCAAACATCATATCCTGGTATGATTAGGGGGGTGTATATCTGTGTCTGCTCTGATGCTAATGCCCGTGCACATCATATCTCAACTGTGGTAGCACATCAGTGGATGCACAGCAGTGGATGCACACCAGTGGATGCACAGCAGTGGATGCACACCAGTGGATGCACACCAGTGGATGCACACCAGTGGATGCACACCAGTGGATGCACACCAATGGATGCACAGCAGTGGATGCACACCAATGGATGCACAGCAGTGGATGCACACCAGTGGATGCACACCAGTGGATGCACATCAGTGAATGCACACCAGTGGATGCACATCAGTGGATGCACAGCAGTGGATGCACACCAGTGGATGCACACCAGTGGATGCACACCAGTGGATGCACAGCAGTGGATGCACAGCAGTGGATGCACAGCAGTGGATGCACAGCAGTGGATGCACAGCAGTGGATGCACACCAGTGGATGCACACCAGTGGATGCACACCAGTGGATGCACACCAGTGGATGCACAGCAGTGGATGCACAGCAGTGGATGCACACCAGTGGATGCACAGCAGTGGA
>Ga0307963_1003922_pt1 | contig 11853 bp, 17 predicted proteins | sample OrgLakmetagen594_FD_201829 | JGI IMG/M metagenome (GOLD analysis project Ga0307963, IMG submission 201829) | Saline water microbial communities from Organic Lake, Antarctica - #594 | ecosystem: Environmental > Aquatic > Non-marine Saline and Alkaline > Saline | place: Antarctica: Organic Lake...
AGGCAACACAGGCTTTTGGTTTCTTTTTCTGTCATCCCACCATCCAGAAGTATTCCCCAAAGGTACACCGAAATGTGTGTGATATGTCCTCATAATTCAAAACAAAACATAAGGGACTGTAACAAATTACGCCTAATAGTCATGGTACCAGTACGGATTGCAAGTGGGCCATGCCAAATCCGCCAAGCCCCCCCATTGCAGTGTATTTGCAGCGTAGCTATCCTCCCCCTCGCTCTCTCAACATGAGAGAAGGAGGCGACGCCTCAAACGACGCACTGAGGTGCTGCTGGCAGCACAGGTGCTGGGAGCGAGTTTGTTAAAAGCTCATGTAACACCAACTGAATTAGCATGACATTCGTGGAAAAAATGCCAACCTTCATAGGAGAGGTAAAAAGGCAAAAAGGCAGATTTAATTCCTGATAACCGTAATGCGCACTGACAAGAAAGCAAAAACACAGGTGAAAAGCTTCCATCTAAAAAGACTGAAGTTGGGTAATAAATTAAAATGGTCTGGTTTCTCAGGCTTGTATTCCGGCTCATATCTACCGTACGTAGTGGGGATTATGTATATAGTACACTTATGCCGATAACAAAAAAAAATGAACCACAACTGAACGCCCTAAAAAAATCTCTGATGGAAGCAAACCTGGCCGAAAAACGCTGAAAGGGAAAACCTCCTACATCGAGGGAATAAAACCATGCAGCTGGGCCTTTAACGCCGGGGCCTGCCACATAACAAAGGCCAGGAAACTGTAGAATTCTCTGCCTGTTGGCAAGTGAGTTGTATGGTATATTTTTGCACAAAAGTGCACACTTCCCTTTGTTATTCAGAGGCAAGTTTATTTGTGATTGCCTATGTAGTGCAGCTTCTCTGTGCCCTTGCCGTGTCAGTGGTATCTTTGTTTTTGAGATCACACGCAGCCCAGGGTGACAACGGCCTAACCTCCTCTTAAATTTTTCAGGTGCCTTTCTCGTTTTTTTAGATTTTTAGCCAGATGCAATTCCCCCTGCCTCATGAACTAGCCGTAATAGAACACGGACACACTGGAGCAGCACACACACAAATCCAGGAAAGAACAGGAGTGCAGGGGCAATCTAAGCTTCAGTACTATCTAGGGCACATTAAGTATATTGATTGCTTGCAGCTAATTATGATTAACAAGAGTGTAATATGTGCTCTTGTGTTGCAACTCACAAGTTCAAATAGTAGTGTGCGTAAGATACAGCAAGCGTTCAGACTTGCGGCAACACACAGGAGATATTCTATTTGCGCCTGTGTTAGCAACTCATGACTTTCTAGTGCACTAGATACGTGTGCGCAAAATACCCAAACAGAAAGCGCTAAGACTTGTGGTAACACACAGGAGACATTGTGGAGGTCCAGGCAAACGGCTGTCTGAACTCGTGTTGGCGACTCATGACGAGGGCAAATGCATTTTCCAACAAAAGTTTAATGAAAAATGATGAGGGCAAACGCATTTTCCAACACAATTTTAATGAAAAATGATGCTGATTTATACTTTATAATCACCATCAACAATGTTCTTTCCATCGCAGCTAAGTCTCAAAGCTGTACTGAGCTAACTCGTCTCCCCCGCAACACCAAGTTGAGCAAAAATCACCATTTCATGAGCCAAATGATAAAGTCAGTAGCAGTTATGAAAATCACCTGTTACACATGTTTACCTTTGGAATCAAGACCTGTCTCAAATACCATGGAAGCCATCCTCAATTGACTGTTATTATATATACCTTCGGTTTAAAATCAAGACCTATCCCAAACACCATGGAAGATGGAAGCCATCCTCAATTGATATAATGCTGTCTTCACAGATTAAGAGAGCCATCGTAGCCTTGAGTGGCTTTGGGTGTAACTGCGAATACATGTTGAAAGGTGAGGCACATGACATACATAAGAAATTGATGTCATGGCTAAGCAGTCTAATCCAACTTAAAACAAAATACGTCCTAAAGTATTCACGTGCTACCTTTGCATCCAACTCCCTGACACTTCATCCAACTCCTCACCTGCATATCCGAGGTCCACCCATTCTTGACGAAGTCGACGGAAAGCAACTTGGGGTAGGTCTGTGGAATACGGCAGTATGTCATGTCAAGTTTGAGAAGAGAGGACATGACTACAATAATTTTCACACTACAGTGCTTTTGCTGTACGGTGCTTGCCCTGCTCTGCATTAATTGTTTGATTGCCCAGCAGCGTCATTGCACAACTATTGCTTGACACACTCTTCTGTGCTGTCTGCTAACTGGGCGTGGTCAAAAAAGAACACTCACCAGCTTCCAGGGACACCTCTGCACGCATGTTCTCTGGCTCGCAGGTCTCTACCATGCTCTGCAGCAGGAGGGGCAAAACAAGCGTTTGGTTGTTTAGTCCAGCACAGGTGGCCAAGCCATTTCTTGGGGCGAGTAAAAGTAGGGAGGAGGGGAACTTGACAATAAGGCACATACAGGAAGGACACAAACTCTGTCCAAGATGAATGCCTGGCTTGGCATGAGCATCATGAATGAGTGGCTGGCTTGGCATGATCAATCAATTCCTGGCTTGGCATGACCATCATGAAGAAGTGCTGTGCCAATGACAGCCCCGCGCGCTTACCTTATCTTCATTCAAGATTTTGTTCATGGCGCGGCGTGCAAACACGTCAAAGCCCGACCAGCTGGCAAAGTTGCGCACGAGGCAAAAGCGGTTCACGCAACGGTTTTCGTCGATGGGCACGGTGTTGACAAACGTGATCATCTGTGCGTTAAGTGATGCAAGCGATGCGATGGGCACGGTGTTGACAAATGTGATCATCTGTGTGTTAAGTGATGCAAGCGATGCGATGGGCACGGTGTTGACAAATGATGTGATAATCTGTGCGTTAAGTGATGCAAGCGATGCGATGGGCACGGTGTTGACAAACGTGATCATCTGTGTGTTAAGTGATGCAAGCGATGCGACGGACACGGTGTTGACAAATGATGTGATCATCTGTGAAGTTAGTGCAAATGAAGACCAGTGCAAACGAGGAAGTGCGCTGAGTGCAAGCGCGTTTCTTTGCACAGGCAGGGTCTGTGTAGGCCAAATGATGGCCTGGATGAGCACATGTGTAGTACAGTGCCAATTCGGTATATACCTGCATTTAAATTGTGTGTCTGTTGGTAGCTATTCAGATTTCCTGTGTAATGATGCTTCACTCACCTGAACCCCACGTGCAAGTGTGATGGTCACTGCAGAGGTAGAAGGCAGGAATGCTACAAAGTTGACAGGCACCTGCATTTGCAATATGTAAAAGGCAGTGCAATTCTTTGGTGATTTTGAACATCAAATGCATATCAACATTGCAAAAATCCTCAAGTTATGGCTGTTCTTTTAGCCTCCACTGGATGCCCTGTCGTCTAGCAACTTATAATGCAGTCTGCCTTCTGCACATAACTGGCTGCAAAAGAAAAGCACCCACCGAATCCACAGCAGTCCAGTTCCACAACGGGTTGACAGGCTTATTGTGGATCCTGGCAGCGTATTACAGGAGCATACAGGTGAGATTGCTAGGTGTTTGAAGAGGAGAGCAGCTTGATTGCTTGAGTGCCCAGCATGTTTGCCCGCCCATGCAAGCAATTTTTATGCTCTGCACAGGTGGTAAAAAACAACGTGTTGGAGTAACAGGAACAGGTGCAGTAAAACTATCCTTGCATACAAAAGAAAGCTGCCCACATTGGATACAGGAAAAAGGGTTAAGCACAAGACCATCTCACACACACACCTGAAAGTGCCGTTGATGTTGTAGGTGTACTGATCAACCTTCATGTCTTGGATCTCTGGCCTGTCCTGATTTCCAAAGCTATCAGAGTGCACGTAATGGATGTGGCTCATGTCGATCTGCATGCGAGTTCCAGGTAACCTTAATATACACAGCACAGATTCATAAAGCAGAAAGGATTCCTGACCCAAGCAATGAACAAAAATGGTATTTTTTTACCTTCAACCACTCACCGCATTGTCAAAGACCGACCACCATGGTGCGTCAAACTCAAGCTCGCCGTACGCACACTGCCAGTTTGGATCCTCCAACTCGGGGATGAATGGGATGGGAGGCCGCTCGTCAGGGGGCAAGGACCTGGAACCACAATTGCAAACATCAAATGAGAGAGAAATCCCTGGCGGCACTAATTAGGTGCAGAGGTAATTACGTGGGGGTAACGAAGGTGTTGGCTTAGGTAGGTGCAAACAGAACATGCGCAAGCTGCCTGGCTTTTATTGCCATACTTTCCCGGTTTACTTTAGTTACACAAAGGAGTGTTCACTGACAAATGAACATGTCGTGTGTGTAGAGCAGAAAAAATGTATGAGACCGCACACGTCCTGCACAGAGTAGAGCATGCACATGCTTACTTGGATCCAAAGAATAGCCACACAAAGCCACCCTTCTCTTCCACTGGATACGTTTCAACCAGCTGACGCTTGGGCAGGTGGTCCTGATCTGGACTGGATGGCACCTCACGCAACTTGCCTGATGAGCACACAATAGAAAATAAATACAGTGAGATGTCAAGATTTTCACAACATCATAAAAAGACACGCCACCTGAAACTAGCTCACGCTTCTGTGTAGTGGCAAGCACCTGCTTTCCTTGCTTGATTTCAAGGTTCAAAAGGAAGAAGAAGCACACACGCATGACAACGGGCAGATTTGTAGCAAACACCAAAGCCTTAGCAAAACTCGCAACAAGCGTTTCACATGCTTTTACTTCCACCCAACCCCACAGGATGGGCAAACAGCAAATTTATGTCAAGCTTCCCCAGTCAAGCGATAAAACAGCAATTAGTTATAACAGTTTATAAAGAAGCTGCCGCATTCCTTTCCCAAGGAAATCATCCAGATCATGCTCTTACACAGCATGAAAGCTGTGAAAAGTGGCCTGCACCTTCAGTGTCAAAGGACCGGCCGTGATGCGGGCCCACCAAACAAAGCTGTGATGCGGGCACACCAAACAAAGCTGTGATGCGGGCACACCAAACAAAGCTGTGATGCAGGCCCACCAAACAAAGCTGTGATACGGGCACACCAAACAAAGCTGTGATGCGGGCACACCAAACAAAACTGTGATACAGGCCCACCAAACAAAGCTGTGATACGGGCACACCAAACAAAGCCGTGAAAAGTGGCACCTTCAGTGTCAAAGGCCCAGCCGTGATACGGGCACACCAAACAGGTGTGAGCGCTGCCGTCTGCTGTGGTCACGTCCCTGACCCAGCCCTGTCCCAGTGGAGCACCGCGGTGAGGGCACACGTTGTCAAGAGCATGCACAAACCCTGTCAGGTGTGCGTCAGTAACAAAGGCAGCTTGAACATGTTTTGTCAAGAGCGTATCAACACGTGCAGAAAACTCTGGCAAACTAATAGCCCAGAAAAATGTCGAGCATTTTGTGATTAAAATTTATGTGCGAGTTTGTAACAAAAATAACACAGGGGTAGCGTGCACACCGCTGATGATGTTGCCTATTAACAACATGTAATATTCCAGCTAAGCCGTGCCTTTGTAAGACTTGTCTTTACAACAAAGACGACAAACCTCGTTCACTCCCCTCTTGCCCAAGCCTCCTTTAAGCACACCCTCACCATCATCATCACGCAGCAGCGCAACGGTGCGGCCCAGCATCTTGACCTCTTTGGGCTGATTCACCTCGAGGTCCTGCGATAAGGCGGCTGCGTACCAGAAGTTGCGCAGATAGTTGCGGCGTTGCTGGAGCTGCAGATCACGATTTTTGCCTGAAATGGGGCTGGTGACCCTGTGCGTGTGCAAGTGTGCACGGATGAGTGTGCAAGAGTTTAAGTTGGGTCGAGATTAAATGGGTGGATAAGGGGAGTTGGCTTTTGCAGAGAATGTATCAGGAAGGTATTAAAACTTCTGAGACCAAGGGAACAAAGGGGAGGGCTAAATAGAGCAGCCAATGCGCACAATGCCATCTTTAAAACATGGCAGTTGTTAGAAAGGTAGCCACTGTTTAAGCTTATATAAAGGCATTCGCAAATCACTCTTTTAGCTTACAAGAAGGACACAAATCACCTTGAATCGCTGGGTGTCTGTAATGTGGGGCTCTGCTTGACAGGTGTTGCCAGGCGGCTCCTGTTGCCACTTTTGTCAGCAGGCTTCTGTGCACAACAAGCAGCACAGGAGCGCTTGATCATTCACTGAGCACGCACAAAATCCGTGGCACTTCTTGATACATCCACACCATTCAATGAGAAGTCAGGTTGTCGAGCACATCCTGCACTCGTTGAGATCAAGTCAGCAAGCAGGAGAGGCCTGTTGTTAGGCCTAATAAACAGAAAAGTCACTCGAAATGCCTTTTTCTCGAACAGGTCACTCCATCCCAAAACAAGCACGCTACTTCAGTGAATTTTACTAGCACAAATACATCACCCATTACCCAGTCTCCTTCCTTAGGCAGGCCTACCTGGCCATCCTGTTTGTTCACCGCTGGCTGCTCAATGACGCCGGCACCACCCCCTTTTGACCCCATTGAAGAACCATTACTTTGTTGGCTTGTGCCACTTTTACCATCAGCAGTGCTCGCGGCCCTGCTGGTGACATGTGCGCTGGCGTGAGCAGCGGTAGGCTTGAACCCACGGAGCAGGCTGTAGATAGCGCGCTTGGCTCCGTTGAGGCTCAAAGGCATGAGCTGCTTTGGTATGGTGGAAGTGTGCTGTATGGTTTTGGCCTGCAGTGCGTGTGCATATACAGGGCGAAGGCTGTTTCAAACCCTGCTTTTGGTTGCCTTTGGACTGCAATCGACTCTGCAATCTCATCCCTCACCGCAATACGAGGGCTGTTGGGGTTCTGGGCCAGGATACGAGACACTGTCTGAGCCTCTACCTGCAGAGACAAATCATTGCACAAGCTTTTTCAGTACTGTAGCAAACAGGTGCAGCCATCAGGACACCCTTTCATCTATGTCGGCAACATTTGGTGGATCCCACCAATGATGCTTAATAGGAAGACCAGAATATGAAGCAAGGAATTGGCTGCCAAGCCGTCATGCATGTGCACGTGCGCACGTACCAAGTACAACACAATCCAGGTCACTGCCGCAATGGCAAGGTCTGCCACATAGAGGGGGCTGTGTGTGTATGAATGTAGGTTTGTTGGAAGAGATGCCACGCCTCCCTGACCTGCAGAAGCCTGCAGATCAATGATTGAGCAAACTGCTTTGTAAGTTTTTCGCTTGCCGCCATGATCTACAGATGTTGTAGTAGAGGTGCAATTTGTGACAACAAAAAAAGTTTGAGCGTGCATTGAGGAAAGAGTCCTTCATTTGGCTCTTCAACCTATCCAGTTGTAGCAAAACAAAACACACCATGATGAGGACGTGGACCAGCTCAGTGAGGAAGCCTGCACCAACGGCTATCACCAGGCTCCGCAGCAGTGGCTCAAAAAAGGGGACCTGTTTTTTGTTTGAGACGAGCGAATCAGAACGGGGGGCTGGCTGTGCTGCTTATTGGTAGTGTACTACTATGCTTAACGACGACAATATGCAAAAGGAGGCGGCATTGTTCATCAAGTACACACCTCCTCATCCACGTTGCGTGCGACAGGGTAGTTGTACTGAAGACGGGAGGGGATTGGTGTTGGCTGACCCTGTGATGGCTGCTCTTTGTCAGTTGATGTGGTAGGTGGTACTGTTGGGCCTTCATTCGGGCTGCTGTTTTTGTCCCGATCCTGAAAGTGGGTTGGTCGCAGGCGGGAGAGGGAATAGGTAGCACAAACCAATGTAAAATTTTGTATGATGATGAACGAATGAACCAAAATATGAGCCACAATCGTTTTGATCTGGCACGGCAATCCCGACTCATGATGATACCTCGAATGCATTCAAATGCGAGTAAACAGGACGTGATGTCGGTTTGGCCGGCAGCAGAGGACGGAGGCGGGAAGAAGGAAGCCAAACTCTGCTCTGGAGCTTGTGGGCCATCATCATTGTCTGGTACAAATTAATAAATATGCTACAATAAATTTAAAACAATATCCTTCAATTATAGTCGCTTTATTTCTAATGGCAAAAAGGTTGAGCAGCCATGCCAGGCTGGAGGCCTTTGTAACAAACTAAACTAAACTAATGGCGAAAAATTGACAAGTCCTTCTGTTTAACAGAAAAACTATTGGGACCTATGACACATTACTTCTGTACCGAGGTCCTCAAATAGTTGCTTGTACAGATAACCCTTGTATGGATAACACTTCGACCAACGCCACCCTTCTGGAACTACTTCCACACGATGTTGCCATAGTACATCAGTGCGGGCACTCCTCGCACCTGCAGACAAAGACATGCAGCGGGAGGAAAAGATGTGTGAATTAGAAAGCTTTTGTAATACTGGTCCGACAAGATGAAAAGCTTGCAAATGCCTTCAAGAGTGTGCACTCTGTGAACTTTGCTGCTAAACTTGTCCATACCAGACGTGCCCTTCCCAGTATTGTTATCAACTCTCATCAGGAGCCGGTTTCAGGCCAAGCCTGCAACCCTCTTGATCCCCATTGCTTTCCCCTTTCATTTTCACGGTGGAGGAGCTTTACGGTACTCGGTACCAAAGTGACTCCTTTTCCTTAACTAATGTGGGGAGTGGTTTTCACTGCCTGCGTAGAATTTTCTATTTTTTTCCTTCAAGAAAGCTACCCACTTCCAAGTCAATGAGTGGCCCTTCAATAAGCTGCAGTTCCTTCAGCCCTTTGTCCTCATTCATGTGCACCAAGGCACGCTGTTGGTCAGCGCGCCGTGTGGCCAACAACTTTTCCGTAGCGTTTCCTTGCAGCACCTGGGCGCGCGCGTGGTGTGTGTGTGCGCGTGCATATGAGTGTTGTGTGTGTGTCTGTGTGCTTGTGTGTGTGTCTGTGTGTGTTTGTGTGTGTGTGCGTGTGTGTTTTTGTGTGTCTGTGTGTGTGTGTTTGTGTGTGTATGTGTGAGAGAAAGAGAGAGAGAGAGAGAGAGAGAGAGAGAGAGAGAGAGAGGTTCAAGTGCCTATGAAGTTGCTTGGGCTGAGAGCTGAGAGCCCAAAAAGTTAGTAGACAAGCTAAGTTATTCGTGACAACGCATATAACCTAGCTCTGCTCAGAAACAGCAAAACGAATATGAACGAACAAGGTATGTTGGCGCTCTAAGCATTTGGCATATGGCGTACAAGGTGAGGCGAGGTAAAACCAATCAAGCTGTGCGACTAAGGTGAGCCCACCTGGTTGACCACGATCTTGTTCACTGGGATAGAGTCCTTCCGCAAGGCATCTGCTAGCCGGCTGCTCTCTGATGCAGCCATCATCGTGGGGATGGTGACGATCACAAACTCGGTCGTGTCTTTGTTTCGGAACATATCACGCGCCTCAGCCATACGCTCCTGCGCAGGATGTCACATAGGAATGCATTTAATGACGTGCGCCAGCAAAATATCACATCAATGAGTGCCTAAAAGCAGGCCTGCCAAGGGATGGCGGCATTCCTGTGTATCTGCTGTATAACCTACTGCTAGGCTCCCAGTTTTCTATCACAGAGTTTTCCCACCCTAGTGGTTATCTGTGTGTGTATGTGTGTGTGTGTGTGTGTGTGCGCGTGCGTGCGTGCGTGCATGCGTGTGTGTGTGTGTGTGTGTTGTGTGTGTGTGTGTGTGTGTGTGTGTGTGTGTGCGGGATTGCCTAGTCTGTATCCAGGCTCGTGGTCGCCACAAAAGTGTCCATGCACCCGTGACCTCAGCGTATAACTTTTACCAATGTGTCTAGGCACCCGTGATTTCAGTGAAAGAGCTTTTGTTGAAGTGTCCATGCATCCATGATCTCAGTGTCAAAATTACACAAAAACAGTGTACCTATGTACCCATGACCTCAGTGTAAACATTTCCATCAAAAACACTGGCATGTGTATTCATGAAGCATGATATAGTGTGGGTGTCATCCACCAGAAACCTACACTGCGCTATAGGGCAGCACAATGACACAGCAGATGCGCCTTTGCGTGGATTCCATCCATCAACAGCCTAGCAAGGCGTAGCACAATAAAAACACAGCAGGAGCACCTTCAGCTCTTCCAGCTTGGCGACTGCAGGGTCCTTTTCCTCCTTCCCGGTGAAAAACGATTTGACGGCATTCAGGGAGAGCTTTTGGCGCAAGCGGACCTGCGGTGGCGTTGTTGCAGTTGTGCATGCATGAGGAGACAGGTTTGATTTATATCCCTTCTCTGTAAGGACGCTCTTGTTGAATTTGTATGTATACCGAACCCTTTTGCTTAGGATTTCAGTTGCTACACATCTTCCTGAATTAACTAAGTCTTCTTGTACAATTATGCGAACGTATTCATACGGAATAAGCAAACCGACAGCAAATATGCAGCGTAGTGTGAACACATAAAGCGTAAAAGTTTGAGAGCAGCAGCACCGCTATAGCACTCCCGCATCGGCCATCTGATAACAGAGTACCAAAACACTTCTCATCACTTAGTCTTCTACTTGAGTGCACTTGTTTGTCTTCCTCGTTTGTCTGCTTAAGAACAGTTTTCTGAAGCACACACTTGTTTATCTTACGATTGTGTGCTAAAAACGCAAAAAACACTGTTCGTCTGCCAAGACTCATGAGCAGGGCTGGCCAGAACCATATATATGTCCGGTGTATAGGCATTATTTTTGGCAGGGAAATCACCAAGTATGCGTTCATATACGGTGTGTGTAACCAATTATGGCCGACCCTAATAATGAGGGCACAGGCAAAATCAGGCTGGAGCTCCTAGTCAGAGGCAAACGAGCTACTACAAGATCAGAGTGACCTTCAGTCAATGTAGCTGCAAAGCGTATAAAAGGCTCAGCATGCAAGTAAAAAAGGCTCTGCCAGAGATAGCTGAGATCCCCTCCATGTTGTACCACGCTATGCTGCACATAAAGGGTTGGCCAGAATCGTATGTATACACCGTATATGACCGTATATTTGGTGATTTCCCTGCCAAAAATACCGTACATACACCGTATATACATGGTTCTGGCCAACCCTATGTATATAGCATGTTACACTGTGATGCGCTGTGATGAAGCATGCACAACCTTGTCGTGCCATGCTGCATGCAGCATACAATACCACATTATATCATGTGCGCCTACCATTGTGCCGACAGTGACAAACGTGTAGGCTGTGCTGTAGCAAGTGATGCCACATTGTGCCATGTGCACCTACCAGCTTGCCAATAGTGGCGTCTAGGCTATGCTGCAGCATGCTACACCATGCTGTGCACCTACCAGCTTGCCGATGGTGACGTCTAGGAAGTCTGGGAGGGTCAGGAGTCTGAGGGTGTGGCCCGTGGGTGCTGTGTCAAATATGATGCGCTTGAAGTGCGAGTACTCTGGGTTCTTCAAGAATTGGACCACCTGAATAGAGCGGCAGAAGGTACACGCAGGTTTAGATCATTCCTTAACGTGCAAATAATCTGGAAGTATCAGGGAGTAGGAGAGACACACACACACACAAACACATTGGTCCGTAGGTCCTCGTGCCTTGCAAGCCAGGTTATTAGCAACAGCAGGCCTTGGTTCTTTGTTCCTGAGTCTTGCATTTTTCAGTCTGGGCTCTAACACACGCATGTCAGTCTTCAGCAGTAGGGAAAGGAAGCCTCAATTTAGTCACCGAAGCAAACTGGCCCTTTTGTACCAATGAGTTATGATAAGGACCGCAAGCCTACAGTGGATGTGACCCCATTCATTAAGGTAACACGCACACGCACTCATACACACACACGGGGCGGGGGGGGGGGGGGGGGGGGGGGGGGGGGGGGGGCGGGGGGGGGGGGGGGGGGGGGGGGCGGGGGGGGGGGGGCGGGGACGGGGCCG
>Ga0307963_1003932_pt1 | contig 11841 bp, 14 predicted proteins | sample OrgLakmetagen594_FD_201829 | JGI IMG/M metagenome (GOLD analysis project Ga0307963, IMG submission 201829) | Saline water microbial communities from Organic Lake, Antarctica - #594 | ecosystem: Environmental > Aquatic > Non-marine Saline and Alkaline > Saline | place: Antarctica: Organic Lake...
CATCCACACGTCGCTGCAACTCAAACCGCAGGTGTGCGCCTCTTGCTGCTCAGCCTACACACGAGAAGGTCAAGAGGGTAAAGCATTCTGTGTTTGTATCAGGCTTGCAACTCCAAAGCATCGACTGCATCCACACGTCGCTGCAACTCAAACCGCAGGTGTGCGCCTCTTGCTGCTCAGCCTACACACGAGAAGGTCAAGAGGGTAAAGCATTCTGTGTTTGTATCAGGCTTGCAACTCCAAAGCATCGACTGAATCCACACATCGCTGCTGCTCAAATCGCACGTGTGCGCCTCTTGCTGCTCAGCCTACACACGACAAGGTCAAGAGGGCGAAGCTTTTTGAATTTTACTAAGGCTCGCCACTCTGAAAAGTGCCTAAGGCGGCTGCGGCTGAAAATGAAGGTGTGTGCCCTCTTTCTGCTCAGTCTATAATCACCAAGAGTATGAGGATGTAAGCATAGCATACAAAGCATGCAAGTTATAATTAAGGCTTGCATCCAAGATCAGAGATGTGCGGCCTGTTCTGTTCTTTACTCAAGCCTTTTATCAATTAAAAGCGTGCCATGCAGCTCTGATTGTTAGATTAGATAGTGTCACTGCCTCCTACCTGCAAGGCGTGCACGAACGCAGATCAGAACATCATGCAATTTAACAGGGCAGTGCACGCAGCTTTGACACTCTCAAATTAAGCAGTCAGACATTTTTAGATAGTGTCACTGCCTCCTACCTGCAACGTGTGCACAAACGCAGATCAGAGCATGATGCAATAAACAGGGCAGTGCACGCAGCTTTGACACTCTCAAACTAAGCAGTCAGATATTGTAAGATAGTGTCACTTCCTCCTACCTGCAACGTGTGCACAAACGCAGATCAGAGCATGATGCAATTGAACAGGGCAGTGCACGCAGCCTTAACACTCTCAAACTAAGCAGTCAGATATCCTTAGATAGTGTCACTTCCCCCTACCTGCAACATGTGCACAAACGCAGATCAGAACATCATGCAATTGAGCAGGGCAGTACACGCAGCTTTGACATTCTCATACTAAGGAGTCAGATCTGTAAAGACAGTGTCACTGCCCCCCACCTGCAGCGTGCGCTCAAGCACGTCTCGCTCAAACACAGCACAGGCCAGCTGTGACTCCAGACCCTTGGCAACTCGGGTGGACGTCTCAAGCTGGTTGCTGGTGTCTTGCAGGGTCCTGAGCGTGTGCTCGTGTGTCCAAATGTGCATGTGAGTGTGTGTGTGTGTACAATGTTTGCATGGACTATGTATGGTTGCTTGAAAGCCTGGACTTGTCAAGTTTTGAACTTGTGCATGGGTACTGAATCAGTAGTACTGATGGTTGCTTGTGTCATGCAGGTTCCTGAGAGTGTATGAGTCAGTGTGTACTTGTGGGTAGACCATTGTCTGTCTAGAGACCCCTTCTGTGTCTTGCAAAGTGGTTTGTCTATGAAAAAATGCATTACAACTTGCGATACAAGCTAGCAAAGACTGCTTTACTTTCCGTCAAGCAAGGGATCGTGGGGTTGGCAATCAATTGTGTGGCTCCTGTATAACAGGCATGCTGTGTCTGCTAGAATGGTTTGACTTGCTTATAGGTGCAGGTTTGCTGCTGCTGATAAGCATGCTTGCAGTGCCAATATCTGCTGCAACAGAACACCATGCTGGAATCATGAAGCATGTGCACTTTGGTCAGGCCCACGCAAAGGCCTGCAAAGAGCAGGACCCACACCTACATCCACACCTGCATCCTAGCGGACTCCCTCCAGCAAGCACACCCACCTGGCCAGATCTTCCATTGCTGCGTCAGCCTCGTGCTGTTTGGCTCCCCGCTCTTTCAGCAGAGGGTTTGGATGCAGCAGCTGCTGCTGTGCTGCGCTGTGCACGCTGTGCGGCGAGCGGCAGCAGTGGCCAGGGGAGAGAAGCGCAGCAGAGCAGGGAGGCGGTGAGGTGCTGCTGTGAAAAGGGGGGGCAGGTAAAGAATGTCCTTGTTGGTTGGAGTGATTGTTGCTGGATGGAGGAGGGGAATGGCGTGGGCTGCAGACGGGAGGGGAGGGGAGATGGAGGAGGGGGCCTGAGGAAATGTTGAGAGCTGCAGGCTGGGCTACACAAGGTTTGGGTTGGCCTCTTTGGAGGTCTGTTTGGGGGTCTTTGGTCTGGTCTCTGCTGAGGATGAGGTCTTCACGGAAGGCGCGGTGTGTGCGCGGCTTGGGCTGAGGCTGTGAATGTGGCTGTGGCTGTGCACTTGGTGGGGCGTGGGGATGAGAGCGGGTTTGAGGCCTGAAGTTGTGAGAGGAGGGGGAGAAGGGGCTTGTAGGTTGTAGGGGCAGACAGCAATGCTTAAAATTTCATACGAAAGTTCTTTTTTACACCTGATCGCAGCATTGAACATACATATATACGTGATGGGTCTCATGGGAAAGAGATGGGCCTGTTGAATGTGGTTGGTCTGCGGGATTGAGCTGTGGGATGGTTGGTAGGATGGTAGGGTGATGAACTGGATTACTGCAGCCCAACAAGTTGCAGGCTTGCTCTTGGGCAATAAAAACAAGCATTCCGTCCTGTAAGCACAGGCCGCCCAACGCGTGCATGCAGGTCGTGTGGAACTATCCAAAGCTCACGACCTGATGAAAAGCGCAGATCAATAGATTTGAAGGTGGGCTCCTGACCTAAATCAAATCTGCCTACCGTTGATCACAAGAAGCCGCTGACACGTCATTGGCCCGCCTGTCCTGCCACTCCTGGTTGTGGTGGTGCTGCTGCTGGTTGTGGTGCTGTTGCACAGGGAGGGTGTGTGTGTGGGAGGCGGTTTGTGGCTGTGTTGAGAGGGAGGGTGAAGACAGCCAGTCTACTGGTGGCGGTAGTCTACTTGGTGAAGACGGCTTGTCAATGGGTGAGGGTAGTCTGGCTGGTGGAGGAGGCAGCCTGTCTGCTGACGACTGTGGCCTGTCTGTGGGCTGGCGATGAGGAGAATGGTGCACCGTGTGGTGGTCGGCGTAGAATGTGGAGCACCTGAGGAACGACCGACCATGTTTTTTAAATGAGCGAGTTGTGGGTTGGTGAAGAGGCGGGTTGTACACTGCGTGGCGGTCGGCTTATAGTGTAGAGCACCTGTGAGAAGACCGCTGCTTTCAAACGAACAAGTTTGTACCTGCGCTGCTATCTTGTCCAGTGTGTGTGTGTACGCAAGTGTATGTATGTATGTGTATGTAAACATACATGTGTGTGTTGCTCATGAGCGACCACCCTACCTGTGTTGTGCCGCATCCTCTTCTCTGCCTCTACCTCCAGACACAGGTTCTGCCTGAGCAGCGAGTCCGTCGAGATTGCATTTCAGGTTGTGGTGGTGGACATGGGGGTGGGAGGCTGAGGTGGAGCTGTGACGGGCAGCAGCGACAGCTGACGCATGTCGAGGGGGAGAAAGGGTGGACATGCGTTGACTGTGATGTGTGGCAGCCGCGGCTGTGGCTTGTCGAGGGGGAGAAAGCATGGAGGCATGTGGGCTGTGGGGTGGTGTGGCTGCAGCAACAGCGGGGGCGGGTTGAGAGGGAGAAAAGGTGGAAGCACGTGGGCTGTGGTGTGGTGTGGCTGCAGCAGCAGCAGGGGCAGGATGAGAGGGAGAAAGGGTGGACTTGCGGGGGCTGTGGTGTGTGGCAGCGCCGGCAGTGGTTTGCTGCCGGGAGGGAGAAAGGATGGATGAGAGGGCTCGCAGGGGTCTTGGGCGTGCGTGGTGTGGGAGTGAATGAATTCCAGGGGAAGCAGGCTCCTGGCGCCCTTGCTGCTGCTGCTCATGTTGTTGTTGTTGTTGTTGTTGTTGTTGTTGTTGTTGTTGTTGTTGTTGTTGTTGTTGTTGTTGTTGCGGCGGCTGCTGCTGGTGTTGCTGTCGCAGGGTGATGTTGGTGGCGGCCTTGGGGGGAGCCACTGGCGTGTGAGAAGTGGGAGAGGAGTTGATGGATGATCTGGCATGCACGCCTGCCCAGATCGCCCCCCGCCCTGTGCGTTGGCGAATGGCAAGAACTGAGTTGCACTGGACGCTAGATGCTTGAATACCATCCTTGCCAGTAACAGCAATAACAGCCCTGATCTTAATGGCACTGGACGCTAGATGCTTGAATACCATCCTTACCAGTAATTGCAATAATAGCCCTGATTTTAATGGCACTGGACGCTTGATGCTTGAATACCATCCTTACCAGTAATTGCAATAACAGCCCTGATCTTAATGGCACTGGACGCTAGATGCTTGATTACCATCCTTACCAGTAATTGGAATAATAGCCCTGATCTTAATGGCACTGGCTATATTTTTACGTCGATACTGCAGCCTCTGCGGTACAAATTGCTAAATCTTGCTGAGAAGTGTAGAGCGCAGTAGGCTCTGCAAAAGTTGGGGGTGTTATCCCACAAAGACTAATTTCAAAATCACTTCTTCTGCCCAGAACTCTTCCATCAGAAAAAGGAATTGAACAGTACAAGTGCACAGGATAATGTGCCAAGACACTGCAATTATCGTACGCACGGACCAAGCGTCAGCAAACACAGGAAGAGAGGAACAAGGGGTGTGTCAATACGCAAGCACAAACACAAATACAACCCACACACACATACACACACGAGCATAATTAAACCTCACACCTGGTGTAAGATGGTGCAAGAACTGATCTGGGCCCCTGGGTGGCGACAAGCTGTGCGCTGCAGTCGTCGCTACCGTAGGGCTGCGTCTTGGAGGGGAGGAGAGGAGGGGAGCCTCAGGGTAAATCTGGGCGGAGCGGGGTTGAGCACCTGCGCTTTGAGCCTGGGCAGAGCTGGGTCGGCCATGCTGGGCTGCACGTGCTGGACTGCAAGCACCCAGGCCTTGTGTGCGCTCTCTTGCTATGGTATCTCTGGAAAGGGAGGGGCCAGCGGATGAAGGCCGTGTGTGTGTCGCCAGGAGCGTACCTGCTGCTGATGTTGTGCTCCCTGGCGGCCGTGCTGTGGAACCTAAAGAAGAGTGGGCTGGCAACACAGAGGGACCGGCAGACACAGAGGGCCGTGGGTGTGCACCTGCTGCTGCTGCTCCCCCTGATGATGGAGGACGTGCTGCAGAGGCTACAGACGTAGAGTGGTAGGGCGGCGACATAGAGGAGGGGCCAACTGGCGAGGGCCTGGGATGTGCAGGGGAACCGGCTCCTTCTGTACCAGCGCTGCGTGCGGGCACTGTCGCATACGATGGGTGAGGGGAAGGGCTGGGGGGCGGAGACGTGCGTGCAATGTTGTTTGAAGCGGGTGGGGGGAAGAACCAGGGCAAGGTGCTGCCGGAAGGAAAGGGAGCTGCTGGCAGATTAAGCTGGGGGCGGATGGGGGATGAGGGGTGGGGTTGGGGTTGGGGGCGTGAGTCTGGAGGAGGGGGGGTGGGGGAGATGGTAGTGGCAGAGACACTTGGGCGGGGCACCGACCAAGATATGCCTCCAGAGGCTTTTGTTGTCTGCTGTCTGGGGCTCTGTCGTTCCTGCTTACCGTAGCGCTGCTCTTGCTCAAATGGCTGCTGTAGGTGCGGTTGCTGATTGCGTGGCTGTTGCTGCTGCTGCTGCTGCTGCGGCGGTGGATGCTGCTGCTGATGTGGCTGCTTGGTTTGTGACTGCTGTGACTGTGACTGCAGCTGAGGTGCCGGTGGCCTCTGCTCTAGCAGCCTCTGCCGCTGCTGGGAATGAGGACGTGACACGGCCGCACTCAAACTCTGCAACAGGCTGGCAGTGCTCATGCCTGTCAGGCTTCTGCTGCTGCTGTCTGTTGCTTTGCTCGAACCGTCAGTGCCCATATTAGTCAGACCACCACTGCTGGCGTTGCTGCTGCTGCCGCTGCTGCGGTGGGTGCCCCTTTCTGAGCCACTTATCTTTTCGTTTGACGAAGCCCTGCCCTGTTGCTCTGCCAGCACCACATGTGCTTCCTCCTCCTGGGATTCGTAAACAATTGGCAGCGGCCACTTGGACGCTGCATCAAAGCGCGGGAGGACGTCCCCGCTTCCTGTGCTTGACTCAGAGCCACTGCTCCCTGCCACTGCAGCAGTGCTCCCAGCCAGCACTGAGCCGCTCCCTGCTCTCGACACAGAGCCTAAACTGCCAGCACCCGACTCGGAGCTGCCTCCTGCGCCTGGAGTGGAGGGCGTGTGTGCAGCTGGCGGTGCTTGTGCCTGCTGCTTATGGGTTGAGAGTAGGTCGTAAGAGGGCTTGGGATGAGGCAGGTTTTTCAAGGTCGTGGCCTCTGTGCTGCCATCTTGTTTGCCCATTTCGAGGTCCTGCTGGCTGATGTGCCTGACACCTGATGGGCGCCAAGCTGGCTGCTTCTCTAGCAGATCTTGTAGCCATTGAGGTGTCTGTCCAGGGCCTGAGCTTTGTGCTGCGCCTGGCGGTGCGGTGCTTGAGGAGTGCGGGGGTGGAAGAAGAGGAGGAGGAGGAGGAGGTGATTTTGGCTGGTAGGTAAAGGTGGCTGTGCAGAGGGGGGGTGGAATCCATACGCACGTGATCGGCTCAGGGTGCTGCATGCGCATGTACATCATGCGTGCATGTGGCGAGGAGGGGGGAGTAGGCGAGCCCAGCATCTCTCTTTGCTTCTGGTGGTATCGGTGTGCTAAGGGGTGGTGGTCAGGGTAGATGGGGTACACCTGGTGTGGTCAGTGGAATGGGAAAAGTAAATTGTCAGGGGTTACTACACAAGAGTATGGGTGCACCTGGTGTGGTCAGTGGTATGGGGAAATTAAGGGTCTAGCTGGTTGCAGCTGCACGAGAGCGTGGGGTACACCCGGTGTGGTCAGTGGTGTGAGGAAGGCATAGTTCAGCAGAGGCTTTTACAGGGTGCAGTCACAAACTGGATGATTGGGATGCACTTTGTGAGGCACGATTGAAGGAGGGGTTATGGTGATCAGTGGTGCACTTGTAGGGGCGTGCTCATCCCTTCCCTATAACTTAACTTTAATTCCCACTGCACACCTGGCGCTCCTTCATCCCTTACATTGCCAATTAGAGGAGGCCTGTCTACGCGGGGTGAATTGTGTAACTGCTTGTGATCAGGGGATCTGGAGCACACACGCATACGCATAAACACACACATATCACAGATGTGAATGACAACAAACCCCTGAATGGCAAACCCCTATGGCACCCCCTAAACAGAAATCACCTGATGGTGTACGCTCTGTGCATTCAGGGGGGTGACGTCAGCAGCGTACATGCGCGCCTCCTGCTCCGCTTCGGCCTCCGTTTGGTCATCTGTCAGCATGTTCGCTCGTGCGGTGTGTGCGTAAGTCCCTGGTGCACTGTCTGCAGTGCGCAGCGCTGTTCCTACCCGCACAGGCGTGGTGGTGTATGACTGGATCGCCCCGTTTGCACTCTCTGTGTGAACCTCTCTGTTCGCTCCCTCTGCCTCGCCCTCAAGACCACATCCCTGTTGCTGCTGCTGGGCACGCAGCCCTTTTTGTGGGGGGGAATGCGTGCATGTGTGGGCGTGGGCGTGTGTGTGCGCCTCAGCTGCTGCTGCTGCTTGGGCCTGCACGCTGCGTGCACGTGCCTGTGCCTCAGCACGCTTACGTGCAAGGGATTCATCAGCTGCCACTGCGCGCGCGTGCGCTAGCATTTTTTCTTGCAGGCGTGCTTCAACGTGCGCACGGGCCTGCAGGCAGACAGCCACGCAAGCACAAGCCTGATGAGGAACACAACACACGTGCTCACCACACGCTTGCAAGCTTATCAATGCACAAGTGCACATGCGTAACACATTTGCAAACAGGCATTTGTCACACAAGCACCTAGCACATACACATACAGAGTGTCAATAAGTGCAAAGCTTTGTAAGTTACGGGCAGATGAGTAGCACCCCAGGCAGAGCTAGGTGAAAATGCAGGTGCATCCTCTGTGTTTTATAAGCGTGTTTGTCATAACTCTTTTTTTCTCTCTTTTCCCCCCTCTTTCCCCCCCTCTTTTCCCCCTTTTTTTTTGTATTCTTGTTTCCTCTCAGCTTGTTTTCAGCCTCGAAGTAGGGAGTTTGCTATTTCCTCTTGACCTATAAAACACGCCAAAAACTAAAAAACATTTATCAGATTTGCGTGCTCTGCGGCGACATGAGTGTAGAGAGCAACTTTAATGCTCCCAAGTACTGTGCCCTCAATGCGCAACGCAGCACAGACCACAGATGGCAAACACATAGATGACAGATGGCAAACGCACAGATCACAGATGGCAAATGTATAGATCACAGATGGCAAACACACAGATTGCAGACGGCAAACGCACAGATCACAGATGGCAAACACACAGATCACAGATGGCAAACATACAGATCACAGATGGCAAACGTACAGATCACAGATGTCAAATGCACAGAACCCATCATTTATATGATGCAAAACAGTGTACACAGCACACTTTTGTCACTAATACGCACAGCACCAACCAACCTGCAGCTGCTCCCCCTCTGCCTGCTGCAGCTGGGCCTGCTCTGCACCAGCCCGTGCTTGCGCAGCAGCAACGGCACGTGCATCTGCACGCGCATGCTCCTCCTGCTGCTGCTCCACCTGCACCGCCACCAGCATTTGTGCGGCAGCCACAGCTGCTGCGTGTGCGTGGGCCTCCTGCTGCCTACGCTCCTCTTTTCCTGCAGCCTGTATACTGATGCTGTGTGCATGCTGGCGCGCCTCCTCTCGCATTTGCTCCTCTTTTGCTGCCTGCACGCTTGCTGCAACATGTCCACCTCTGTTGCCACCACCTCCAGCAGCACTGTATTGGCTATCTCTGTTGTCGATTTCATCGACCCACCTCCTCAGTTGCTCCCCACACCCTCCACCCATCACAGCAGCCGCTTTTGTGGGTGATCCAGCCTCACAACTGCGCGTGTGTGCGTTCGTGTGTGTGTGTGTGTGTGTGTGTGTGTGTGTGTGTGTGTGTGTGTGTGTGTGTGTGCGCGCGCGTGTGTGTGTGTGTGTGTGTGTGTGTGTGTGTGTGCGCGCGCGTGTGTTTGTGTGTGTGTGTGTGTGTGTGTGTGTGTGTGTGTGTGTGTGTGTGTGTGTGTATGTATGTGTGAAGGGGGGGCAGGCACATTTGGCAAATCTTGGATGATGATGCCTGCACATAATTATGAGTGTGGTCGTACGCTATCAGCTATGAGCATATAGTGGGGTGTATGCTGTTGGTCGACATGATCTGTAGTTTGCAGTACGTCTGTGATGCCTGCAATCATGCATGCCTGTGTTTGAAAGTGTGTGTGCGTGCATGCGTGTGTGTGTATGCGTGTCTGTGTGTGCGCGCACGCACGTGTGCAATTTCATCCATGTGTGCTACAGAATACGTCTATGATTTCTGTGACCAAGCGTGCGCATATTTCAACGAATGCATACTTAGTGCCCTCTCACACCTGCGTGCCTCCTTGCGTGCAGCTGACCTCTGAGCCTCTGCATGCGTGCGTGCCCACGCCTCCGCTTCCAATTGTGCCTGAGGAGTGGCCACGCACCTCCTGCTGCTGCCTTGAGACCTCATACCTCCGTGGGGGCCCCCGCCATTGCTGCTGGGGTCCCTGGCACTCAGGCTACCTATCGGGAATTCTAAGCCGTTGATGCTGCGGGGCCTTTGCTGATGGCAGTTGCCTGCGCTGCTTGGTCGATCGCCTGTGAGCCTGCTGCTGCTGCTGCTGCTGCGGCTGGCGGTGTGGGGTGGTGGGTGGTCTGAGAGGAGGCTGGTGGGGTGTGGTGCGTGGTTTGCAGTGCTGGGTTGGTCACGTGGTATGAGCTTGCTGCTACTTTGTCTGGCAGTAGTGGGTGGTGGATGATTTGAAATGCTGTGAGCGAGGCCTTGTGAGTCAGGGGGTCCATGAACCGTGTGGTTGTAGGCTCTGTTGCTATCATCCCTGTCCACGTTTGCGGTGTTGCCAGGGCTGCAGGCCCTGTTACTGGAGCCACGGTTGTCGGTGCTGGTGGTGTGAGCATAAGGGGAGGCAGTGGCGGTGGTGCTGTTGTGGCCCTGGGCCTGCCATATGAGGGGAGCCACGACCTTGCTGGGTCGCACCGCCACATCTGTTTCGTGTGATGGAGCGGCTGTGCTCTGCGTTGCTGGTGGTGCTGCTGGCGCTGCTGCTGTTGTTGTGGGTGTGAGCTGGGGTGGTGGTGGTGGTGGCAGCACAGGAGCAGGCTGCGCTGGCAGTGCTGCTGCTGCTGCTGCTGCTGCTGCTGGAAAGGGTGCGAGTGGCAGAGAGGGTCGTGGCTCTTGGTTTGGGTGCACCAGTGTAGTAGGCAAATATTCTAGCTGGGATGAGGGCAGTTGTGGTGCTACGGCGGCTGCTCCTGTCGTAGCCCTCGCTCCTGCTGCTCCTGCCACTGCTGTTGCTGCTGCTTCTGATGCTCCTGGCATTGCAGTTGTTTTTGTGCCAGTTGCTCCTGCTGCACGTGTCGCTGCCATTGCAGCACAGTTCTGCGATGCGGGAAGGAGCGCGTCTGGCAGCTTTATGTTGTTCCTGGCAGAGCTAGCAGCCACAGTTAGATAAGGGTCTGGTGGTGGTGGTGGTGGTGGTGCTGGCACAGCAGGGGGTTGGTTAGTGGCAGGTGCCAGCGCAGAAGTAGGGTGCCATTGCTGCTGCTGTCCCTGCTGCTGGGGGGGGATGGTAGGCTGGCCTTGCTGACTTGCTGCCAGCTGCGCACTAGGAGCAGCAGCAGCAGCAGGAGACAGTGCCGTCAGTAACGCTGCAGGCTGGTAGGGTGCCCTTGCTCCTGTCCCTGCTGCTGCCGAAGTCACATCCCTCGCCGTGTGGGGCTGCTTCAGCAGGCTGGCCTTGCTGCTGTGCTGGTGCAGGTGTGTGTACTGGTCGTGCTGTGTGTGCTGGTCACGCTGTGCGTGCCACAGCGTGTCAGACCAGGCAGGGCCGTCGCTGCTGCTGGGGGGGGCTGCTTTGGCTGTGGTGTGTGAGGCCCTGGGTGCAGGGGCACTCACTAGCCTGGACCTGGAAGGGTGTTTGTGTGCACATGCGTCTGTGTGTAAACCTCTGTACATGTGTGTGTACATGTGTGTGTGTGTGTGCGTGCGTGTGTGTGTGTGTGTGTGTGTGAGTGTGTGTGTGTGTGTGTGCATGAGTGCATGCATGTATGTGCATGCGGTTCTAGCGTGGACTTGGAAGGGTGTGCGTTGAGTACACTGTCTGGTGCAGAGCACAAGTATGAATAAAGCACGTTGCGCGTGGGTTTATTTATGGATGTGCATGTGCTTGTGCACCCAACATCTATGTTATTATCCTTATATGTGTGTATCTATGTGTGTGTATATGTGGAAGCGGCTGTGAGATTGCTGCACCCAGAGCAGTGGGACGATAGAATAGGACGGATCAGCATCAAAGCTTGCCCAACGGTACATACTGAATTCAAAGCCTAATTTTTATGATCGCTGTGCACCAAAATGACACACGTACATGCATGCACACACAAACACACACACGCATGCATGCGCACACACATACACACGTACACGCATGCATGCACGCACGCGCGCGCGCGCACACACACACACACACACACACACACACACACACACACACACACCGATTGCACACCTTAGGTTAAGCAAACAGCACATGCACTGTGCGTACCTTGGGAACATCTGAGGCTCAGGCAGAGGGCTGTGAATCACTGCTGCTGATCCTGCTGCCGAAGCGCCAGCAAACCAAGGGCGTGCTGGCTCTGCTTTTGGGGGAGTCTGAAAGACTTTGGGGTGCTGGGAGGGTAGGGGATATGTGAGGGGCTGCACAGGTGGCGCAGCTGCATGGCTGTAGGTCACGTGTGGGGGAAGGGGGACGTTCGTCACTGAAAGGGGTTGGGAGGAGGTGGGCA
>Ga0307963_1003947_pt1 | contig 11826 bp, 12 predicted proteins | sample OrgLakmetagen594_FD_201829 | JGI IMG/M metagenome (GOLD analysis project Ga0307963, IMG submission 201829) | Saline water microbial communities from Organic Lake, Antarctica - #594 | ecosystem: Environmental > Aquatic > Non-marine Saline and Alkaline > Saline | place: Antarctica: Organic Lake...
TCTCGCTCTCTCTCTCTCTCTCTCTCTCTCTCTCTCTCTCTCGCTCTCTCTCTCTCTCCCTCTCTCTCTCACACACTCTCTCTCTCTCGCTCTCTCTCACTCACACACACACAAACACGCACATACACACATGCACACACACATACAAAGAGGCGTACTGACGCTTAAACAAATGTGCCTGCGCACTGTGTGGGTCTCACACGCTACAGGCTGGCCATGATGACAGGCTGACCATGATTGTCTGTGCACTGTGTGTTTTTTGCACATTGGCAGGCTGGCCATGACTCCACCCACTTCAGAATACTCCTTTTACTCTGGCAGCCCCAAGAGCGGAGCGCAGGGCCTGGCCAGCAGGCTGTTGGTCGCCGAAGAGAACAGCACCAGGACCCCCTGTGGCTCACCGCATTCAGGAGGATTGTGGAAGGCGGCTGTGAGCGGCAGCATGAGGACAAGTTGCCAGCACTCAGTTCCTTCACCGGCGGCAGGTAAAATTTGGTATTAAGACTGGAACGGAATGGATATAGAGACGCATTCAGGAGGATTGTGGAAGGCGGCCGTGAGCGGCAGCATGAGGACAAGTTGCCAACACTCAGTTCCTTCACCGGCGGCAGGTAAGAAACCGGTAATAAAACAGGAATGGAATGGATGTAGAGACGCATTCAGGAGGATTGTGGAAGGCGGCCGTGAGCGGCAGCATGAGGACAAGTTGCCAGCACTCAGTTCCTTTACTGGCGGCAGGTAAGAAACCGTTATTAAAACAGGAATGGAATGGATGTAGAGAGAGCGCATGGAAAAAAAATCTCGACTTAAAAACTCTGACTTAAAAGCTCCTACTGAAAAAAAACTCTTGACTTGAAAAAACTTCTCGGTGCATTATATTATTATATTCCAGACTTAGCAATTTTAAATCGACGGATACAAAGGTGGCAGCTGTACCTGAGCTGTGCAGTGGTGGTTTTGAATGGCAGCAGGAGAGTGAGTAGCCAGCCCTTGTAACCCTCCTTTGCCAGGCAAGGATCTATAGGATGAAGGTAAAAAGTTGAGAGCGCAAGCAAAAAATGATGCATGATATTCATTCAGCAACTAAAAAGTGGTAAACATGCATAGTCTGCATACCGTGTGTGTGTATGTGTTGATTCATGACAACCTGACTATGATGACGTGTTGTGGCCACAATGTAGAGCCATCAATCGAGGGGGGTTTAGCTCCAAAGAGCAATCCTTTAAGTGCACAGTCTGCTTAACCAGCGAATCCTCCTAGGTCCTCAATCCAGGTACCAAAAATACAAGGCCACATTGTAAAGCCAGTAAGGGTTCAATTCCAAACAGCCATCGTTATACAACGCAGTATGCTCAACCAGTAGTGATACACTAGGGTTGGCCAGAATTGTATATACACACCGTATATGACCGTATGTACGGTGATTTCCCTGCCAAAAATATCGTATACACACCGTATACACCTAGGGTTGGCCAGAACCATATATATACGGTGTTTATACGGTATTTTTGGCAGGGAAATCACCAAATATACGGTCATGTACGGTGTATATATACGGTTCTGGCCAACCCTATATACACCTATTAATGTATGGTTCTGGCCAACCCTATGCTACACAGATGATGTTAATGCACCTTAACACATGTGATGTTAATGCGCATTTGATGTTAATACACCTTAGCACATCTGATGTTAATGCACACATCTGATGTTAATGTACCTTAACACATCCAACGCTCACATCTTTGACCCTGCATGCCACTTCATGCACATCGCACCACAGCTGATGTCAATGCACACATTTGATGTTAATGCACCTTAAAACATCTGATGTTAATGCACATTTGATGTTAATACACCTTAGCACATCTGATGTTAATGCACACATCTGATGTTAATGCACCTTAACACATCCAACGCTCACATCTTTGACCCTGCATGCCACTTCATGCGCATCGCACCACATCTGATGTCAATGCACACATTTGATGTTAATGCACCTTAAAACATCTGATGTTAATGCACATTTGATGTTAATAAACCTTAACACATCTGATGTTAATGCACACATCTGATGTCAATGCACCTTAACACATCCAACGCTCACATCTTTGACCCTGCATGCCACTTCATGCGCATTGCACCACATCTGATGTGCATGCACCGTTTCCATTTCCACATCTTTGACCCTGCATGCCACTTCATGCGCATCGCACCGCACAGCTGATGTGCATGCACACATCTAATGTTAATGCACACAGCTGATGTGCATGCACCGTTTCCACTCCCACATCTAACCCACTAGCCCCACCTAAGCACACACACACACACACACACGCACCTAAGCCATCCATCCCTTGCAAAAGCACCCACACCTAAACCACATCTAACTCACTTGCCCCAACTAAAGCCCCACATAAGCACACACACACACACTCCTAGCCAGCCATTGCACCCGTTGCACACCTGCTCATCCAATCCACCCAGCGCCCCTAACACAAATAATGCACACCTGGTATTGCACACACACACACGCACACACACACACGCACGCACACACACACACATTCACACACACACATACACACACAGACACACACACACACACACGCACACACAGCCCAGCAGCGAGGCCTATCCGCGTCAAGCCAGCAGCAAGAGGAGCACGACACCGCCCTTCTGCAAGCCCCTGACACACCCCTCACCTCCTCAGGCGCACTCACTTGTCGACCCGCACGCCTGGACAGGCAGGCCGCCAAGCACTTTGACCCAGAGCTGCTCATGTCTTGGCACTTTGATTTCACCTCCTTTGGGACGGAGGACCTGGTGAGCGTCCTCCTCGTCGCCTGTGTTTTTCCCACTTCTGTTTCCCCTTCCTCCCCTCCCTTTCCTACTAAATGCGACTTCCAGCCGAGGATTGTCGTTTATGCATGCCGATCGCTGTTGCTTTACTCTTAGTTTATTGCTGTTTCTCACATCTCACGTGCCTGAACAGCATAAGCAGGCACTCAGATGCAAGTTTTCAGTATCATACTTGGGGTAGTTGAGGATAAAAGACAGTACGAACGGAAAGATGGATGGAGGTCCTTGCGAGTCTTTCTTTCTTTTGCCTGTGCTTTCCTCACCTTGATGAGTCCTCCCTTTTCTCCCTGCCCTTCCTGCTTTCCTTGTGTCTTGCTATAGCCATCCTTTCCCTTTGTTAAGCACGTCTTATCACGCGCGCAGAATGTGCGACCCAATCTCATCACGCGCGCAGATTGTGCGACCCAACTGCTTGAACTTCGCCCACCACACAAAGCTTGTGTCAAACCATCCGATCTATTAGGTTAATGATGTACCATGTAGGTAGGTATGGTGTAGGTATGGTTTAGGGTATAGGTATGTATGGTATATGATGTGTCACTGATGTGACGTTTTCTCTCACCCTACACACTTGCAGGTCAAGCTCTGCGAGGACCTGTTCCTGGTCAGCGGCGTCGTCAAAGACTTTGGATTGGATGGGGGCAAGCTGCGCTCTTTCCTCCGTACCGTGGCCCGCCACTACAAAGACGCACCCTACCACAATCTGAACCACGTCGTCCACGTGTTGCATTCTACATGGCTGGTGCGTGTGCTTGAACAATGGCTGTGTGTGTGCTTGAACGATGGCTGTGTGCGTGCTTAAATGACAGCTGTGTGCGTGCTTTAACAATGCGTGTAGCATTTGTTCTGCATATAAAAGGTGCGGTGGATAACATGCTTACATCCAATTCCACAAATGTGTCCTTTGTTCTAGTGCTGGGTTGTTTTGTTAATGAGTTTATGTACACAACCTTCTGCATGGCTGGCTCATGCTTAAATGACAAGTGCCAGCTCTGCATGTTAAGAGCTCTCACGCATTCACAATGACAACCTCAAGCCACGTACTGCTTTGCACTTGGCCGGTGCGTGCTTGAGCATACAGTGTTTGCTCTGCATACAGGTAGTGTGGTTGCTCTGCATACAGTGTTTGCTCTGCATACAGATATGGCTGTTGCCACAAGCGCCTCCAACCACATTATAGCCATGGCTGTGTTTTCACAAGTTCTTCCAACCACATTATAGCCATGGCTGTGATTTCACAAGCGCTTCAACCACATTCTGCTCTGCAAACTCTGCCCTGCACGTCCTGCACTTCATATTCTGCTCTGCAAAATCTGCACTGTGCGTCCTGCATTGCACAACCTGCATTGCACAACCTGCACTGCACATCCTGCATTGCACAACCTGCATTGCACAACCTGCACTGCACATCCTGCACTGCAAATTCTGCTCTGCAATCTTGCTCTGCACATCCTGCACTGCGCGTCCTGCACTGCACAACCTGCACTCCACACCCTGCACTGCACATCTTGCACTGCACATCCTGCACTGCACATCCTGCACTGCAAATTCTGCTCTGCAATCTTGCTCTGCACGTCCTGCACTTCACAACCTGCACTGCACATCCTGCACCGTATGTCCTGCACGTCCTGCACTTCACAACCTGCACTGCACAACCTGCACTGCACATCCTGCACTGCAAATTCTGCTCTGCGATCTTGCTCTGCAATCTTGCACTTCACAACCTGCACTGCACATCCTGCACTGCAAAGTCTAGCCTGCACATCCTACGCTTCACATCCTGCACTGCAAATTCTGCTCTGCAATCTTGCACTGCACATCCTGCACTTCACAACCTGCACTGCACATCCTGCACTGCAAAGTCTAGCCTGCACATCCTACGCTTCACATCCTGCACTAAAAATTCTGCTCTGCAATCTTGCACTGCACATCCTGCACTTCACAACCAGCACTGCACATCCTGCACTGCAAAGTCTAGCCTGCACATCCTACCTTCACATCCTGCACTGCAAATTCTGCTCTGCACATCCTGCACTGCACAATCTGCACTGTGCACGCCTCCTGCACTGCACTGTGTAAACCACTCTCTTCTGCTTTAGGCCCAAAGGGCACATGATATTTTCTTTCTTAGCTGTGTTGCCCGTGTAGATGCTATTCACGCCTCCTGTTCAAGATGTGCTCCTCCCACAGACCACACGCGCACACACACACACACACACACACACACACACAAACACACACACACAAACACACACACACACACAAAGTACTCCAACATCTTGTCACCCGTGCAGATGCTGTGCACGCCTCCTGTTCAAAATGTGCTCCTCAAACACACACACATACACACACACAAAGTACTCTAACATCTTGTCACCCATGCAGATGCTGTGCACGCCTCCTGTTCAAGACGTACTCCTCCCGGAGGACAACCTGGCCATGCTCATCGCCGCCCTCTGCCACGACTTGGGGCATGACGGCCTGAGCAACAGTTACCGTGGTGTGTGTGTCGTGTGTGTGTGTCGTGTGTGTGTATCGTGTGGTGTGTGTGTTGTGTGTGTATGTGTGTGTATGTGCATGTGTGTCTTGTTTGCTGCAGAGTTGCAAGTAGGCACAGGAAGGCCTTAACAGCAGCCAGTATAGGCACGCCCTCAGCGCGCATTACGTGAAGCAGTGCAACTTGACACGCCCTTACGTGGAGCAGTGCAACTTGACACGCCCATGGCACGCCCTCAGCGCGCGTTACGTGAAACCGTGCAACTTGACACACGTACAAACATACGCACACATAAGCTCACATACACGCATTGAACGTACAGCTTAAGCTGGCCCAGGTGCACAGTGCCCTGCATCGTATAAAACAGTGCACCTCATGTTTTTCATGCGCTCTCACTAACACACACACATACACACACGCACACACACATAAACACACACACACACACGCACACACATGAACACACACACGCACACACACATACACACATACACAGTGAACATACAGTCCGAGCTAGCCCGGGTATATAACGACATCAGTGTGCAGGAAAACCACCATTGTGCGACGTGCTTCGCCATCTTGAGGAGTGAGGAGGGGTCGTTGCTGGTATGTGCTGACGATGGGATTGAAACAACGACTCCTTTTTCGGCGTGTGCTGTGAAGTGCTGGAAAGAATCGTCATAGCCTTTCCTACGACCACTTCTTTTTGATATAAGTGTTACATGTGCGTGCATGTTTCTATGACATTTACAATCTGAATTAACTTTGAGCTTCATACGTACATATCATGTGTGCGTGCCTGTGATTATGACGCATGCGAATAGCCTTTGATAATGACGCATGCAAATTGCCTGTGCTTATGACGCATGCGAATTGCCTGTAATAATGATGCACGCGAATTGCCTGTGATAATGACGCATGCGAATTGGCTGTAATAATGATGCACGCGAATTGCCTGTGATAATGACGCATGCGAATTGCCTGTGATAATGACGCATGCGAATTGCCTGTAATAATGACGCATGCAAATTGTCTGTGATAATGACACATGCGAATTGCCTGTAATAATGATGCACGCGAATTGCCTGTGATAATGACGCACGCGAATTGCCTGTGATAATGACGCATGCAAATTGCCTGTAATAATGACGCATGCAACTGTGATAATGACGCATGCTAATTGCCTGTAATAATGACGCATGCAACTGTGATAATGACGCATGCGAATTGCCTGTGATAATGACGCATGCGAATTGCCTGTGATAATGACGCATGCAAATTGCCTGTGATTATGACGCATTCGAATTGCCTGTGATTATGACGCACGCGAATTGCCTGTGATAATGACGCACGCGAATTGCCTGTGATAATGACGCATGCAAATTGCCTGTAATAATGACGCATGCAAATTGCCTGTGATAATGACGCATGCGAATTGCCTGTGATAATGACGCATGCGAATTGCCTTTGATAATGACGCATGCAAATTGCCTGTGATAATGCCGCATGCGATTTGCTTGTGATAATGACGCATGCAACTGTGATAATAACGCATGCGAATTGCCTTTGATAATGACGCATGCAAATTGCCTGTGATAATGACGCATGCGAATTGTCTGTGATAATGACGCATGCGAATTGCCTGTAATAATGACACATGCGAATTGCTTGTGATAATGACGCATGCGAATTGCCTGATATTATGACGCATGCGAATTGCCTGTAATAATGACGCATGCGCGCATGCGAGTTGCCTGTGATAATGACGCATGCAAATTGCCTGTGCGGTGATTATGACGCATGCAAATTGCCGCCTGCCCCTCTTCCTGCAGGCTCATTTGGACATAGGGCTGCAGCGTCGGTTGCGCAAGTCTATTGTAGGGGCAATCATATCCACAGACATGTCCAAACACTTTGAGCACTGCCAGGCCTTCAATCAGCACCCTCCCACGGTGGGTGTGCAGTGTGTGTGTCGGTGTGTGTGTGTGTGTGTGTGTGTGTGTGTGTGTGTGTGTGTGTGTGTGTGTGTGTGTGTGTGCGTGTGTGTGTGCGTGTGTGCGTGTTTGTGCGTGTGTGTATGGGTGTGTGTGTGGGAGTGGGTGTGTGTCTGTTGGGGCCTGTACCTAAGTGTGCAACGACGCAGGTGCCTCAGTGAGAGACGATTGTGTGGGTGGATGGACGTTTGTGTACGTGGATGGACGTTTGTGTGGGTGGATGGACGTTTGTGTGGGTAGATGGACGTTTGTGTATGTGGATGGACGATTGTGTGGGTGGATGGACGTTTGTGTGTGCGTCTATTGTGTTACTAGCTAGACGCTGATGCCTACAAAGGGGTCCGCTGCATTCCTGCACATCTTGCTTCAGCTCCTACTTGTCACGTGCACGTGTGGCCCCTGACTTGAGTGTTTGTGTAAGTGCACACACACACAGGAACAGTATGCATGCGCACAAGTTATGAAGTACGTGCGCGTGATTTGTGTGTGTCTGTGTGCGTGTTTGTCTGATTTGTGTGTGTGTCTGTGGCCTCTGATGCACACACAGTCCACACACACACACACACACTCACACACTCAAAACACACTCACACATACACACACACAAACACACACACGCACACACACTCACTCACCACTTGCGCGCGCGTGCACACACACACACACACACACACATACACACACACACACACACACACACACACACACGCACACACAAATCACGCGCGCGTACTTTCCCTGCAGTACGACAAAGAGGTCGAGGCAGACCGAATGCTGCTCATGAAGGTGCTGCTGCATGCTGCAGACATAGGCAATGCGGTGAGTGCGTGGTTAACAAATTGAAAGAATGCACAGGCTGTGAACATCACTTCCATTATTTTGAGTGTGTGGGTGACAAACAGACCCCGCACGCCATGAAAACCGCTGCCAGATTGATAGAGCAAAAGCAGCCACTTTGGTACCAAGCTCTGTAAATATGACCCACACTTAAAGTTGGCCAGAACCGTATATATACACCGTATGTGACCGTATCTTTGGTGAATTCCCTGCCAAAAATACCGTATGTACACCGTATATATATATGGTTCTGGCCAACCCTACCCATGCTTGCAATCCATGCTTATGCTGGTACCATGATTCGTCGTAACAGCAAGCCTCTGCCACGCCTCTGCCACGCCTCTGCCACGCAGGTCCGACCGTTTCCTGTGAACCACACCATGTCTTGCCGTGTGCATAAGGAGTTTGAGGCGCAGGCTCAAAAGGAGGCTGCTGCAGAGCTGCCCATCACGTTTGCAGTGGACTCCTCCAACCCCCGCATGTGTGCGCAAGTGGTGAGTGATGGTGTTTGTTTCAGTGTGTGTGTATATGTGTGTGTGTGTGTGTGTGTGAGAGAGAGAGAGAGAGAGAGAGAGAGAGAGAGAGAGAGAGAGAGAGAGAGAGAGTGAGAGAGAGTGAGTGTGTGAGTGAGTGTGTGTGTATGTGTGTGTGTGTTTGTGTGCTTGTGTGTGTGAGTGAGTGAGTATGCTAGTGTGTGTGTGTGTGTGCATGACCATCTGATAACTTCCGTGTCTCTGAGTTTTGGGGTGGGGGTGTGGGACGGATTGTGGGGCTGGGTTTGCAACCCTTGTGCTTGTAAGGATGCAGCGAGGTTGCAACCCTTGTGTTTGTAAAGGTGCAGCCCCCTTCGTTGTGTGTAGCCCCCTGTGTTGTGTTTGTAAGGGTTGCAGCCCTTGTGTTAGTAAGGGTGCAGCAGGGTTGCAACCCTTGTGTTTGTAAAGGTGCAGCCCCCTTCGTTGTGTGTAGCCCCCTGTGTTGTGTTTGTAAGGGTTGCAGCCCTTTGTTAGTAAGGGTGCAGCGGGTTACAACCCTTGTGTTTGTAAGGGTGCAGCCCCCTTTGTTGTGTGTAGCCCCCTGTGTTGTGTTTGTAAGGGTTGCAGCCCTTGTGTTAGTGCGGGTGCAGCGGGGTTGCAACCCTTGTGTTTGAAAGGATGGGGTGAGTTTTGGTGCACGTGCCTGTGCCAGTGCACGCAGGCATATGTATGTGCGTGTGTGCCTGTTTGTTTGTGTGCAAACTAAGCTTCACATTCCCTTCCCTCAGACTCACGCCCGCTGTGTGTGTGTTTTGCCAACCGCAGGAACTCAATTTTCTGGACTACGTTGTGTCTCCTTTGTGGGGGAAATTGGCGGAGGTGATGCCTCAATTCAATGAGCAGCTGACGCAGCTCAAGTCAAACAGGTCGGTCCTGTTTCTCCTGGGGGTTCAGGTCGTGACCTCAACCCCTGCCTTTGCCTAGAGCCATGTTTTGCTGCATTCCTGCAGGCGCAGAGAAGCGTTATTGATCATTGACAACGCACGCAAAGACACGCAAAGACACGCAAAGACACGGCTGCATGCAAATCGTGCATGAATTTAACCTTTGCAGGGATGAGCTTAAGCACACCTCTGCACAACTGTGAAGTGTGAGCTGTGTACTCACCTCTGCACAACTGTGAAGTGTGTACTGTGTACTCACCTCTGCACAACTGTGAAGTTTGAACTGCATACTCACCTCTGCACAATTGTGAAGTGTGAACTGTGTACTTACTTCTGCACAACTGTGAAGTGTGAAGTGTGTACTCACCTCTGCACAACTGTGAAGTGTAAACTGTGCACTCACCTCTGCACAACTGTAAAGTGTGTACTGTGTACTCACCTCTGCACAACTGTAAAGTGTGTACTGTGTACTCACCTCTGCACAACTGTGAAGTGTGTACTGTACTCACAAACGGCGTGCACAGCACGCTTTGCTGCACCCACAAAACACACACACACACGCCCACCCATACACACACATACGCACGCGCGCACACACATGCACGCACACACACACACACAAACACGCGCACACACAACACACACGCACACACACACAACACACACATACACACACAAATCACAGGCAAAAGTATGAGGAGCTTGCCAACATGGACCCCGAGGCCACAAGCGGACTGTCTTGGTGAACCCAGGACTGTCTCGGTGAGCCCAGGATTTTTTTGCAGAGATCAATCCATGGGAAGCCAGACAGCCATGGAGCTTAATAAGTAGGGATTTGGTGCATTTTGTGTTCATTGATATGTAAGACTGCTTTTGGTGAGGGTACGTGATGTGGCATTTGATGCCTGAGACTCAGGGCATGATGACATCTGACAGTAGACCACTGGTGTGTCGCTAAGGCATGATTGAAATTGATTGCACGTGCGCTGAGTGTTCCGATTGGTCAGTCAATAGTGTGTGTTTGGTACAGTTTGCGCCAAGTTTATCCCTCTGCTGTACATAATGGGAAATTTCATCTCCCCTAGACATTTTTTAAACAGGTCCTGTTAGAGGAGGTAAAAACTTATCTGCTTTGTTTCTGCAAACGTGTTCCCCCGATTCTTTTTTTATGCCTTTTTCCTCATTCTATGCCTTTTGCCTGCACAGACGGTTTGACTGGCTTCTGGCTCCACACAAATGCAGCAACCTTACAACCCTTTAGTATTTAGTACCAATGTACAACGTAGGAAATGTTTGTGATGGGCTCTTTGCTGTGTGGTAATGTAGCGCAGATCATTTGCAAATAATTTGAGTGTGATCTTTGGTTCACACAGCCGGTGATCAGATCTGACACATAGCGTACATTTTTTGTATTCGCTTCTTGGCTCAGAGGCTTGTTGTTTATTTGTGGGGAGTTATTCTCCACTGCCTGCGTAGTTTTTTCTATCTTGCAGTTTATGTTACAAATAAGACGAGGTGAGCTCACTGCCTGCGTAGTTTTTCCTTTCTTTTTCAATTTAAGTAACAAATTAGACGAGAGGTGAGCTCACTGCCTGCGTAGTTCTTCCTTTCTTTCAGTTTAAGTAACAAATTAGACGAGAGGTGAGCTCACACAGAGAGCTCACGGTTAAATGGAAATCCCTTTGTTCAGTGCTTCAGCAAATCCTTGCCATTGGAAGAACGAAAAATTTTACGAACAACGAGTACGCCGGCATTGAAACCGCTCCTCACATTTATTAAGGAAAGGAGCCCCACGTTACAAATTTGCCCCTACGACACCCTCTAAAGGGTGATTTAGAAGACAAGACAACGAAAGCAGCACGTTATATTGAATATCAAAGCTGTGCCGTGGAGTTTATGCTGTGCCTTCACATCATCACATGTGCAACCCAAGATTGGATAGCAATCTTTATTCTTGTATCTCATACGTTGTAGAATTATTTCCACACAGACACGGCTAGTAGCAGTCCAATGCTTTAACTGGAGGCCGTCCCCCGTTGTCATTTTGGTCTTCATGCTACTCCATGCCACGACATGCTCTTTCCATAGACCTAGAATAAAAAAATAGAGCCACTGTACTCGTTGCAGTGGCTCTCTCAATTTTTGTCGGGTCTGGCGACCTGTGTTGGTATGCATGGTTATCAGGAGACCAGCCTCGCCGTCTCCTCTTCACGTGGCCC